>Ga0209075_1003899_pt1 | contig 12171 bp, 9 predicted proteins | sample Stecom2011_FD_187523 | JGI IMG/M metagenome (GOLD analysis project Ga0209075, IMG submission 187523) | Agricultural soil microbial communities from Utah to study Nitrogen management - Steer compost 2011 (SPAdes) (version 2) | ecosystem: Environmental > Terrestrial > Soil > Agricultural land...
AAGCTAAAGACGCTGCTGTTCGTGATGGCAAACGCCTGAAAGATGCGATTCGTATGGAAGAGCGCAAAGCGAAGGCGGCTGTTAAGAAGGCTGCAGCAAAGGCTAAAGCTGCTGAGCGTAAGCTCGAGGCCAAAGCTAAAGCCGCCGCTAAGAAAGCCGAGGCCAAAGCCAAAGTTGCCGCTCGCAAGCTGGCCGCTAAACAGAAGGCAGCAGCTAAGAAAGCCGTAGCTAAAGAAAAAGCAGCTGCTAAAAAGGCTGCCGCAAAGGCGAAGAAAGCAGCCGCTAAAGCAGCTGGCAAAGGCAAGGCGAAGAAGCGCGTTGCTAAAAAATCATCGGCCAAGAAAGCCGTCGCCAAAAAGCCAAAGGTTAAGAAAGCCAAGAAAGCAGCCGCTAAGAAAGCGCCTGCCAAGAAGGTAAAGGCGAAGAAAGCACCTGCTAAGAAGAAGACCGCTGCTAAGAAAAAAACAGCAGCTAAGAAGGCTGCAGCCAAGAGCTAATCTTGCTGTAGCATAAAAAAACCCCGCTCAGGCGGGGTTTTTTTATGCTTGAAGAATAGCGGAGACGCACTTTGTGATATGTGTCACACGACTGCATTAGCAGTCTTTAAGCTGACAATTAACGGCTCTCCCTTAGTCTAGGCTGGGAGCTTCGCGGTGAAATACATCCGATTATGCGCAGAGCATGGTCGTATTGCGGCGTGGTTGCTATGCTTCGCGCCAGTTCAGGAGAGCCCATTTGAGTCGTGTCGAACGCTTGCTGTGTGATGATCAACGCTTCGCCAGCTTAATTCCCGGTTTTGCCCCACGGGCACCGCAGCTAGCCATGGCTAAGGCGGTGGAAGCTGCTTTGGCAGAGCAATCTGTTTTGGTGGTGGAAGCAGAAACCGGTACCGGTAAGACGCTGGCCTATCTGGTGCCGGCGCTGCTGGCTGATGGACCGACGATTATTTCTACCGGCACGAAGAATTTGCAGGAGCAGTTGTTCTTCCGTGATCTGCCGGTGGTGCTGAAGGCCTTAGGCGTGCATCGGCGCGTGGCCTTGCTTAAAGGGCGGGCCAATTACCTTTGCCCCTACCGGATGCAATTGCATCTTGAAGAGGCGCGCTTTCAAACTCGTGAGACAGCCCTGCAGATGCAAGTGGTGGCACGCTGGGCAGCGCGTACCAGTAGTGGTGATGTCGCTGAGCTGCGAGAAATCCCAGAAGACGCCCCGGTGTGGCCTTGGGTGACCAGCACCGCGGAGAACTGTTTGGGGCAGGAATGTCCCGAGGTGGCCAACTGTCCGGTGATGCGTGCTCGTCAGGAGGCGCAGGAAGCGGACTTAGTGGTGGTCAATCATCATTTATTTTTTGCCAACGCCGCTTTGCAAGGTGAAGGGGTCACAGAGCTGTTACCTGAGGCCAGTGCGGTCATCTTTGATGAGGCGCATCAACTGCCGGATGTCGCCGCTACTTTTTTTGGTTCCACCTTAAGCTCTCGGCAGCTGCAGGAGCTGCGCAGTGACAGCTTGACAGAGGCGGCGAACAGCGCCGTTGATATCCAGGGGCTGTCCGCCTGCAATAGCGCCCTAGAGCGCGCTGAGGCGGATCTACGCATTGCCTTGGGCAATGATGGTCGCAAGGAGACCTGGTCAGCGGTGAGTGCTCAGGCTGAGGTGATTAAAGCCGGTGAAGCGTTGGCGCAGGCATTGCTGGCATTACAGCAGTTCCTTGAACCCTACAGCCGCAGTACCCGTGGCATGGAAGCCTGTCATCGCCGTGCCAGTGAGCAGCTCGCTAGCTTGCAGCGCTTTCAGCGTGGTGATGATGACAATTTGGTGTTTTGGTTTGAAACCTACCGGCGCGCTTTTTTACTGCATGCGACACCGCTGTCGGTGGCGGAAATGTTTGATAGTCACCGTGCGCGGCAACGCTGCAGCTGGATTTTTACTTCCGCGACTTTATCGGTAGCAGGAAACTTCAGTCATTTTATTGAGCGGCTGGGCATTAAAGAGGCTGAAACGCTGCGGCTAGAAAGCCCATTTGATTTTCGTCATCAGGCGGTACTTTATGTGCCGGAAGATTTACCCACACCGGACATGATCGATTACACCCGTCGTTTGGTCGACAACATGGTGCCGGTAATTAACTCCGCCCGTGGGCGTACGTTCTTTTTGTTTACTAGCCATCGGGCGTTGCGTGAAGCGGCAGAATTATTGCGTGGTCGTATCGACTATCCATTGTTAGTGCAGGGTGAGTCTGGTCGGCGCCAGTTGCTGGAGGAGTTTAACGATCTTGGCAATGCGGTGTTACTCGGCACCAGCAGCTTCTGGGAAGGCATCGACGTACGGGGCGAGGCACTCAGCTGTGTCATAATAGACCGCCTGCCATTTGCTTCTCCAGGGGATCCTGTGGCGGCAGCACGCATCGAACGGATTAAGCGTGGGGGAGGTAATCCATTTCGTGATTACCAACTGCCACAGGCTGTGCTGACTTTGCGCCAAGGGGCAGGCAGGCTGATTCGTGATGTCAGTGACTACGGCGTCTTGGTAATTGCTGACCCACGCTTGATCGACAAAAGTTACGGCAAGTTGTTTCTCAGTAGCTTGCCGAGCATGACACGAACCCGGAAGCCAGAAGTGGTGGAACGGTTTTTCCGCCACATCGAAAATCGGGGCACGCTTGAAACTGCTGGCAATTGAAACCGCCACCGACGCTTGTTCGGTGGCTCTGTGGCATAACGGCGAAGTGCAAGAGCGCTTCGAGCTGGCGGCGCGGCGACAGACTGAGTTAGTGCTGCCGATGGTGGCCGAGTTGTTGGCGCAAGCAGAGTGGCGTCTGGCTGATCTTGACGCCATTGGCTTTGGCCAAGGGCCAGGTGCTTTCACCGGTGTGCGGGTGGCGGTAGCTGTTGCTCAGGGGCTCGGCTTTGCTGCTAACTTGCCCTTGGTCGGCGTATCGACATTGGCCGCCACCGCCCATGGCGCTGCTCAGCAACACGGTGATGGCGATTGGCTGATTGCCTTTGATGCACGTATGAACGAACTGTACTTGGGCGCTTATCGCTGCCAGCAGGGCCGTGCTGAGGCGCTGCTGGCAGATAGTCTTGCTGCGCCTGCTGAACTGCCGTCGTTACCTGCGGGGCAGTGGCGCGGTGGCAGCAGTGGTGTGCTGCACCTTGCGGCCATGCGTGAGGCGTGGCCAACGCTGGGTGAGTGGTACGAGCAATTACTTCCCCGCGCCGCGTCGGTGGCGGCGCTGGCGGCAGAGCAATGGGCTGCAGGTGTAGGGGTTGCCGCAGAACAAGCAAGGCCGGTCTATTTGCGCGATCGGGTAGTACAAGGAGCAATACGATGACTAAACCTTCTGGATGGGATTTGCCCGATCCCTATATCTTTCGCATGGTGGTGCCGGCAGCGGCGATTGACGTCATGGGGCACGCCAATAACGTTGAGTATCTGCGTTGGTTAGAAAATGTGGCTTGGGATCATACCCAATCAGTTGGGCTGGGCTGGGAGAAGTACCAGCAGCTGAATCGCGGTATGGTCGCTCGTCAGACCGAGCTTGAGTATCTGGCGCCGGCGTTTGCCGAGGATGAGCTTGAAGTCGCTACTTGGGTGGTGGCCAACGACAATCGCATCAGTATGGTGCGACGTTATCAGATCCGTCGTCCCGCCGATGGTGTGACGCTGCTGCGTGGCCGCACCCGCTGGGTCTGCGTAGCGATCGACTCTGGCAAGCCCCGCCGCATGCCGCCAGAGTTTATCGAGGGCTATGCGCTGACTGCACAGGAAGACGTGTAAATGGAATGGCTACAACTGGTGGTGTTGGCGGTTATTCAAGGACTGACTGAGTTTTTGCCGGTATCCAGCTCAGCCCATTTAATTTTACCTGCACAGCTATTGGGTTGGCAGGATCAGGGTTTGGCTTTCGATGTTGCCGTCCATCTCGGCACCTTGCTGGCGGTGGTGTGGTACTACCGCAGTTATCTGACCAAGATGACCGTGGGCACCTGGCAGGGTGTACAGACACGACAACTTAACGATGACTTGCGTTTAGCCTTGTTACTGGTTTGGGCGACCTTGCCAGCTGTCATCTTCGGCTTTTTGTTTAAGGACATGATTGCCGAGCATAGTCGCTCGGTTTCAGTGATTGCCTGCACCACCTTAGTGTTTGGTGGTTTGCTGTGGCTGGCCGATGCGCGCGGTAGTCATCGTCTTCAACTGGTCGCGGTGGGGCTGGGGATTGCCACGGTAATTGGTTTGGCTCAGGCGCTGGCTTTAATTCCTGGCACTTCGCGTAGCGGCGTTACTATTACTGCGGCGTTATTGCTGGGCTTACGACGCGAAGATGCGGCCAATTTTTCTTTTTTGCTCTCCATCCCGGTCATACTTGGCGCACTGGTGCTGATGGCCAAGGATCTCGCCGCTGAGCCGCAGATTTTTTCTTTTCTGCAGCTGCTGGTGGCGACCTTAGTGGCAGGTTTGATGGCTTATCTGACCATCGCTTTTTTTATTCGCTTAGTAAGTCGACTCGGCATGTTGCCGTTTGTTCTGTATCGGTTACTGCTTGGCGTTGTGCTGGTGCTGTTCTTCCTATGACAGGTTTTCCTCTAACAGGTCTGCTCTTTATCAGCAGAGGCGGGCGGTGAAGTTAGCAGCTCTCCCTAACACACCAGAAGTGGGTGCCTTGCTGGTCGCCGACGAGGCTGCTGCCGTACAGGCTGGTGCAGACTTGTTGCTGGGCCTGCGTGACGGTCATTTATCCTTGTGGCGGCCACAAGGCCATGAAAGCCCTGTTAGCGTCGACTTCGATGGCGGCCAGCTTGGCTATCGCTTGGCGGCCGATCGGGTCCGTCACGAGCGCCTGGTGCGTGCTGTCGGCAAGATCAGTGGTAACGGCGTGGTGATTGATGCCACCGCTGGCCTAGGTCGTGACGCCGCGCTGCTGGCACGGGCTGGTTGGCAGGTCACTATGCTAGAACGCCAACCAGCACTACAGGCTTTGTTGGCTGACGGTTTGGCGCGCACACAAGAACTGGCTGGGCAGATGGCGTTGCTGGCAGCAGACAGTGTGCAGTGGCTGTCGCAGCATCCGCAAATAGCAGAAGTGGTTTATTTGGATCCGATGTTTCCCGAACGGGATAAGTCTGCCGCGATCAAAAAGGATTTGCTTTGGTTGCAGTGGTTGAGTGCCAGCGAGGCGACGGATGAAGTAGCAGAGGCGCAGCTGTTACATGCCGCTTTATCCGCGGCCCAGCGCCGGGTAGTGGTTAAGCGACCGCTGCGAGCCCCCTTCCTTGGTGGGCGTGAAGCGGCTTCATCATTAACCGGTAAAACGGTTCGTTTTGATATCTATCCCTGCTAGCACGGTCATGACTTTTGCTCGGTTTCTTTTTCGACTTCTTTCCCCGCTTCTAATGTAGCCTCGATCATCATCGCTGCAGCAGGGCGAGTGATACGCAAGATAGTCTGGTTAATATCAGCACTCAAAATACGACCGGCCTCTTCATCTAGCGCCTGCAGACGCTCATCAAACTCGAGCAAACCTGCTTCATTGCTGTGGACTAGATTGTGCAGCCCAAGCTGCTTGATAAAGTTGCGCAGCACGTTGCGGTCAAAGAATTCTGGTGAGTTAAATTCATGCAGTAACGACAGCCGCTGCGCTGTTTGATAGGCCAGCTCTTCCAAACGCTCGTTGTCCAGCACTGCGCTGCCATGTTGTACCAGTACTCGAATGGTGAGCGAGAAGCGTTCCAAAGCTTGCAGCACGGTTTGACCGAGGTGGTCGAGCAGCTCTGCTTCCATAGAATGTGAGGGTGCGCCTTGCAGGCAATCACCGTCACGGCTGATTAAACCTTGCTGCTCGAGCACGGCGATAGTGCTATCGACCATTTCTTCCAATTCTTCACCGGCTTGCCAAGGCAGGAAATATTCGGTGCGAAAGAAGGGGTAGAGCAGGTTGACCAGACGGTAGAGCTGGCTCAGTTCAATGCGTCGGGCGCTATCAAACAGTGCACTGATCAAACCAGGCAAAATAAACAAGTGCAGGCTGTTATTGCGCACATAAGTCATTTGCAGTGCGGTGATTGGGTCTGTGCTCACCAAGGTACCCAGTGGATGCTCAATACGGCGTAAAAACTCGTGCTCAATACCGTAATCAATGATCGCTTGAGGATCTTGCTCGGCGATGGCGGTATCTGTAGAGAAACGTGCATCCCGTAGCAGGGTGAGATAGAGCGCCAACTGCCGGCGTAGCTGCTCTTCGTCCATGGTGTGTTTGGGGGTGGCTAATATCGCCAAGCTCAGCAGGTTAACGGGGTTGGCCACGGCGGCGCTATTAATGCTCGTCACTACGGCATCGCCTAAGCGCGAGACTGCTTGTTTAAACCACTCAGGTGAGCTGGTGCCAATGTCACCGGAGCTGCGCCATTGGGCACAATTCTGGTCAAGAAAGTCAGCCAGGATAAGAGGCTCACCAAAGTTAACGTGCACTTCACCAAGGTGGCTACGCAGTAAAGAAATAGAGGAGGAGGCGAGGCCAAACAAGGATTCTTTTTTCTTCTTGGCGCCGTGCATCTCACCGATGTAAGAGCGCGCTTCCAGGACTTTTTCATAGCCAATATAAACCGGCACAAAAGCGACTGGCTTGTTGGCATCACGCAGGAAGCTGCGCACGGTCATGGCGAGCATGCCAGTTTTTGGTTGGAGCATACGGCCAGAACGGCTGCGGCCACCTTCGATGAAGTATTCAATGGAAAAGCCACGGGTCACCATGGTGTGCAAATATTCGTTAAAGACAGCGGAGTACAGCGGGTTGTCTTTAAAGGTGCGGCGCATAAAGAAGGCCCCAGCACGGCGTAAAATAGAGCCGACCACGGGCATGTTTAAATTAATACCGGCAGCAATGTGTGGCGACACTAGGTTGTTGCGGTGCACGACAAAGGACAGCAGTAGGTAGTCAATATGACTGCGATGACAGGGCACATAGATAATAGAGTGGTCGCTGGCAATCTTGCGTAGTTTGTCGAGATTATATAAACGAATGCCATCGTAGAGGCGGTTCCAAACCCAGTTCAGTATCACCTCAAGAAAACGGATAACAGAGTAAGAGTAATCCGCGGCAATTTCATGGGCATAGTGGCGTGCTTGGGCTTCTGCCTTCGCCATGCCAACGTTGTCTTCTTTGGCGGCTAGCTCAATGGCGCTGCGCACTGGTGAGCTCTCCACCAAGCTGTTGACCAGAGTACGACGGTGCGACAAGTCAGGGCCGATGATGGCTTCTTGTTGGCGGCGAAAGTGGACGCGCAGAATACGCTGGGCTTTACGGGAAACACGCTGATCGTCGTCGCTTTCATCCACTAGCTGACGCAGCGACATGGGCTGGCTAAAGTGGACCAGTAGCTGGCGGCCTTGGGTCAGGACGATAAGAATTTTCTTTAAGAAGCCTGGGGCAGACCAGTTGTCAGAAAAAATAATGCGCCATAAGGAGTTTTCTTTTTCTGGGCGGCGGCCCCAAAACACAGATACTGGTACTAGTTGCACATCGAGTGATGGATCTTTGCGCATGGCGGCGATGACACTGTCCAGACGCTGAGGGCTGGCACTGATTCGATCACGGCCAAACAGTGGGCGGCGGTAAATGGCAAAGCTGCGCCGCTGCAAGTGACGGCCAGAGAAGTCAGCGGAGGCCAGCGGCGAAGGCAGCTTCATCCTTTTGGTTTCGCGCTCTACCACCAGAACATCGCTCAGAGCGGCATCACGCAGCACATAGACCACAGGGCTATCGCTGTAGATGCCAAGGTCGTTGAGGTCGTCAAGCTGCTCTGTCGCACGGGTGTAGAGATTGAGGATCAAGCGGGTAAAGGCAAATACCAACTTGTCCAAACCAAACCAAAGATTCATGAGAACTCGTTATGCTATGAAACAGGGTGAAATTGTAAGCAACGACGGCGAACATAGACAGGAAGCTGGCTGCTTATGCCAGACAAAAGCGGCTTTATAAGCTGTTTCAAGATGTTGCTTAAGTATAAAAAATAGCCAGTCACCGGCTTGGCTAATGATGAAAATAGCATTAGAGGGAACACAGAGATGCGTAAAGTAGAGTTACTTGGTTTTGGTTTTGATGGCATACGGGTAAGCACTGCTGAGGTTACTGCGCCAGCGGCAGGGGAGGTGGCAGTACGCATGCAGGCGGCGTCACTTAACTATCATGATTTAGCCACTGTGCTGGGCTTTGCCGATCCTAAAATGGCCTTACCACAGGTGCCTTTGTCCGACGGTGCCGGCGTGGTGGAGGCAGTCGGTGAGGGCGTTTCAGATCTTAAGGTCGGTGATCGCGTGTGCAGTTTGTTTTTTCCCAGCTGGCAGGCCGGTCGACCTTCTTTACCCGTGCTACGACAGGTCACTGGCGAGACTGTGCCGGGGGTGCTGCAGGACGTTCTTGTCGCTCCGAGTCAATCTTTTGTGCCGATGCCAGCGCATATGGACTTTATCGCTGCCGCCACTTTGCCTTGTGCTGCATTAACTGCCTGGCGCGCGGTGGTGGTGGCAGGGCAAGTGAAGGCGGGTGACCGTGTGTTGATTCAAGGCACCGGCGGCGTCAGCTTGTTTGCGTTGCAGTTTGCTCGTTTGCTGGGCGCGGAAACCTTTGTAATTTCATCCGCTGATGCCAAGCTGGCTCAGGCTAAGGCACTGGGCGCCGATCATCTGCTTAATTATCGTGATGAACCAAACTGGGGGCGGGCGATTCGCAAGCTTAGTGGCGGCGGCGTGGATCTGGTTGTTGAGGTAGGCGGTTCCGGCACGTTGATGCAGTCGTTAGATGCGGTGTGTATTGGTGGTCATATTGCCATGATTGGTGTGCTCACAGGGATCGCGAGTCAAGTCAATACAGCCAAAATAATGGCCATGAATGCGACCGTAGCCGGTATCACTGTGGGCAACCGAGAGCAGTTTGAAGCGATGAATCGCGCGCTGACCTTGCACCAGTTACAACCGGTTATTTCGCAGGTGTTTGGTTTTGCTGAGTTGCCAAGCGCATTAAAAACGCTACAGGCGGCGACTCATATGGGTAAGTTGTGCTTTGACTTTAGTCGCTAAACAGAACCGCTTGCTGGGGCCTGCTGTGTTATCGTTGCGCCCCTTAACTTTATTGTGGAGAGTCTAGGTGACAGCGTACCAACCGGCTATTTTTGATCGTAGCAGCCGCCAACATCTGTTTCTCGAGTTTATTCTTCGTCCCGCCAACGCTAAACAGGCTGTTAAAAACGCCTTAGTAAGAGAGGCACTGATTAAAGTCATTGCCACTGACTCCGCTAGCGTGAAGACCGTGTATGCCTTCGGTCCTACGCTCTGCCAGCAACTTGACCTGCCGGTAAGTTTTGTCGACTTTTCTCTGGACGGAGTGGTGCCTGCCACACAAACAGATTTATTTGTTTGGTTACAGGCCGATAGCCGCAGCGACTTGTTTGACTTGGCGATGAAGTTTCGTGATTTGCTTGATCCGGTATTTACCTTACAGCTCGAGCAAGACGGTTTTGTTTATCACGACATGCGTGACCTAACCGGCTTTGTTGATGGTATTGGCAACCCAGAAGGCGATAAAGCGCTGGCAGCAGCTCTGTTGCCAGAGGATCAGGCGGGTGCTGGAGGTAGCTTTGTTTTTGCCCAGTTGTGGCGCCATGATCTTGCTTCCTTCAATAAGCTGTCTGTGGCGGAACAGGAGAACGTCATTGGTCGCACCAAGGTCGATGCTGTTGAGTTTGATGATGAGCGCATGCCAGTGGATGCCCATGTCGGTCGCACGGATGTAGCTCGTGATGGCGTGCCACAAACAATTTGGCGGCGCTCAGTGCCGTGGGGTGCCAGTAGCCAGCATGGTTTGTACTTTCTTGCGTTCAGCTGTGAGGTTGAGCGCTTCGACTACTTGCTGCGCCGCATGTATGGCCTGATTGAGGATGAGGTTCGCGATCAGCTGACCTATTACTCAGCGCCGCAGACCGGCAGTTATTGGTATGCACCCACCGTCGCTATGTTGTCCGCTCTGTAAACGTGGCGTGACAGGGTGATTGCGGTAAAAAAAGAGCGGCGTTAACTACACCGCTCTTTTTTTGTACTAGCGCTTTTCCTGATTGGCCGCTAGCAAGGTTGGGCTGTAGGGGCGGGTGGTTTCTCTGTTATCCAGCAACGCTAATAGCGGCTCATTGGCATTGTGGCGCGAGAGGATGACCCGATAAGCCAGCACTGCTTGCACATACTCACGGGTTTCATAAAACGGAATCGACTCAATAAATACGTCGAACGGCACTTCCTCACCATCGAGCCACTGATCCACTCGATGGGGTCCCGCGTTGTAGGCGGCCAGTGCCAGTACGCGATTATTGTTATAACGCTTGAGCAAGCCGGCCAGATAGCCACTGCCCAGATCAATATTCAACGCCGGCTCAAAGACATCGTTGTTATTACTCAGCTTGCTGCCATTTTGCCGCGCCATGTCTTTGGCTGTGCCTGGCATCAACTGCATTAAGCCCATGGCCCCGGCATGGGAACGTGCTTGTGGATTGAAGGCGCTCTCTCTGCGGGCTACCGCCATCAGCAACCAACTATCGATGTCATGCTTCTTTGCCGCGTGGGCGAAGTGCTCTTGTTGGGCAAGGGGAAAACGCCAGTCGAGCACATCATGACGGCCAGTGTGTAGGGCTGTCTCAATGGCCAGATGTGGCCAGCCTCGTTCTAGGGCGATTTGTGCCAGCGCATCTTGCTGGTCAGCGTCGTCTAAATGGCGCAGCAGTAGCAGCCATTCATTGCGCGCGTGGCCCGCTTCGTTGACGGCGAGCAGTAAACTGACTCGACGCAACACCTGCTCACTGTGCTCGCCCAGAACAACTTTTTTAGCTGGCGCTGCCTCCTCACTAAGCGCGGCCGCGCGGCCTATTTGGTCCGCCGCGAGAAAGCCCCAGAAGCTGCGTGCATTAGCGGCCAGTTGATAGTACTGCTGCGCTTTGTCTTGATTGTCACGGGCGGCATAAGAGCGTGCCATCCAGTAATGCCAGCGCGCGTTGTTTTGTGTGGCACTGGGTAGGCGCTCAATCCAGTAGGCCACGCCTGGCCAATCCTGCTCGATGATAGCGCGTCGGGCGCGCTGCTCAAGGACACGCAGTTCGTTGTGGTCGGCTAAGTAACTGTTTAACCAAGCACGGTTTTCTGGCAGATCACGGATGGTAGAAAACCAAGCAATTTGATCGCTGACTTGTTTTTTCTGTTGATCGTTAAAAGAAAAACGTCGCGCCAACATCGGTAGCTGACGCAGTGCTTCTTGTGGCTGTTGTTCGGCCAAGCGCTTAAGTGCAAGCACGCTGATTGCGGCATGTTGCTCAGCAGCTTCCAGATAGCGCACTTGTTCTGGTTGGCGAAGCATTTTTAATAGGGTATCGGCCCGTGCCTGCCATAGAGGCTCGCTGAGCTCACTGCGAAGGTGGCGCAGCAGAGTATTATTGTTGGCCTCGGCGGCGAGCAATAAACGTTGCCAGATAAGCTGGTCATCTAGCTGGCCTGCTTGTTTTAGTGCATCAAATAATGGCTCACAGGCGCTTGGTCGAGACTGACCGCTGAGCCACAGCTTACGTGCTTTTTTTAAAGCGTTCTCGCGCTCACCATCGAGCATGGCTTGGTAGTAATAGCAGCGCAAAGTCAGCGGCCCGGGTACGCCAGAGCTAACTGCTTGCAGCTGCCGCCATTGACCTTGCTGACCATAATGCTCCATGGCCATGCGGCGCATGCTGTCAGCCAAGGGTGAGTCTTGATGTTGGCGCAAATAGCCCTGCACTTGTTCCAGTGGTGCACTTTTTAGACTGGCACGCAGGCGATGGTAATCAAGATAGTCCTGCAGAATAAAATTATCGCCGAGCAGTTTTTGCTGCTGATCTAATGTGGCCCACTGGTTTTGTCGTGCCGCTTCCAATGCTTGAGAAAAATGCACCACCTGTTGATCCACCGCAGCACTGACAAAGCATGGCAGCAAGGTGAAAAAGAACAGACTGTAGCGCAAAGCAGAACTGAACATGGAGCTGCTCCTAATAGTGTTACTTGCCAAACAATACTTCTGCCAACAAAGGGTCATCAAAGTGACGTCGGCCGATTAAGGCGGTGGCGTGTTGACCAGACTGGCGCATGGCGCCGTTAGAGGCAATACCT
>Ga0209075_1003900_pt1 | contig 12171 bp, 12 predicted proteins | sample Stecom2011_FD_187523 | JGI IMG/M metagenome (GOLD analysis project Ga0209075, IMG submission 187523) | Agricultural soil microbial communities from Utah to study Nitrogen management - Steer compost 2011 (SPAdes) (version 2) | ecosystem: Environmental > Terrestrial > Soil > Agricultural land...
TACTTATTTTGGTATTTGCAGGATTGTTAGCCGGATTAATCCCAACCATTACAGCTATTAAAGTAAAGCCGATTGATGCATTACGAACAGAGTAAAAATGAGGAAAATGAAAAATCTAATAAAACTAGAAGAAATAGGACAGTTTTTACTGTCGGTTATTCTATTTAGCCAGTTAAATTACGCTTGGTGGATTTTTCCTGCTTGCCTTTTATTACCTGATGTATCGATGATTGGATATTTGATAAATCCGAAAACTGGCGCGTGGATGTATAATTTTTTCCATCACAAATTGGTAGCTGTTTTTGTATTGATTTTAGGGTTTTGGTTAAACAATCCGACAATTACTTTAACCGGAGTAATTTTATTCGGTCATTCAGCAATGGACAGGATTTTTGGTTATGGGTTGAAATTTAATGACAACTTCCAACAAACGCATTTAGGTTGGATTGGAAATCAAGATAAAACAAATTAATATGAAAATCAGCAATAAATCGAATCAAAACATTGGAATTGGAATCTCACTTGGTGTGGCTCTTGGAGCAGCCTTAGGGGTGGTATTTGAAAATGTTTCAAAAGGAGTTGCATTGGGAATGCTCGCTGGTTTAATCATTGGAACAGTTTTCAATATATTTAAAAGTAAAAACAATTACAAATCTTAAACGTTGAACCTAAACAAAAAGATAAATGAAAAAAGGTTGTACCATTAGTATTTTAGTTTTTTTGGCACTTGCTTTTGCAGGTGCTCTATTCTGGTTGTATCAAAAAAATGCACAACCACCAGTGGTTTATGAAACCGAACAGGCCGAAATCCGTTCGATTTCAAAAAGCACAGTTGCCACTGGAAACATAAATCCAAAAGAAGAAGTTTTGATCAAGCCCAATATTTCTGGAATAATTGATGAGGTTTATGTCGAAGCGGGAGACTATATTAAATCGGGAGATTTAATTGCAAAAATCAGAGTAGTACCAAATGTTTCGAGTCTTAATGCGGCAAACAATCAAATTCAATCGGCGAAAATAGACTTAGAAAACCTAAAAAAAACTTATGATCGACAAAAAACGCTTTTTGAAAAGGGTGTTATTGCAGCCAACGATTTTGACGCAGCTGAAACAAGCTATAAACAAGCACAACAGGCCTATAATGCAGCAATTCAAAATGCAGAAATCATTCGCACAGGAACCACAAGTGGCTTGTCAAACATTGCACAAACATTGATCCGTTCTACAGTTTCGGGCATGGTTTTAGAGGTTCCTGTAAAAGAAGGAAATCAAGTGATTGAAGCTAATAATTTCAACGAAGGAACAACAATTGCCAGCCTAGCTGATGTGAGCAATATGATTTTTGAAGGAAAGTTGGACGAATCCGAAGTTGGTAAAATTCGTTTAGGACTTCCCTTAGAAATCACCATCGGTGCTATTGAAGACAAGCAATTTGAAGCCGTTTTAGATTATATCGCTCCAAAAGGTGTCAACGAAAACGGTGCGATGCAATTCCCGATTGAAGGCAGCTTGATTAACAGAGATTCTACGTTTATCCGTTCTGGTTTAAGCGCCAATGCCTCAATTATTTTAGCAAAAGCAGACAATGTATTGGCAGTAAAAGAAGGTCTGGTTCAATACGACGAAGAAACCAAAAAATCCTATGTAGAAGTAATGGTTGAAGAACAAAAGTTTGAACGCCGAAATGTAGAGTTGGGCGTAAGTGATGGAATTTTTGTCGAAATTAAAAATGGAATAACCAAAGAAGATAAAATCAAAGTTTGGAACCAAATTAAAAAATAAGCCTCACCCCCAACCCCTCTCCAAAGGAGAGGGGAGCGATAAACACTGTACTCTGTCATTTCTAACAGAGTGAAAAACCTCAATTTAAAAGTTTATGAAAATCACATCAAAAATAATTGTATCTGCTTGTTTATTTTTTGGAGTAACAGCATTTTCTCAGCAAAAATGGACACTTGAAGAATGTGTTAATCATGCCATTGAAAACAATGTTTCTATCAAACAAATTGAATTGGATAACAAGTTAGCAGAAATTGACCAAAAAGATGCTTTTGGCAACTTTTTGCCCAACCTCAATGCAAGTACTTCACACTCGTGGAATGTGGGTTTGAATACCAATATAACCACTGGGATTTTAGAAAACCAAACCACACAGTTTACCTCAATGGGCGCATCTGCTAGTGTAGATATTTACCGCGGATTGCAAAATCAAAACCGTTTTAGACGGTCAAAATTAGCTTTGATTTCTTCGCAATACCAACATCTGAAAATGGAGGAAGATATAGCTCTGAATGTAGTAAATGCATATTTGCAAGTTTTATTTAATAAGGAAACTCTCAAAGTTCAAAAACAACAATACCAAACCGACAGCTTACAAATGATTCGTTCAGAAGCCTTGGTGGATGCCGGCATGATTCCTAGCGGTGATTTATTTGACATGAAAGCTACAATTGCCACCGATAAACAACGAATTATTGAGGCGGAATATGCGCTTTTAGTTTCAAAAATGAGTTTGGCTCAATTACTGCAACTCGAAGATTTTAAAGAGTTTGACATCGCCGACGTAACATATGAGTTTGAACCAAACACCATCTTTTTTGAAAGTCCAGAATCAATTTTTCACAAAGCACGCAACGAACGTACAGAACTAAAAATTGCTGAAAATAATGTAAAAATTGCCGAAAAGGATATCGAAATCGCAAAAGGAGCAAGACAACCATCTTTAGTGGGTTTTTACAGTTTTAGCTCCAGAGTTTCGTATGCTAAAATACCCGACGGCATGGGAGGCGAAATGAATCCACCTTCATTTTGGGATCAGTTTGATATGTACAAAGGTCACAATTTTGGTTTGCAATTAAACATCCCTATTTTTTCTGGTTTTGCCCTTAAAAACAACATGGAACGTAGTAAAATAATTTTAGAAAAAACCAAATTGACGTTGGAGCAAACAGAATTGGATTTAGAACGGAATATTTATACAGCATATTCCGATGCTAAAGGAGCCATGGAAACGTACTTAGCAACTGTCGAAATGCTGAAAGCAAGAGAGGAGGCTTTTCGTTATACCAAAGAGCGCTACGAAAACGGAATGGCAACTGCTTTTGACTACAATCAAGCACAGAGTCTATTGGTCAATACTAAATCGGACTTGTTACGTACAAAATACGATTACTTATTTCGAACCCGTATTTTAGAATTTTATTTTGGAATACCGATAGTAAACCAATAATTTAACCCCTATAAAACGGAGCAAATTCTCTACTGAAAACCCACTTTTATTTGAGCTGAAATGAATACCCGCTTTAATACTAATTTTCAATTTATCAGGCAGTTCCGATAGACCGAACCGCACATAATTGCATAACAAACATTAATAGCTGAAAATTTTTCAGATTCTAAAGTTGATATACTGAACCCATCTTGACTTTTTTTAAATTAACTACAAAATGTTCTTTTTGCCTCTTTTTTGTCTTTTTTATACTCCGTGGCGCTGCTATACAGTGTAAATAAGTCTTTAAACAGAACAAAAACAACCATTTTTCACTTCAATCAAAAAAGTCAAGATAAGTTCACTAAAAGTGCATCATTTTAAACTGTTTTTGAGATCAATAAGAAATAGAAAAATTAACACGCTGTAATCTTTCGTTTATTTTATGCTTTGAACAACTCAAAAACTTTACCTTTGTCAAGAATATGGATGGTAATCCTAAAAAATAAAATTACAATGACCATAGCAAACAACAATGTAGTAACGTTGAGTTACAAACTTCACACGATTGAAGAAAATGGCGAGAAAGTATTTGTTGAAGAGACAAATACTGAAAATCCGTTGACGTATTTACACGGTGTTGGGATGATGATTCCAAAATTTGAAGATGAATTAAGTGGCTTAACCTCTGGAGATAAAAAGTCCTTTACCATAACTGCCGATGAAGGTTATGGTGCAATTGATCCTAACGCAATTGCTCAATTACCATTGGAAATGTTCGACGAATCGGGCTTACCTCCTGTTGGAGCTATTTTACCTTTAACTGACGATCAAGGAAACCAATTTCGTGCAGTAGTGAAAGAAGTGACCGAAGCAGCCGTTGTCGCTGACCTGAATCATCCAATGGCTGGAAAAACCCTGAGTTTTGATATTGAAGTTATTTCAACAAGACCTGCTACTGAAGAAGAGTTAGCTCACGGACATGCACACGGAGCAGACGGAACAGAAACACATGAATAAACACATGTATATAAAAAAGCCACATTTTTGTGGCTTTTTTTATGATTATCCGATAACAGATCCATTATAAACACCTGCTTCGTCAGGGTTAACGAATACCAATTTTCCTTCTTTGGTTTCGGTTAGTAACAGCATTCCTTCGCTTGTTACACCGCGTAAAGCTCTTGGTGCTAAATTAACTAAAACAGTCACTTGTTTTCCAACAACTTCTTCAGGTGTAAAATGTTCAGCAATACCCGAAACAATCGTACGAACGTCAATTCCTGTATCTACTTTTAACACCAATAACTTGTTTGTTTTTGGCATTTTCTCAGCTTCAATAATCGTTCCTACACGTAAATCAATTTTCGTAAAATCTTCAAATTGAGCCGTGTCTTTTTGTGCTCCGATAGCTATCGGAGTAGCAGCTTTTATTTCTGCTGCGTTCGCTACTTTTGTTGCTTCCAATTTATCTAATTGTTTTTGTATTTCTTCATCTTCAATTTTAGCGAATAACAATTCTGCCTGACCAATTTGATGCCCTGCTATAATTAAATCCGAAGTTTCAGAAATTCTATTCCAAGCAATAGGCTCAGCAATGTTCAACATGTTTTTCAATTTCGTTGCAGAGAATGGTAAAAACGGTTCAGCCAATGTAGATAAAGCAGCTGCAATTTGCAACGCTACATACATTTGTGTTTTTACACGTTCCTCATCGGTTTTAATCAACTTCCAAGGTTCTTCGTCTGCTAAATATTTGTTTCCTAAACGCGCTACGTTCATCAATTCACTTAACGCTTCACGGAAACGGTAACGCTCAATAGAACTTTCTATCACCGCAGGATACGCTTTTAATTCAGCCAACACTTGCTCATCAACTTCCGTTAATGCATTGGGCGCAGGAATAACTCCGTTGTAATATTTGTTGGTTAAAACCACCACACGGTTGATAAAGTTTCCGAAGATAGCCACCAATTCGTTGTTGTTTCTCGCCTGGAAATCTTTCCATGTAAAGTCGTTATCTTTTGTTTCTGGCGCGTTCGATGTTAATACGTAACGTAATACATCTTGCTTTTCTGGAAAATCCACTAAATATTCGTTTAACCAAACAGCCCAGTTTTTTGAAGTCGATAGTTTATCCCCTTCTAAATTCAAGAACTCATTTGCGGGAACGTTATCAGGTAAAATATAACTGCCTTCTGCCTTCAACATCGCTGGGAAAATCACACAGTGAAAAACAATATTGTCTTTCCCAATAAAATGAACCAATTTGGTATCTTGATCTTTCCAATACAGTTCCCAATCTTTACCTTCACGAGCTGCCCATTCTTTGGTAGACGAAATGTATCCAATAGGTGCATCAAACCAAACGTATAGTTTTTTACCTTCAGCTCCTTCAACCGGAACATCAATTCCCCAATCCAAATCACGAGTTACCGCACGAGGACGTAAACCATCTTCTAACCACGATTTTACCTGACCATAAACATTTGGTTTCCAATCGTTTTTATGACCATCAATAATCCACTCACGCAAGAAAGCATCGTATTGATCTAAAGGTAAAAACCAGTGTTTTGTAGCTTTTAAAACCGGAGCAGAACCTGTAATGGTAGATTTTGGATTAATTAAATCGGTAGCATTTAATGAAGTACCACATTTTTCACATTGGTCACCATACGCACCTTCGCTGTTACATTTTGGACAAGTTCCCGTAACAAAACGATCGGCTAAAAACTGATCTGCTTCGGCATCGTACAATTGCTCGGTAACTTCTTCAATAAATTTACCTTCATCGTACAATTTTCTAAAGAACTCAGAAGCTGTATCGTGGTGAATTTTAGCCGAAGTACGCGAATAGTTATCGAACGAAATTCCAAACTCAGCAAACGAGTCGCTAATGATTTTGTTGTATTTATCAATAACTTCCTGAGGTGTAATGCCCTCTTTTTTCGCTTTCATAGAAATAGCCACACCGTGTTCATCCGAACCACAGATAAAAGCCACATCTTTATTTTGTTGACGTAAAAAACGAGCATAAATATCAGCTGGTACGTAAACACCCGCTAAATGCCCAATATGTATAGGACCATTCGTGTACGGAAGTGCCGCCGTAATGGTATATCTTTTAGGATTTCGAATCATGTTTGTATGGTTTTCAGGCTACAAAAATACGCAAAAACCTAGAGATTTTTGAAGAAATAGATGGAATTTAAAGCCTTATGTATTTTGACAGACTATTTCCAAAATCAAAACCTATAACCAATGCCAACAACAGCTCTGACACCCGCCCACGGTCCGTCTAATTTTACTTTGGCGCCGGAGGAGTTTACTTCGTATTCGTATTCCACGACCGGTATGTCCAGGTCTTTTAGTGCGTCGTTGATGGCAGTTTGCTCTTCCTGATTCAATGCTTTTTGCCCTTCTAACGATCCGTTGGCACTACCGTAATGTGGCCCTATTATCATCCAGTCCAAATAAATATTGTCTGATAATTTCCACTGAGCTCCGAACGCTATTCCACCAGAAAAAGAACTTATTTTTCCGCCAACTATAATATGCTCATCTTTGCCTTCGTAATGATAATCTACGGGCAACTCTAACGAGTAACTACCAATTCTTGCAAACGGAGCGATATAAAATCCTTTGAAACTTTCTTTACCAAAATAGATTCTGGCTTCGGGAGTGAAAGAAAAGCTCGACATACTGATAGCTTGTAATTGTGCGGCTGTGGTTTTGTCGTCCACAAAAGATTCCACGGTATTTGAAAAAGGCAAACCTCTTTTTGGCATTAAATTTACCGTTGCACCTATTGTAATTTTCGGAGAAACCAAACGTTCGTATTGCACAGAAACAGTTCCGGTAGTTAAGGCTAAAGCATTTAGCTTGACCATATTTTTGCTTTCAACCGACTTTCTTTCTTCGGTTCCCTGTTCCGCTTGCTGTGCAAAACCAATTTGAGTCATTAAACCCAATGTTAATAATACAACTTTTTTCATTTCACAGTTATTTTCTAAAACTTCAACAAAAGTAAATATTTTATTATAATTAACAATTTTTTTCATAAAAAAAGAGGTATCCTTTCAGACACCCCTTTTAAAAAATTACAAAATGAAATATTATTTCTTTATAAATTTATTTACTGTTGCACCTATTTTCAGGATATAAGTCCCACCTTGCAATGAGCTTACATTGATTTGTGTGCTATTTGTATTATCAACAACACCTGATAAAACATATCTCCCGGAGCTATCATAAATAGTGTATTCTTTATTGATGTTTTCTTCAAAAGCAACATTTAAAACCTCTGTTGTTGGGTTTGGAAATACTGAAAATTGAACTTTTTCCTGAGCTCTAACAGCTAAAGGATTTACCTCAAAACGGTAAATGGTATTGGGTGCAGGTATCCAGTTTAACTCAATAATATCATTATTATCCGTAGTTTCGGAATAAGAAAGAAAGGTAGTGGTGTCATTTAAGTAACCCACCAAAATTTCATCGTTAACTTCGTCTTCATATCCGAAAGCGACTACACAAACACCACTATCATTTAGCATCGTCAAATTGGTAATATTATGATTCCCATAATGGTATTCGATGCTATTATCCACTTCGTAAAACCAAACCTGATAATTCAGATACAAAGTAGAAGTGGAGCTGTTTTCTTCTTCTATTTCCAGACCTGCATTTTTAACTTCTAATTTTAAAATACGGTTTCCTGTAGTTCCTTCTACCTGATAAGAGATTGGCGATTGAGAGGGACCTTGAAAAGAAAAGTCTCTGTCCATAATGTAGGCGTTTAGTGGGTCTAATATTATGGCATCGACAACCGGATACATTTGTCCAAAATAAAAGAAATCATCATCAAAGCCAAAATCATTAAAGGTTTCCCCAAAAACAGATAATGAAAAAGGCGAAGTTACCGGTCCAAAATCATCGAAATCCCAAACCTGTCCGTTGTTCATAGAAGTTGGGTTGGTAAGGTCTGCATAAATTCCGGTACTTTGGGAAAAGAGATAAAAGTCTTGTGTTTGCGCCGAAACAGTCATAGAAGTAGTTACAAATGCAGCCAAAAGTGTAATTTTTTTCACAATAAACCGAGTATTAAGTTCGGGTTAAAATTAAACCTTATTTACTAAAACCAACATAATTAAAAAAAATTTAACTATTCTATACTCAACTCTCCGCAAACAGGTGTTTGAAATTTTTTCGTGAAATCTTGGACAGATAAATTCTGTGGCAATAAAACCATCATTTTGGTAATGGCGGCTTCGGTGGTAATATCGTAACCCGAAATCACACCGATTTGTTTCAGAGTAGTTCCGGTTTCATATTTGCCCATATCTACACTTCCGCCCCAACATTGGGTTACATTCACAATGTGAACACCTTTGTTAATTGCTTTTTGTAAAGTATTGATGAACCAAGCTTCTGTAGGTGCGTTGCCCGAACCAAAGGTTTCTAAAACAATGCCTTTTAAGTCTTCAATATTCAAAATGGCTTCTAAAACGTGTTGTGTGATACCGGGAAATATTTTTAAAACAAAAACGTTGGGATTCAATACTTTTTGAACCTCTAATTGATTGGAATCATAAAATTCTTCCAATAAATGTTCGTTTATTTTCAAGTGAACGCCTGATTCTGCCAAATGCGGCAAATTAGGAGAAGTGAACGCATTAAAATGTTCTGCCGAAATTTTGGTCGATCTGTTACCTCGATACAATTTATATTCAAAATAAAGTCCGACTTCTTTAATTACAGATTGATTATTTTCCTTTAAAGCTGCAATTTGAATCGCTGTAATCAGGTTTTCTTTGGCATCGGTACGCAAGTCGCCAATGGGCAATTGCGAGCCGGTTAAAATCACCGGTTTTGAAAGGTTTTTGAGCATAAAACTCAATGCCGAAGCTGTATAAGACATCGTGTCGGAGCCGTGCAACACGACAAATCCATCATAATTTTTATAATTTTCCGCAATGACTTCTGCAATGGTCAGCCAATGTTTTGGATTCATATCAGAAGAATCGATAGGAACATCAAATGAATACGTTGCAATCGAACAATCTAAAAGTTGTAATTCAGGAATACGTTCCAATAGCTGATCGAAATTAAAGGCCTTTAAAGCACCTGTTTCGAAATCTTTAATCATTCCGATGGTTCCACCTGTATAAATCAACAATATTTTGGAAGCAGTTCTCATAATTATAGATTATTCTTGTTTACCACCGGATTGGCATACATTTCCAGAAATTTTTGTACAATTACAAGGTCGTTTTTATCCACACGCATTTCTAATCGGCGTAAAAACAATTGTTTTTCTTGATCGGTGTACATAGCTTCGTATTGATTCGTCTTGTAGAGCAAATCAAAAGCAATATAATTTGTGGGCCACAACCTGTAATTTTCAATAACCTGACGGTCGATTATTTTGGTTAATGCCTGTATTCTTTTGGTACTGTTGCCGGTGTCTTCTTTAATAGCATCGAGTTCTTCATCCAATACGCCACCTACGTGGATATGAATACGTTTTTTTTGACCAACAACACCGCTCATCAGATTAATAAAATCTTCATTTTTATCTTTAATATATTCAATATCTGATAATTGCGCTATAATCTGGGGCATTTTTAATTTATCTGTAGGATCGTATTCATACGAAATAGAAACTGGAACAATTCGCAGTGATTTTAAATAATCCATTGTATCTGGCTGATCCGATGCCATTGCCATCATTTTCAAAACCCCCGAATGCGTGGCATCATTTCCGTCTTTGGTTCTTCCTTCTCTCTGCGCAATCCAGACCGACCGATTTTTTTCTTTGATTAAATGCCCGATGTATTGAGACATTAACTTGGAACTCATCAATAATTCTCTTGGAGAAACATCTCTTTGTACAATAAAATTTCTGTTGATTTTTGCCAGATCCATTAAAAAAGGTTTCTGAACCAGATTGTTTCCGACGGCAGAAGCGGTCATTATCATTTTTTGCTTTAACAGACAAACATTTAGCAAGGAAGTGTCCAATAAAATATCTCTATGATTGGAAATGAATAAATAAGAGGTATTAGGATCAAGCTTCTCAAATCCGGAAACCGTGAGTCCCTCTGAAGAAGTTTCCAAAACACGTTCCATAGTTTTAAAAATCACTTGTTCGTGAAATTCCTGAATCGAATGAACAGACAGCAATGTTTTCTGAACTTCATCCTCTGATTTATCTGGAAAAGTAAAATGGATTAAAGATTTAAACATTGGATGATTGGCAATCGACAATAATTTACTGTTGACCTCTTCATCATGATAAAACCTTATACTATCGTACTTTGACATATTTTCTAAATATTATTGTGCAAATGAATGAAATATATTTATATTTTCACACCTTTTTTAAAAACTTCTATTGCATTTTCAGAAGTTTGCTTGGCGATTTGTGCTACTGTTTGTCCGTAAATAGCGGCTAATCTCTGTGCAATCAAGCTTAAATAGGCTGATTCGTTTCTTTTTCCTCTAAACGGCGTTGGCGCCAAATAAGGGGCATCCGTTTCCAACACTATATGTTTGAGTGGAATTTCGCTCAAAAACTGATCTATTTTTCCATTTTTAAATGTAACCACTCCACCAATTCCTAATTTTAATCCTAGATCAATTGCTCTATGAGCATCTTCCAATGTTCCTGTAAAGCAATGAAAAATTCCCGTCAATTCGCCACGTTCCTGTTCGAGCACCTCAAAGGTTTCTTTAAAAGCATCACGGCAATGAATATTGATGGGTAATCCGAATTTTTTAGACCATTTTATTTGCTGTTGAAAGACTTCTTGTTGAATATCGAGCGTTGATTGATCCCAATATAAATCGACTCCGATTTCTCCCACAGCAATATATTGACCTGTTTCCAACTCTTTTTTAACGAAATCCAATTCTTCTTTGTAGTTCTCATTTTTTACCGAACATGGATGCAAACCCATCATCAAATGAATGATTTCGGGGAATTGTTTTTTTAAATCCCACATTGCTTCAAAATAAGAAGTATCAATGGCAGGGACAATAAATCGTTTAACATTTTGTTCAAGAGCTCTTTGTATAACTTCTGCTCGGTCTTCATTAAACGCATCACTGTATAAATGAGTATGTGTATCTATCAAAATCATTTCGTATTTTTAACCTCAAATTATAAAATCATGAACAACACCATTTCTATATTACAATATCGAGGGTATTTTAAAATTCCATTTCGCATTCGGAAATCCAATCATCTTTACATCAATGCCAAAATAAATGGCATCAAAGGGCTTTTCTTATTGGACACGGGTGCTTCATCAAGTTGCATTGATATTCACCAGCAATCTCACTTTAAACTCAAATCAATTCCAACAGATACCAAGGCATCAGGAGCAGGTTCTAATAATTTATATACCGAAATTTCTAAAGATAATCGGATAGGTTTGGGTAAATGGAAAAGTAAGAAAACCAACTTGGTTCTTCTAGACCTGACCCATGTAAACATCGCACTTTCTCAATTCAACCTACCAGAAGTTCAAGGAATTATCGGAAGTGATTTATTAAAAAAGCACCAAGCTATCATTGACTACTCCTCGAAAAATTTATTCATACTCTGATTGTTCTTTCCAATTTACTGCTACGGACTCAAGTTCTTTGTACCAATCTTCGCCAAATTTACGAATCAACGGGGCTTTTAAAAACTGATATACTGGAACTTGCAATTCCTTGCCCAAAGTACAAGCATCGTCACAAATATACCAGCGATGATAATTTACCGCCGAAAACTGTGTGTATTCCTTAATTCGGATAGGATAAAGATGACAAGAAATCGGTTTTTTAAAGTCAAATTGTCCTTCGTTATAAGCCTGTTCGATACCACACAATGCCGTACCCTGATCAAAAATCACGTACGCACACTCACTACCATTAACCAAAGGCGTTTCATATTCGCCGTCTTCGCCTACAACCCA
>Ga0209075_1003902_pt1 | contig 12169 bp, 7 predicted proteins | sample Stecom2011_FD_187523 | JGI IMG/M metagenome (GOLD analysis project Ga0209075, IMG submission 187523) | Agricultural soil microbial communities from Utah to study Nitrogen management - Steer compost 2011 (SPAdes) (version 2) | ecosystem: Environmental > Terrestrial > Soil > Agricultural land...
AAATTAGAAATTAATAGTTGCAAGCAATTTTTTCATATAGTATAATAAATTTAATCGGTTCTTATTTATAAAAAATTATCAAAAATGTAAGCGCTTCCCTATCATAATTGAAATGAGAAGCTAAGAACTAGATTTAAAAGGATAGGAGGAAATGTATGGACAAACAAACAATTTTAATTCTCGCCTTGGTTATTGGTGCAGCTGTAATTTCGCTTTTATATGCATTTTTCTTAAAAGCGCAACTTTACAAGCTGAGTGCAAAACATGAAAAAATCGAAGAAATAGCTTCGTTTATTAAAGAAGGAACACAAGCATTTTTAAAAAAGGAATATAAAATTATTGCCTTATTTGTAGGTGGAGTTGCAATTCTTCTTACAGTATTAGGTTTTATTCCTGCATTTAGCGGAGCTGAAGGCATAGGCTGGAAAGCTGCTCTGTGCTTTGTCTTTGGAGCATTATTTTCAGGTCTTGCAGGCTATGTAGGAATGCAAGCAGGAACAAAAGCAAACAGTCTTACTGCTTCTGCTGCAAATACAAGTGGAATGAGTAGAGCATTAAAAACTGCATTTACAGGTGGTTCTATCTCTGGATTAAGTGTCGCAGGTTTTGGCCTACTTGGTCTTAGTGCTTCAGTACTAATTTTATATTTAGCAACAGATAGTTTAGCATTAGCAGGTCAAATTGTAATCGGTTATGGTCTTGGTGCATCATTGGTTGCACTATTTGCTCGTGTTGGTGGCGGTATTTATACAAAAGCTGCTGACGTTGGTGCTGACTTAGTAGGTAAAGTTGAAGCAGGTATCCCTGAAGATGACCCAAGAAATCCTGCTGTTATTGCAGATAACGTCGGAGATAATGTAGGCGATATCGCTGGTATGGGTTCTGACTTGCTTGAATCATATGTAGGTGCAATTATTTCTGCATTCACACTTGGCGTTGCATCAATTATATACTCACCTGCCATTACAGCAATCTTCCCATTACTAATCGCTGCAACTGGATTAATTGCTGTAATGATAAGTATTACAGTTATCCGTTCAAAAGAATGGAAAAACCCACAAAAAACATTAAATATTGCAACATATATAGCAAATATAACTGTGGTAGTTGCATCATTAGTATTTAGTTTATTATTACTGGATTCAGTAAAACCTTTCTTTGCAATAATTACAGGACTTTTAGTTGGTGTATTTATTGCATTTATAGCTGAATATTATACTTCTGATAAATTTAAGCCAGTTAAAGAAGTAGCAGACGAATCACAAACTGGACATGCTACAAACATCATCTCTGGATATGCAGTTGGTATGCGCTCAACAGCGATCACAATTATTGTTCTTGTAGCTGGTATTTTAGTAGCTTACTTACTAGAGGATATGTATGGAATTGGGCTAGCAGCAGTTGGTATGTTATCAACAGTAGGAATTACTGTTGCAATCGATTCATACGGTCCAATATCTGATAATGCCGGTGGTATAGCAGAAATGGCTGATTTATCTAAAGAAGTTAGAGATATTACCGACAAACTTGACTCTGTTGGAAATACTACAGCAGCAATCGGAAAAGGTTTCTGTATCGGGGCAGCAACTCTTACTGCTCTTGCACTCTTTATGTCTTTTGCAAATGCAGCAGGAATTGATTCTATAAGTATTTTAGAGCCTCTTGTAATCATTGGTCTATTAGTTGGAGCAATGCTTCCTTACTTATTTACATCTCTTACTATCAATTCTGTTGGTAGAGCAGCAAATAAAATGATTAATGAAGTAAGAAGGCAATTTAAAGAAGACCCAGGTATTATGGAAGGTACATCAAAACCTGATTATGCAAAATGTGTTGAAATCTCAACAGCAGCAGCATTAAAAGAAATGATTCTTCCTGCTATCATTGCTGTTATTACTCCAATCTTAATGGGATTTATTTTCGGAAATAAAGCATTAGCGGGATTATTAATAGGTTCGCTTGCAAGTGCTGCGATGTTAGCTACCTTTATGGCAAACTCTGGTGGTGCTTGGGATAATGCGAAAAAGTTAATCGAAAGTGGGCTATATGGTGGTAAAGGTAGCGAAGCTCACAAAGCTGCAGTTACTGGAGATACAGTTGGAGATCCATTTAAAGATACTGCTGGTCCTGCAATGGATATCTTAATTAAACTAATGTCAATGATTGCCTTAATGATCGGTCCTGCAATCGCAACAATCGGTTCATTATTAGAAAGATTCTTCTAAAAAATATATCTAAAAAACCCATACCAATATCGGTATGGGTTTATCTTTTTTTACTTAATCACAATTCCATTTTCCATCTTCAAAGTTACAGGCTCCACCATTATTATCTTCAGTTAATGACTTTAATTTATTTAAAGGAACTCCTTCCTCATTTGCAATTTTCTCTAATGCATTAATAATTACTTCTTCACTTTGAGCACCACTAATCGCATACTTTTGGTTAATAACTAAAATTGGAACACTATTTATTCCATAAGCTCGTGCCAACTCTACATCACTTACAACTGCTTTTTCAGTTTCAGGATTATTAAATTGTTTTTTCCACTCTTCAAATGGAATGTTTGCTTCTCTAACTGCTTCTTCTAAAACTGCTATATCTTCAATATTCTTACTTTCAACAAACATTTTATTTTGAATTTTATCAAATAAATCCCAATACATTTTGTCTCCGCCAATAATTCCTGCAGCTTTAGCTGCGATTAATCCTGGCTTTGATAATGGAAAATTAAAGTCTGTCTTATGCATTCCTTCTATATTAAAACGGTGTTCATCATCATTTTGATTTGCATGTTTCCAGTGCCCTAATACTTCTGGCTTCACTGCTTCACGAGAACCAAATTGACGAATAAAATCTTCTTCACTCCAGGCTAAAGCAAATGAGCGGTGATTTATTTCAATATTATTAAATCTTTTTGCAACCTTGCGCATTCTTGCAGACATCGGAAAACAAAAACTACAAATTACATCATGAAAAAATTCTATTTTTAACATCTTCAATAACTCCTTCTATATATTATTCACTTAATTTTTACATAAATTAATCATAAGTAATTATATCACTTATACTTCTTTATTATGTCCATTTTGCATTATCTAATAAAGTATAAAAGATCACTTTTAAAAAGTGATCTTAAAGTTGGTTTATTTAATTATAACCATTCCTTGCAGAGACTTCATTAACTGCTTCAGCAAATAAGCTTCTTGAACGTTTATTATTGTCCATATTGTTATTCTTCTTTTCCAAATATAAATCCCTTACCTCATTCCAAAGTTTATTAGTTTTTAACCATTGAATTTTTCTAGTAATTTATAAAACCCTTTGCCTTTTTTTCCCATTAATAAGAATTTTGTTTTTTATTAAATTTAATATATTGTTGACTACCATCTTTGCAATTATAAACAATTGCAAAGTCACAACTATGTATTATTTTACTATTTTCATTATCCTTAACTTTAATTGTAAAGACACGAGTGGAATCCTCACAATAATCATATTTAGAATTATTAGTTTTTAAAATCTCATTAAACCCATTCATTAATATGTGTTTTATCTCTTTTGGCCCATATTCTTCATCGTCATCATTTACTTGAATGTTTACATCAAAGTCAAATCCAACATTACTACTATTATCACTAGTAATCATGTTCCTTTGGGAACTACCTACAAAATCAAATCGAAATGTAAAATAATCTCTTACTTGATCTTGAACCTGATGAATCAATTCAATTAATTCATTTTTCAAAGGCATAAATTCTCTTTTTGCAACATACTTAAAATTGTACACGAAAAAATCCTCCTATATTATTATCCCAAGCCTTCCATATAGATTAAACTATATCGGAACGGCATATCAATTTCGTATTCATTTGTCAATACTTTTTTAGAAAATCCCCATAACTTTCGTTATGGGGATTTCTTATTTAAACTGGTTTTGATTTTCATTATAGAAATAATTACCAGCTTTTAATTTGTTTATTAGTTCTGTTTTATTTAAATCTAGGTCATCACAAAGTTCATCAAGAGAACTATAGTGATCCCTTAATTTTGTATTAACAATGCTAACTAATAAATTTACATCCATCTTTAATAAATTCATTTTCATCACCTAATTAATTACTTCTTTTAGAGATTCGTGTTCCTTCTTTTGATATTGTAATTGATACAACTTATAATACTGACCGCGCTTCTTTAAAAGTTCTTGATGTGTCCCCTCTTCTACAATTTCACCTTTAGATAAGACAATAATTTTATCTGCGTGTTGAATTGTAGATAAACGATGAGCAACGATAATCATTGTACCAATATTCATCATTTTCTCTAAAGAGTCTTGAATTAACACTTCTGTTTCTGTATCTATGTTTGCTGTTGCTTCATCTAAAATCATTACTTGTGGTTTATGAACAAGCGTTCTTGCAAAGCTAAGTAGCTGTCTTTGACCACTTGAGAAGTTACCGCCTCGTTCTCGTACTTCTTCGTGATATTTATTTGGTAATTCTTCGATAAAACTATCAGCATTAACATATTTGCATGCTTCGATTACATCTGCTTCTGTAATACTTTCTTCTTTCATTTGAATGTTAGACATGATTGTTCCACTGAATAAGAACACATCTTGTAACATTTGGCCAATGTTTTTTCTTAATGATGAAATTTTGATTTTCTTAATATCAATTCCATCAATTAATATTTGACCTTTTTGGATATCATAATTTCTTACAATTAATGAAAGAATTGTAGTTTTACCACTTCCGGTCGCCCCTACAAAGGCAACAACATCTTTTGCATTTATCTTAAATGATACATCTTTTAATACCCATTCATCTTCTTTATATTTAAACCAAACGTTCTTAAACTCTATGTTACCTTCAATCTTTTCTAATTCTATCGAATCTTCACAATCGACTATTTCCGGTTCAGTATCTAATACTGAAAAGATTTTTTCTGCTGATGCAAAGGCTGATTGGAGGATATTGAATTGTTCGGCTAGTTGTTGAATTGGGTTGAAGAGACGATCTATCAACTGAATAAAAGTTATTAATAATTGAATTGTTATAACTTCTTTAATAATATTAAAATTACCTAAATATGCTTCTCCACTAAACCAAAGAATCATCACTAACGCAGAAATATAGATAACATAAATTGAAGGTCTAAAGACTGCAAAGACAAAAATTTCTTTTAATGATGATTTTTTTAGCTTTGCATTTCTATCTTCAAATTCATGCATCTTTTTCTTTTCTTGGTTGAATATTTGTGTTACTTTCATCCCGGAAAGATTTTCAGATAAGAAGGCATTTACATCTGATAAGTTATTTCGCACTTCACGATATGCTCTTCTTGAGATCTTTCTAAAGATATAAGAAATAACTAGTAAGACAGGGCCTAAAAGTAAGATATATAAAGTAAGTGTCTTATGTAGTAAAAACATCGCTCCAAGTGCCCCGGCTACTGAAAAGATATTTTTGAGTAAGTTTATAATAACACTTGTGTATAACTCATTTAAAGTATTAGTGTCATTAGTAACTCTTGTAACTAACTTTCCAACTGGCACATTATTAAATTGGTTTGCGGAGAATTTTTCGATATGAGAAAAGACATCTTCTCTAACTTTGTATATAATTGTTTGACCTGTTTTTTGTAATATCATCGATTGGAAATATAGTGTTACATTGGAAATTACTAAACAGATTGCATATGCAATTAATACATAAATAATTTTAGTAAAGTCAATTACATCACTATCAAGCAAACCTGCAGCCCTACCAATTAAGATTGGCAGTAGTAAATCGATTCCAACAGCAATAAGCATCAAGAAGATTGCAAGCACAAACTTACCTTCTTGACCTTTCGCATACATAAATAAACGCGAGAGGAGTTTACGGTCAGTTATTTTGACTTTTGTCTCTACTACATCATTCATCGATGCTACCTCCCACTTCTTCTTCTAATCTTTGTAATTCTACCATTCTTTGGAATACTTCATTTGTTTCTAATAACTCATCAAATGTACCAAATCCGATTAATCTTCCTTGATCAAGCAAGATAATCTTATCCATATCTTTCACTGTTGAAACACGATGAGCAATTAAAATTGTAGTCTTACCTTTTCTAGTTTTCTTTAAATTACTAATAATAACTTCTTCAGTCTTCGTATCAACCGCACTTACTGAGTCATCTAAAATTAAAATAGGTGCATTTTTCATTAGTGCTCTAGCAATCGAAATTCTTTGTTTTTGTCCACCACTTACAGTTACACCACGTTCACCAAGAATAGTATCATAGCCATCAGTAAACTCGATGATATTTTCATGAACATCTGATAACTTTGCAACTTCGATTACTTCTTCCATATTTAATACTTGTTTTGAGAAGTTAATATTATTTTTAATCTTATCACTAAATAAGAAATTATCTTGAGGAACATAAGATATATTGTTGCGGATATCTTTAACTTTATAATCCATAATATCCACACCATCAATAAAAATCTTATTTTTCTCTACATTGTATATTCTAAGTAGTAAATCAACTAAAGTTGTTTTACCACTACCAGTTCTACCTAAAACCCCGATATTTTCTCCTGCATTGATTTTAAATGAGATATTGTGTAATACTTCCTTTTCATTATTTGGATAGCTAAAACTCAAATCTCTATATTCAATTGCACCTTTAATAGATCCCTTTAATTCATATTCACCATCTACAATATCAATTTCTTGATCAAATAATTCATTAATTCGTTTTAAAGATGCAGTTGCTTGACTTCGCATATTGATTAGTTGCGCAATTGCCATCATAGGCCAAATTAGAGTTCCAAAATATTGGAAATAGATTGTTAAATCACCTAGTGTAAATGATGTTGCATTTGGTGCACCTGTTTGTGTTAGGTAAACTAAATATCCACCATATCCAACAATTATAATAAAAATTGATGATATCAAGCTACCAATTAATATTTGGAGTGTAACTGATGCTCTTGCAAATTCAATATTCTTTTGTTTATTTTTTTTATTTATTTTATTAAATGCTAAGAGTTCTTTTGCCTCTTTTACAAACGCTCTAATAACACTTATTCCAGAGAAGCTTTCTTGAGTAAAATCACTTAACTCTGCAAATGCTCTTTGTGCTTCACTAAACTTACGGCTCATGTATTTTCCAATTACACGACCCATTAATGCAATTAACAGTAGCGGAACAACAGATATAATAGTTAATAACTTATCCATTCTCCACATTTTTGAAAATGCTAATATCCCTAAAAATATAGCATCAAATAGCATTACAGTACCAATACCGAATGCTCTACGAATAGTTTGGAGATCATTTGTATATAGAGCCATAATTGCTCCAGTTTTGTTTTCTGAGTAATACTTTTGGGATAATTTTAATGATTGTTTAAACATCTCATCACGCAATGCCGCTTCGATTCTAACCCCATTACCCAAAATACATACTCTCCACATAAATCTTCCGATAAACATTATAGTAACAATGATTAGTATATTTTTCATATGACTAATCAATAGATCACGAGTTAAAGTTGCATCTTTAATTCCATCAACAATTGCCCCTGTTATTTCAGGGATTTTTAATTGATATATATCAACAAAAACTAAAGCTGCAATTCCAAGGATTATATAAATAGCATATTTAAAATAGTATTTATTAATTCTTCTACCAAATATCACAACTACCAATCTCCATTTCTCAATAGATAGAATTATATCATATATTTATTCAAAATTCAATTTAATAACTACCGAAAAAAAGACATTTTAAGTTAAACTCAAAATGCCTTAAAAATCATACTTACTTAAAATTTCTGCTGGCGTTTTTCTTAAGTAAGGAAGTACCGGTAATATACCAATTAAAGAATTTAATAAATATATCAAAACAAAAGTAACTATTGGAACATAAAGAGGATAGTAAATTAAATAGTAAATCGAATTGACTCTAGATATTACTATGCTAGCTAGGATAACCCCAGTCAAAGATGAGATTAAAGTAATTAAGCCAATCTCAATTAAGAATAATTTAAAAATGCTTTGCCTGCTAACTCCTAAAGCTCTAAATACTCCAATTGTATAAGTACGAGATGCTACACTACTTCTCATAATAAAATACAAGAATATTAAAGAAAATAATACGAAGATACTTGAATAAAATAATGCAGTATAGTTTTTATCCAAAATTAATCTCGCTTCATAGTGCGTATCATATACATCATATACTTTAAAATTATGCTCTTCTAATCTTTTAATATCACTTACTTTGTCACCGCTAACAATGAATAAGTCATCTTGCATCAACATTGCAATATCATAAATTTTATCAAGATGTTGTTTTTGAATATAGAAAGAAGCTTCATAAGAAATATCAGTTTGATAAGTACCTACAACTTCATATTCAAATCCACCAACTTTTAAATTTCTACCTTCTAGATCAATTGCTAATTTTTGGCTTACTAAAATTTGATTTTCACTAAGTTCCAATTCACTAGCATTTGCCTTTTCTTCAATACCCGCTTTAAAGATATTAATATTTTTTAGATATGCATCATCATATAAAACAAATAAATTATTTTCCCTGACTAATGCTTTATTTAATGCAAATAGTTTGTAGCCTTCAGAATTTAAATACATTATTGGATTATTGTTTTTAACAATCCCTACTATAGTATAATTTGCAAAGCGTTCTGTATAAGCTAAGCCAATAAATTGTTCTGGTAGTTTGATCCCTAAATTCCTAATTTCATTTAGTTTAAGTAGTTCATCAGCCAAATATGAGTCAAGAACAATTTCATATGGATTATTAGGAAGCCTCCCATACATTATCTTTTCTTCACTAATTGTATCAAGCGGAAAAACTGATGGCGTCGTTATGTAGACTTGTTGATTTCTTTGATAAAACTCATCTACATAAATTGAAGTAATTCTTGTTAGGTTGTAATGAGGAATTAAATAATCAGTTTTTGTTATTGCTTTAAGTTCATTTAATTCATTTAAATTTTCTAAATGTTTAGACTCAATTCTAATTAAATCACGATGATATGTTAAAAAACTTTTCTCATCTACATAATTGGAATCATTATACATAGTAATTCCGTATGTAAAAAAGATTGATGCAACAAAGAAAATAAACAGCATTATCTTTTGAATAAATTTAAGATTCCTAATATTATTATAAGACATTCTTACTTTATCCTTAAATGATAAAGCTGAACTAAATTTATCTTTTTCAAAACCAATCTTTTCTAAATGAAATTCTGTTTTTAATGCATCCTCAATATTTAATTCAGGTATTTTTGCATCAATTACTTTTACTTCAGATGTATCATCTAAAAATTCTACTTTTTGTTTTCCGCCATTTGCTTGAATATAATATGTATTGTTTTTAAAGATTACATCGATCTTTAACTTGTTTTTGTTTTGTTCTTGATAAAAGTAATTTATTTCGATATCTTCTAAATCATTACTAGTTTTTTCAAATTCTTGTAAATATAAATTATTATCATCAAAACTTTTTAGAGCAGCTTTGGCATCATTTTCATAATCTCTAATAATTAAACCATCTTTTATTTCAATTATTCTATCTCCATAAAACTCAGCTAAACGACGTTCATGGGTAACTAAAATAACTAAACTTTTAACGCTTAATTTCTTTAAAATATTCATTACTTGCGTTGTATTTTTCTCATCAATATTACCAGTAGGTTCATCTGCAATATAAATATCAGGACTTTTAATTAATGCCCTAGCAATTGAGATTCGCTGTTGTTGGCCCCCGCTCAACTCACTAGGCATACGATATTTAAATTTTTCCATCCCAACTGCTCTTAGTGCATAATCAATTCTTCTTTCAACCTCTTCAATACTTAGCTTATATGGTTTTAGGCTAAACTCTAAATTCTCATATACTGAAAATTCTGGAAGTAATAAGTAATTTTGAAAAATATATCCAAACTTATAATTTCTTAAATAGGTCCAATCTTTTTCCTTTTCAACAATCCTCCCATCGATTTCAATACTTCCACTATGCGCCTTATCAAGTCCACTAATTAAATTCAGAAGTGTTGTCTTACCACTACCGCTTGGACCTAGCAAACAAACAAGACCGGTTGTAGGAAAGTCTAGTGAAATGTTATTTGCAACATGAATTTGATTTCTTTTCTTATAATTAAAATATTTATTTACATTTCGTAGTTTAATCATCTCTACAACTCCAATCTATTTAGGTTAAAGAGAATTGACTTCTTCTTTAAGGACTTGAGATAAAAATTAATTATTAAATATGTAAGAGCACTATTCACTAAGAATATTATTACATAGTCAAAAAAGCGATAATGAATTAAAACCGGAAAATCTTTACTTATAAATAAATATAAAATAAAGAATAATACATAACCGATAATGTAGGAATAACTAAATTCTAGTAAAATCGTATTATTAATAATTTTACTATTTGAACCTAATGTTTGGTAAATTAAGTAATCTCTAGATTTTGTTTTAAGTATTATCTTATAAATAAAATAAGAGAATAAATATACTGCAATAATAATTATAAAGACTAATACTCTAGATAAAATAGAAATTAAGTATTTATTCAATGCTTCAGGATTATCTAAATTATAAGCATTATCATAAAATGGCGAATATGCATAATATCCATATTTATTTAATTTATTGCCTAATGCTTTATAATCAAATTTATTTTTTAAATGAATAGTAAATTGATAGTTTCTTGCATAAATGTTTTCTGGAAACAGACTATTATAAAACTCTTCACTTACATAAACTCTTCTATAATATTGATCTTCTCTAAAATCCAAATCTAGAACTTCAATTTCATTATCTAAAATCATAAGTTTACTTTCAGGATGTGCAAGCATCCTATCATATACTTGAGCAGATTTAATTGTAAAACCAGTTAAGTTTTCATCTATTATAAAATTACTTTTATTAATATATATTTTTTGAATATTATCTTTCACATGTAAGTCAAATAAGATATTTTCATTATTAAAAGTAGTAAAAAGTAATTCTCTAGTTTTAGGCGTTACAAAATAACTATCCTTTTCAGTTACTGCTTTTACAATCCCCACTACTTTAAAACGATATGTTATTCTCAAATTAAAGTCATTTATATTAGCAAGTATTTCTTCACCAATTAATGAATTTAAATCTTCATCAGATTTTTGAGTAAACTTAGATATCAATATTTCGTTTTCTGCTGTTGGTATACTCCCAATTATATCATCTTCATCGACATCAGCTAATTTATAATCATAGTAACCACTAAACTCTAATGGTATATGGGAATTACTAAAATAATATCTAAATGCTAACTTAACATCTAAAACTATATCTTCTTTAATAACTCCTTTAACTCTCCTGTCATTACTTAAGAAATTATAATCTTCTTCAGTTAGCGGAAGATTATCTTTCCTTTTTACAATCAATCTTTCTTGATAAGCATTCAAATAATTAAACTCTTCTACCAACGGATCACTCAGGATTAAAGTGTATGAATAAATTGAAAATACGAAAAAGATTAAACCAAAACTAATTAAGGTAAGAAAAAGCGTCTTTTTAAGTTGACCTAAAAAGTTAAACTTAGATAAACTTAGTGCTTTTTTAAAATCACTAATCTCGACAGTTTCTTTTTCTACTACCTTTACTTCTTTTGTTTCTTTAAATTTTCTATCTTCAATAATTTTTCCATCAAATAATCTTATCTTTCTTGTAACATATTTTTCTACTTGTGGATAATTATGAGTTACTAGTAATACTAACTTATCTTTTGCTAGTTCACTTAATAGTTCTAGTATTTCATCACCTGATTTACTATCTAAATTACCAGTAGGTTCATCAGCAATAATAACTTTTGCATCTTTTGCAAGAGCACGAGCAATCGCAACTCTTTGTTTTTCACCACCAGATAACTTAGATGCACGATAATTAATTCTTTTACTCAAGCCAACCTTTTCGATAATTTCTATTGCTTTTTTAATTCTTTCTTCATAACTTAAACCTTGAATAACAAGCGCAGTCTCAACGTTTTTTAATACTGTATAAGACTCAATTAGGTTATTTGCTTGAAAGATAAATGCTATATCGTTTTTTCTATAGTTTTCAAGGAGTTTCTTATCATCTACTGTTATAAC
>Ga0209075_1003903_pt1 | contig 12168 bp, 6 predicted proteins | sample Stecom2011_FD_187523 | JGI IMG/M metagenome (GOLD analysis project Ga0209075, IMG submission 187523) | Agricultural soil microbial communities from Utah to study Nitrogen management - Steer compost 2011 (SPAdes) (version 2) | ecosystem: Environmental > Terrestrial > Soil > Agricultural land...
GCTCGTTTTGGACACGCAGCATCACCTCACGCAGCCGATTGATGTGATTTTCGATAAACGAAATCAAAATCTGGGACACGGACAACAAGATCAGCATCAACACGGTCACCACAACCGCATAGGTGGGAGCCTGATACATGAAAGTACCCGCCAGGCTCGCGGTTTCCAGCTTCAGGCCCAGAATCAGGTCGTGCTCCTGAAGATAAAGACTGGAAATCCAGTAACCGGGAGTTTTCACATCCGTGAGTTGGGGCTCCAGCAACTCCAGAGCAATCTGGCTCTCCGTGCTGGTTTTCAAACGGCTCAAGAGGAGGTTGGGCACTCCCCGTGCGGCGGGGCCCCAGACTTGTCCGCTGGCCCGGTCGATGGCGAACCAGTCACCGCGAATCAGTCCTTCAATCTTATCTTTAGGGACCTGGGCCAGGACTTCGGCCCAAGACGCGGTACGGGTCCGGGCGTGTTCCGCATCCCGCTCCTGCACCGTCTGGGTATGGATGTGCATCGCACACAACACCAGGGCAAGGGCTATCGCGAAGGAGACGCTATTGACCAGCCAAAACTTATACCGGAGACGAATATTAAGAAGCCACTGCATAGTTACGACCTGCTTCGATAAATCTTAACGCCACAGTTTAACCCAGGCTGAGTAAATCTTCCGTATCTAAACAGTGATCTTCTGCGATCAAATCAGGGGTAATCCCTTCTGCCACCACGGGCGGCGCCACCGACCGCTCAAATCGTAACCACAATATATAGTATTCGTCCAACGTCTAAATTCTCGCCAACTTGGCCCGAAAGAGGCCTAGACGTAAGCAAACAACTTGTCAAGACCCGCCTTAGGAAAAGTCACAGCCTGTTCCGGCTTGATCATTGGTGGATCCTGACGTCAAGTCTAAAATTTCAATATCTCAACTTCACATCACAGGATATGGTGTTATACTTCTCCACCATTACCACATATATGGTATCCCTAGCTCTTTTGACAGAAGTAGATACACGTTTGGGCCGGCTTATTAAAGCTGGCCCAAATGCCCTTGGCAGTAAGGCTTTGTAAGTACGGGCCACCTTGGAGTCAGCTTCGCTCAGCCGCGAAGTGGCGATTTTCTCGCCAATGACCCACCACAATATATTGGGGTTCTACCTCTAAGAGGTTGTTCCTTTCATGGGGTTCAGGAAGAAATTAAGAGGATGACATGAACGCTAAAGTCCAAAAATTGGTGCAGGCAGTCGATAATATCGAAATGCAACCTGCTTCCACCGATATCTGGAGTACCAAATACCAGCTCAAAACCAAGAATGGTGAGCCCGTTGACGCCACCATTCGCGATACCTATGAGCGTGTTGCACGTGCCCTCGCGGAAGTCGAGAACAAAAAGGTACGTGAACAGGTTTTCCAGGACTTCATTTGGGCTTTGGAAAACGGTGCCATTCCTGCTGGCCGGATCATGTCCAACGCGGGTGCCGACGAGCACAAGCCCGCCACCTCGACCATTAACTGCACCGTTTCCGGCACCATCCTGGATTCCATGGATGATATTCTGGGCAAGAACCATGAGGCCGGGCTGACCCTGAAAGCAGGCTGCGGTATCGGCTACGAGTTTTCGACCCTGCGCCCCAAAGGTGCCTATGTGGCTGGCGCCGGAGCGACTACGTCCGGCCCGCTGTCATTCATGGACATCTTTGATCGCATGTGTTTCACCGTGTCATCCGCCGGTGGTCGCCGTGGCGCTCAGATGGCCACCTTTGATGTGCACCACCCCGACGTACTGGACTTCATCCGCGCCAAACGGGAAGACGGCCGTCTGCGTCAATTCAACCTGTCGCTGCTGGTGACCGAAGATTTCATCAATGCCGTCAAGCAAGACGCCGACTGGGAACTGTCCTTCCCCATGACCCGGGAAGAAGTCGAAGCCGATGGCCTGGACCTGAACGACCGTAGCCTGTTCGTCTTCCGTGAGTTCCCTGTCACTGACGAGTATGTGACTGATGGAGAAGGCCGTGTGGCCTGTCGCATTTACCGTCGGATCAAAGCCCGGGTGATCTGGGATGCCATCATGAAGTCAACCTATGACTTCGCGGAGCCCGGTTTCATTCTCATCGACAAGGTCAATGAGATGAACAACAACTGGTTCTGTGAAAACATCCGCGCCACCAACCCCTGCGGTGAGCAGCCCCTGCCCCCATACGGCAGCTGTCTGCTGGGCTCCATCAACCTGACCAAGTTCGTGGAAAACCCCTTTACGGAAAATGCCCGCTTCAACTTCGAGAAATACCGCAAGGTAGTGGCCATTTTCACCCGGATGCTGGACAACGTCGTTGAAGTGAACGGTTTGCCGCTGGAGCGTCAGCGCCACGAAATCACCAGCAAGCGTCGTCACGGCATGGGTATTCTCGGCCTGGGCTCAACTTTGGCAATGCTGCGGATGTCCTATGGTTCCCAAGGTTCCGTTGCCTTCACCGAGGAAGTCTGCCGGGAAATGGCCCTGGAAGGCTGGCGCCAAGCCCTGAAACTGGCAGAAGAGAAAGGCCCCGCTCCCATCATGAATGAGGAGTTCGAGGTGACTGGCGAAATGCTGGCCAAGCGTCCGGAAATGGCTCGCGACGGTTACAAAATTGGCGACAAAGTACCCGGCAAAATCCTGCATGCCAAGTACAGCCGCTATATGCAGCGGATTGCCCAGTACGAACCGGAGTTGGTGAATGCGCTGGCTGAAAAAGGCGCGCGCTTCACTCACCACACATCCATTGCACCCACGGGTACGATTTCCCTGTCTCTGGCCAACAACGCCAGCAACGGCATCGAGCCCAGCTTCGCCCATCACTATTCCCGCAACGTGATCCGGGAAGGGCGCAAGACCAAGGAAAAAGTGGATGTGTTCTCATTCGAGCTGCTGGCCTATCGTCAGCTGGTGAACCCGAAGGCCATGCCGTTCAGCACCGAGCCCGACGAGCAGTTGCCAGAGTACTTCACGTCAGCAGACGATGTAACACCCGAGCAGCACGTGGATATCCAGGCGGCAGCCCAGCTGTGGGTTGACTCGTCCATCTCCAAGACCGCGAACGTTCCGACCGACTTCCCCTACGAGAAGTTCAAGGACATTTATATGTATGCTTATGAGAAGGGCTTGAAAGGTTGCACCACCTTCCGCTTCAACCCGGAGGCCTTCCAGGGCGTACTGGTTAAAGAGAAAGACCTTGAAAACACGACCTACGAGTTCACTCTTGAAGACGGCAGCGTAGTCAGCGTGAAAGGTAATGAGGAAATCGAGTACGATGGTGAAATCCACACCGCTGCCAACCTGTTCGATGCATTGAAGGAAGGCACCTACGGCAAGTACTGATGCGGGGCCAAGCCCTGACCTGTACCACCCCAGAGACTCGAATTATGGTACGCCGACGGGAGAGACGTCGGCGACCTTGGAACAACAGGACAACGAACATGACGGTCAAGATTGATAAGCGCATCATTGGTTATGCCGTAAAGAAAGCCGCCTCTCCTGAAACAGAGTCGGCCCCGGTTTCCAACGAACCCAAACCGGTTGAAATGAACGAAACCATTGAGCGCCCGGATTTTCTTTTAGGTACCACCTACAAGATCAAGCCGCCGATCTCCGAGCACGCGCTCTATATCACCATCAACGATATCATCCTGAACGAGGACACCGACCACGAGGTTCGCCGTCCCTATGAAATCTTCATCAACTCCAAGGCGATGGAGCATTTTCAGTGGGTTATCGCGCTGACGCGGGTTATCTCCGCGGTGTTCCGCAAGGGTGGCGACGTCACCTTCCTGGTGGAAGAGTTGCGTTCCGTCTATGACCCCAATGGGGGCTACTACAAGAAGGGCGGTATTTTCATGCCGTCGCTGGTAGCGGAAATCGGAGCGGTCATCGAGAAGCACATGAAGGCCATCGGCCTGATTCAAAACGATGAAATGAGCGACGTTCAGAAGCGTATCCTGGCAGAGAAACGCGCCGAGTTTGAAGCTCGCAGCAACCCTCAGCCCAAGCAGGAGGCCGGTGCCGATGCCGAATCTGGTTCCTTCCCTGCAAACGCCACCTTGTGCAAAAAGTGCAACGCCAAATCAGTCATCATCCTCGATAACTGCATGACGTGCCTGAACTGCGGCGACAGCAAATGCGGCTGATGGCAGCAAGCGCCGGCTAATAACACCGCCCCTGAGACACTGGTTTAACTCACCAGTGCAGCCAATGCCCGGACTCTCCGGGCATTGGCTAATTCAGGCGGCGGAAGCCCCACTCTTTTTCTGGCACATCCAGACCGACACCGCAATAATCGCCCCGCCAATCAGCAATCGCAGCCAGTCGATTTCCCGGTTCCAGAATAGAAAGTTCACCAGAATGCCAGCAGGAATCAGCATGTTATTCATGGTGGCAAGCTGCCCGGTATTGACGTACTTAGCCGCCAGGTTCCAACCCAGATAACCCAGGCCGGACGCACCCAACCCCAACCAGATGAGTATCCCCCACTCCAGTGAGCTATCAGGCAACTTGGAGAGGTCTGCAAACAATAGGACACCGATACCGGAGACCAGGCTCGCCCCCAGGAAGAAAAACCCAAAAACCTGGGACTGCTGCTTTACATCCCCCAGCGGTAAACGTCGATAAGCCACCTGTCCGAGCGCAAAACACAGGTTGGCGCCCTGGATCAGGAAAAATCCCAAAAGCGCACTGTCACTAATCCCGTCATAACGGATCACCGCCGCCCCGACGACCGCCAGAAAAGCAGCCATCCACCAGCGCCGGGGCAACCGTCGACGGTTGAGCAGCAACTCTTCAAGCAGGGTGATATAGAGCGGAGTGAAGATGGTGAACAGCAAAACCTCGGCCACACTCAGGTATAAAAATGAGTGGTACAGCAACAGGTAGGTCATGCCCAACTGCACACCGCCAATACCGGTCAAGGCCGCCAGTTTGGAAAAGGGTAAGGAGCGGGGCCTCAACAAGGGTACAAACAGCAAAAATGCTAGCGCAACCCGGGTAAAAACGGCGATGTAATTATCGACCTGCCCGCTTAAATAGACGCCAATCAGAGAAAAACTGAAGGCCCATACAGCCGTGACGATCCAAAGAACCCACATGGCTGAAACCGTCACCACACGGCCACTCATGTTTCCCCTCCCCACATCCAAAGCAGCACAATAGACGGATCAGTCTAGCAGAGTTGACCAGGCACGCCTTCCCAAGATACCGATCGGAATCATCCGGTTTCGCTCTGCAACGCACAACAAACCTCCATTTTGAATACCGGTTCCTTCCTTTTTGTTAATTTTTTTAATATTTTGTCAGCTCCCGTGAAATAGAATAGAAGACGGCGGTTTTCCCCTGACACGCCGCGGTACACAATTGCTCAATAGAGATGCTCTCCGTGAAGTTACGAGTTCTTGCGCTCCTGCTTTCTTTCCCCTTGTCCACGGCTTATGCCAAGTCTTCTTTACTGGACATGGATTTCGAAGAGCTTATGGATAAGCAGTACGTCACCATTGCGTCTGGCAGCCCCGTTGCTGTCAACCTGGCTCCGGCCGTCGCAACGGTCATCACGGAAACGGATATTCGCGCCATGGGCGCCACCGATCTGGATCAGGTCCTACAGATGGTACCGGGGCTGTATGTGTCCAACACCTTCTCCAACTACAACCCGATCTATGCGTTTCGGGGGATCTATAGCCAGGTCAATACTGAAACCCTGCTGCTGCTCAATGGCATTCCCATGACCAGCCTCTACCGGGGAGATCGCGGGGGGATCTGGGGTGGTATGCCGGTTCGCTCCATCGCTCGCATCGAGATTATTCGAGGCCCCGGCTCTGCTGTTTATGGTGCCGATGCTTTTGGCGGCGTCATCAACATCATCACCAAATCAGCCCTGGATATTCCTGAATCTGAAATTGGTGCCGGTTATGGCAGCTTCAATTCCCGCGATGCCTGGCTGCTGGCCGCCGATCGCCTAGGAGACATCTCCGCGGCCTTGTCGATCGAATACAGTGATACCGACGGTCATCGCGAAAGAGTCCACTTCGACCATCAAAGCTGGCGGGATGAGCAGATGGGAACCGATGCCTCCTTTGCCCCCGGTCCGGTTCAGCTTTCCCGTCGCGCTCTGGATCTGCACCTGGACCTGCGCATGGATAACTGGCTGCTACGAGGCAGTTATCAGGGCCGGGACAACGTCGGCAATGGCGCCGGCTTTTATGAAGCCCTGGACCCTCAGGGACGTTACGAGTCGACCCGCTATACTTTGGAACTGCAATATTCCAACCCGACACTGGCGGAGAACTGGGAGCTGCAGACCAATGTCAGTCTGCATCATATTGATCAGCAGGTCGAAAAAGACACGCTCATGCTGCCCCCGGGGTCAGTTCTGGCCATTCCGGCGCCCACAGGGCTCCAAATCATCAATCTGCCCAATGGTCTGATCGGTAATCCGCAGGTTTGGGAGAACAATTACCGCTTTGATGTTTCCACCTTCTATACGGGCTTCGAAAACCACCGGATCCGTCTGGCAACGGGCTACTATTTCGGAGATATCTACCGGACCCGGGAAACCAAGAACTTCATGCTCGACGAGACTGGCTCAACGATCATTATTTTGCCGCGAGTGACAAACCTCTCGGGAACACCCGACACCTTCCTGAACCCCGCCGATCGGGAAAACCTGTACCTGTCCCTGCAGGACGAGTGGCGTCTGGCAAAAAACTGGCATCTTACCAGCGGTCTCCGCTACGACCGCTATTCCGACTTTGGTGACACCTTCAACCCGAGGCTTGCACTGGTTTGGGAAACAACCGACCGAGTTACCAGCAAGTTTCTCTACGGTCGCGCCTTTCGGGCGCCGTCCCTTTCCGAACTTTACTCCACCAACCCAGTGGCGTTCGGCAACCCCAACCTGGACCCACAGTCCATCGATACTTACGAGTTCGCCATCAACGTACGCGCTTCAACACGGCTCCAGTATGGCCTCAATCTTTTCCACTACGACGCCAAGGATCTAATTCTTTACCGTCGCGACGACAAGCAGCTCTATACCCCCTTCAACGAGGGCAACCAAAAAGGCTACGGCGGGGAGCTGGAGATCAGCTATACCCTGGCCAGCAATCTGAACCTTTTCGCGAACTACTCCTACGTCACCATCGACGGCACCAGCAAGCATAGTGAAGCCCCAGAGCATCAGGTCCATTTCCACGCCGCATGGAACTTTGCTCCGGAATGGCAGCTCACTCCCCAGATCAGCTATGTGAGCGAGCGGGCTCGCGGCAAAGGAGATCCGCACTCGGCATTTGATGAGTACGTCTTGGTGAACCTGGCTCTGCAACGTCGCAACCTGCTCCATAAAGTGGACGGGATGCTGGTGGTCCGCAACCTGCTCGACCAGGAAATTCGCGAGCCAGGCTTGGACAATATCCCTGACGGCCTCCCCAAAGCCGGGATCAGCCTGTATGGCTCTCTTTCCTACCGTTTCTGACTCTAAGCATCTAGCCGAGGGGCGCCTTGGTCGCCCCTCGGACATAAGCCTTCCCTATCCCGTCGATCGTTTCCCTGGAGCAACCGACATGGACTCAATAATGTCCAAGTTGTAGTGATCCAGGACCATGGCAAAGCCATAGGTGGGCCGTTTTAACGCCCCGACCTTCCGTTTCTCCAGGCCTGCGGTAAATCCCAGTTGCAGATAGGAAGCCCCCAGCTCTCGCGCCCGCACCACGGTACGATACAAGATCTGCTTATAAACCTTATGGCTTTCCAAATACCGATAATCCAGCCCTACGATACCTGCGGTATAGACCTCTCCCTGGAAGTGGGAAAACATCACGGCGACCGGTGTCTCGGGCCCATCTTTGAGATAGAGCCGGATCACATCACAGTCGGTACTGAGAAAGTGCTCCCGAAACAACGCCTTTGGCAAGGCAAAACTGGTTAACGCCCGACTCTTGGCATGAACCTGCAAATACAAGTGATAGCACCACTCGATCTCCTCACCTGAAACAGATTTGCCGGTTTCAACCCGGTATAAATCACGAAATGCCAGCGCTTCCTTACGGAGGCTGTAACGGTAACGGGACGACATCCGGGCCAGATACTCCGCCTCCGAGTGCCAATCCAGATTGCTCACCCCATAGCGGTCTGGCAGCCCCACCTGAACGAAGCCCAGATCCAGCAGCGACGGTGCCAGGGACTGGGCTGTTTCCTCATCAAAGTCACGTAAAAGGATCTGGCTGGCCCCCACCTGCTCCCCGTATCGACGCACCTCTTCGCAATAGAGAGCCAGCGCTTGAAGCCATTGAGGATGATTGCGATTGATAAACAGTGATTCCCCTTCGCCACAGGGTGTGCCACTGATGAGCATTGTGGATGTGAGCCAGTAGGGGTCTCGACAGCGCAACGCCTCAACCTGCTGGGAAACCGCCTCGGGTGCAAACATATCATCCTTCATCAGCACCTTGGTCATCGGAGCGGCCAGCACCAGGCTGTCGTCCTCATCCCGCACGGTCAGATAACGGAACTGCCACCGGTCTTCCGGTTTCGGTGCCTCAGCCCGTGCAAACACCCGCTCCAACAACCGCAAATATTCCACAGAGACCGGACCACTGCGGCCAAACATGCAGTTCCATTCCTTGGCGCACAGCTGGTCGATACTCTCTCCAACGTCGAGTCTTAAAGACTTTTTCGGCTTCGGTTGCGACTTTGAAGTTCGAGTCGGAAAATCCCCCAGTTTCACTTGCTCGCCAAAACTCTGTGCAATGGTTTCCGGCGTAATGCCCTCCTCCTCCAATACCGATGGATAATAATGGGCCATTGTTTCCACCAGGCTGTCGATCTGCTGTTCGCTATGGTTGCGGGTCAGGGTAAATCGCACACCGCCACGGGCCATGGGGGTGGCCGGAAACGTTCCGCTATTGACATAAAAACCTTCTTTGTTCAGCTTATCGATGAGGTTATAGGCGACGCGTGGCAAGCTTGTAGCAACAAAAAAGATGGGCGATTCGGAGTCCGTCACAAATGGGAGATGATGCCGCTTTAAGCAATTTCTTGCGTACTCCAGACGTTGCTGAAGCTCTGCCTGTAAAGGCTCAATTTCGCCACTGAGGTGCAAGCTGGCGGAGGCGACGGCAGCCCCCAGCATCGGCGGCTGGACCGGCCCGGAAAAGATCAGGGTGGGACCACAGGTCCGCACTTTACGTGCCCACTCCCGATTCGGAAATACCAGCGCCCCGCCTGCGGCCGCAAAGGCCTTGTTCAAAGACACCGCCAACATCACCCGGGGATGGGGCGCCATGCGGCTGCGCACAAAACCAGTGCCATTTTTGCCCGCCCAACTCATGCCGTGGGCATCGTCCAGATAGAGATGCAGCTCATCATAACGGGCCAACAAGGCTTCCAGTTCGTTAAAGGGCGCCGCATCGCCGTACATCGAGTAAATGCCATCCGCCAGATACCAGATATGCCGATGCTTGGGCCGCAGCTGTCGAATCAGATCCTCCAGTTGGTCCACCCGGTTATGGCGAATATGGTGCACCGCAATACCACGGGGTTTCAGTAGCTGTACGGCGTTTTGCACACTGGCGTGAACCTGATGATCGAGGATAACGGCATCCTCATCCCGAATCAGCACCGGCAGAGCCGCCTGATGCCCAAGGGAAGTCGTGGGGGTAACGATAACGGGCGCGCTAAACAGCTCCTCGAGTTGCTGCTCCAGCCGCGTGTACAAGCCCGTGGACAGATAGGCCCGTGACGAAGAGAATTGGGTGCCATATCTGCGCACTGCGTCGACCACGCCTTCGATCAAGCGCTGGTCCTGCTCAAGCCCTAGATAGGAACAGGAGCCAAAGCTGACCATCTGCCGCCCTTGCACCCAGATCCCAGTTCCTTCATGGGGGCGGTCGTCACAATGCAAGTGGAGAACTCCTTGCTCAACCGCCTGGGTCAGAACCTGATCAATAGTGTCCAGATAATGATGCTTCTGGCTCATAGAATCTCTCCTTCATTATCACACTTGGAATCTGCGCCATTCGAAGCCTGGGCTTAGTGGCTCTGTTATAGCCTCAGCTCCTTCGGGGAAGGCTCCTGACGTTCCCTGCAGCCCCCCTGACTCACCAGCCGTGGCACTACACATTCAAGCCGCAGCCTGATCTGATGGTTCTTTTAAGCATAGTAAGCGCTAACCATTCCGCAGTTCTTAACTCTATTGGGTTCAAATAGTGCGAAAACTTGTTAAGTGTTAGATAATTCGGAGAAAACGAGGTAAACAGTGCTACAATGCTCAGCCAACCGGCTTACTAAAGATAACGAAATACAACATCCTGATAAGCCGTATTACTCGTGCCCATACCAAGACACTTAAAGGAACAATATTTTGACCCGCCGGTAACCTGTCCACTGGCTGGCGATTTGGTTTAGAGGCTATGCTGAAGTGCGCCTAAGGATCAGGACTACTTCCAAAATAATGACGGCTCGAGGACGTAAAAGGCTCTTTGCACTCAATGGCTTTTCCCTGCTATTGGGATTTTGCTGCACTTTTTTCCCGCCCTCCTCCTTTAGTAACCAGCGCTACACCGAGCTCGATCTCAAAACCGCCTATATTTTCAACTTCATGAAGTTCGTGGAGTGGCCCCAGGAAAAATCTCAGCGCCTTAGCCAGATCAATATCTGCGCCTATAGCGGCGATCCCATGCTGCCCTTCCTCAAAAAGCTGGAGTTCGAACAGGTTCGCAATCTAAAGATCGTGACCCAGGTCTATGACTCTGTGGCAGACATCAACCGATGCCAACTGATCTACCTGGATGTCATTTCCGCTGACAAACGGGCCGAAATTCTTGAGGCCATCCGGGACAAGCCAATTCTCTCCATTGGCAACGAAGGCCGTTATCGCGATGACGGTGAAATGATCACCTTCTTTTCTGACAAAAATCGCCTTCGTTTTGCTATTAACTATCACCAAACCCAACAGAGTGGACTCCAGGTGAGTTCTCGCCTGCTTCGTTTGGCCCGAGTGAACGAGCCACCTCATGACGACTAGCTCCCGTCCTCGCCTTTCTCTAGCCCGGAAGTTGATGTTCGGCAACCTGATTATCATCGGACTGGCCCTTTTGTGTGCCGCGGTTGCCTTTTTATGGATGGAGTCCAACTACCAGCGCCACAACCTGAGCCATGCCATGACCTCCCAGGCTCGCCTGATTGCCTATACGTCGATTGCCCCCTTAAGCTTTCGCGACTTTGATGCCGCCATGGAAAGCTTGTCTGCCATGCATTCGATACGGGAAGTCCTGTCCGCCACCCTGCTGGATCAGGAAAACAAGGTTTTTGCCCAATACCACTCCCCTTTGACAGAAACAAAATCGGCGAGCTTTATCGAACAAGGCCGGCTGAGCTGGCCTGCGCCAAACCGCAGCACCATCTACTCCCACGGCATTCTGCACGTGCTGGAACCTGTTACGCTGGATGGGGAACAAATCGGTAGTGTTTATATTCGAACCAGCCTGTTACCGCTCCAAGAGCAGCAACACCAACGGGCGTGGATTGTTCTGCTGATCTACCTCATAGCCTTCGGCCTCTCCATTCTGGCCTCTTTCCGCCTGCAGCGGATCATCACCTGGCCCGTTCAGCTGTTAAGCAAAATCGTCAGTCGGGTTGCCTCCAGCAACGACTACAGCCTGCGGGTCTATTACCAAAGCTCCGATGAAATTGGCGCCTTGGCGCTGGGCTTTAACGACATGCTGAACGAGATCCAAAAGCGCGATGAACAGCTCAGCGCTTCCAGTGACCGTTTGTCCCAGGAAGTGGCCCGCCAAACAGCGGAGTTACGCCAGTCCCTGGACGCCCTGCAGGCAGCCAACAAAACCATCCGGGAGACCGAGCGGTCACGGATTCTGGCGGAGTCCCGCGAGAAGGCCAAGGCCGACTTCCTGGCCCATATGAGCCATGAACTGCGGACTCCCATGAATGGTATTCTCGGCATGCTGAGCCTGCTTCGGGAAACCCGCACCGACGCCGAACAGTTGAATTACGTTGATATCGCCACCGAATCGGCAACCCACCTGCTGGCCCTGCTGGACGATATCCTGGACTACTCCAAAATCGAGGCCGGTCAGCAACTCCTGGAACTCCGGGATTTCAGTCTGCAACAAACGGTTGATGAGGTGCTGGAGCTGCTTGGGGA
>Ga0209075_1003904_pt1 | contig 12168 bp, 5 predicted proteins | sample Stecom2011_FD_187523 | JGI IMG/M metagenome (GOLD analysis project Ga0209075, IMG submission 187523) | Agricultural soil microbial communities from Utah to study Nitrogen management - Steer compost 2011 (SPAdes) (version 2) | ecosystem: Environmental > Terrestrial > Soil > Agricultural land...
AAACATAAATAGCATAAAACACATACTCATTATTGCTTCACTAATATTAACTTTATACCTATCTAGTCTAAACTATAAATACATTGAAAACCCTTTACGCAAAAAAGGGAAAATCATAGCCGAAAAACATTTATTATCAAGAAAAAAAACTAACAATATTAATTAAAGGTCTATATATGCGCATCGTTTTAGATTTACAGGGTGCACAAACAGAAAGCCGCTACCGTGGCATTGGGCGCTATACGCTTTCTTTAGCTAAAGCAATTATACGTAATCGCGGCGAGCATGAAATTTTTATAGTCTTAAACGGACTGCTTCAAGAAAGCATCCGCTCTATACGCCTGGAGTTTGCTGATCTTTTACCTAATGAAAATATCCATGTATGGTATGCTATAGGCCCTGTTCACGATAGCGATATAAATAACCAATGGCGCCGTGAAGCAGCTGAATTAATTCGAGAAGCGTTTATTCAAAGCCTCTCACCTGATGTAATACATATTCCAAGTTTTTTTGAAGGCTACATTGATAATGCAGTTACAAGTATTGGCTTATTTGATAATTGCACTCCTATAAGTGTGACCATGCTGGATTTAATCCCATTACTTAATCCAGAAGAGTACTTAACTCCAAATCCTCTCTACCAAAAACATTATTTAAGAAAAATTGAGCAACTTAAATTAGCTAAAAAATTATTTGCTATATCTGAATCGGCTCGACAAGAGGCTCTGGATAACTTACCGTACAGCACGCAAGACGTGCTACATCAGTCTATAGCTATCGAACCTTTCTTTAAGCATCTAAATATTTGCAAGCATGAATATCAAATACGTCGATTATATTTAGGCATTAGCAAGCCTTTTGTTCTCTATACTGGCGGCGCAGACTCTCGTAAAAACCTGCCAACTCTTATTCAGGCTTACGCAGCATTACCATCTGTATTACGCGAACAGCATCAATTAGTTTTTGCAGGTCGTATCCCCGAGGGAAATATCACAGAATTGCGTTTGATTGCTGAACAAGCAGGCCTCACACAAGAAGAGCTACACTTTACAGGTTATATTTCCGACAACGTGCTAGTCGAACTATACAATCTGTGTGAGCTTTTTGTTTTTCCTTCCTGGCATGAAGGTTTTGGTCTACCAGTGCTCGAGGCAATGGCTTGCGGCGCGCCTGCGATTGCAGCAAATACCTCAAGCCTCCCAGAGGTCATTGGAATTGCTGAAGCATTATTTTGTCCATTTTCTACTTTTGATATCAGTAATAAAATTCGCTTGGCATTAACCGATTCTGACTATAAAAACAGACTGAAAAAAAATAGTCTAAAGCAAGTTAAAAAGTTCTCATGGGATTCTGTCGCTAAAGACTCCATAAAATCTTTCGAAGAAATGCAACAATCTTATCCAAAGATTGTACATCAGTCAGCTGAAAGTATATGCGCTCAGGTTCTAGAGAAAATTGAAGACACCTACACTGAAGAAACTAGTGCAGAAGACCGTGCTGAAATTTTACAAATAACCAACACTATAAAATACAAGTCAAAATATAAAAATTTATTTATTGACATCTCTGAGCTTTTCCAAAGAGATGCTGCAACTGGTATTCAGCGTGTTACTCGTAGCTTATTATTAGAATTATTAAAAAACCCTCCAGCTGATTATAGAGTTCAACCTGTTTACGCCACACCAGATCATTCTGGTTATTATTATGCAAATAGTTATATTAAGAAAAATAAACTAAGTAATTTAGAACTATATAGTAAGCCAGACCACCTTATCGACTATCATAGTGGTGATACTTTTTTAGGCTTAGACTTACAACATCAAGTTGTAATTGCGCAACAAGACCTTCTACGCAAAATGCGTAACGACGGTGTATATGTTAGCTTTGTTGTGTATGATTTACTTCCTATCTTTATGCCTCATACATTTCCAGATGGCGTTGAAGAAATACACAAGCAATGGCTAACTATTCTGGCAGATATGGATCATTTTTTATGCATTTCAAAATCTGTTGCGACAGAACTTTCTGACTGGCTTTGCAGCCAAGATAATGTATCTACACCACACCCCAATATTAGTTGGTTTCATCTAGGTGCAGACATTGAAAGCTCAATGCCCTCAAAAGGTCTGCCTGCACAGTCAGAGAAAACTTTAGCTCAACTAGCTACACAACCATCATTTCTTTGTGTTGGAACACTAGAACCACGTAAAGGTCAGGCTCAAGTATTAAGTGCATTTGAGATACTATGGCAACAAGGCTTTGAAGCAAACTTGGTACTAATTGGAAAGCAAGGCTGGCATGTTGATAAGCTGATTGCTCGCATTCAAGATCACCCTGAAATAGATAAAAAACTATTTTGGTTTAACTCGGTTAGCGATGAGTTTTTAGACAGATTATACTCCAGTGCATACTGTTTAATTTCTGCTTCAGAAGGTGAAGGGTTTGGCTTACCTATCATTGAAGCAATGAAATATAACTTACCAATTATTGCTCGAGATATACCTGTGTCGCGTGAAATAGCTGGTGACAAAGCAAGTTACTTTGTAGGCTCTACCGCGAATTCCTTAGCAATCCATATAAGACAATCTATCTCATTAGATAAGAACACTATAAAAATCCCAGACTACACGGGATCCTGGCTAACCTGGTTTGAAAGTGCACAAGCAATTAAAGACATATTATTCAATAAAACTCTTGTCAAAAATAATATAGTAAATATTAATTGTTCTACAAATGATAGTAATGCACAACAAATAAAAAAAACCAATGTAAAATCATCAAAATATAAAAAGTTATTTAAAAAAGAAAAAGAAAAAAACAAATTTCTTAAAATTAATATTTATAAAATTAAAACAAATCATGATTTTTTAAAAATAAAAATTTCAAATCTAGAGTCAAAATCAGAATCTTTAAAACAGCAACTAATTTCAGAAAAAGAAAAAGAAAAAGAAAAAGAAATTTACTTTGATGCTTTAAAATCTATTCAAGAAAAAGAAGTTTTCGATTTAAAGAATATAATAGCAATAAAGCAAAATAAATTAGAGTTAATCAAAGAGCTTATTGAAGAAAAAAATGCTGCATTATCTAGTCAGCACGAGCATCTTGACGAAAAAAATAAAGTATTATCTGAACTACAAGAACACATTGAAGAAAAAAACAAATATATCAATCACTTAATTTTATCTAATTCGAAAAATGAGGAGCAAATATCTCAGCTACATTCCTTGAATATAAATTATGAAAATCAAATTCAGTTAATTAAAAAAAGTAACTCATGGCGTATTACCTACCCATTGCGTTTATTTACTCACTGTTTACGTTGGTTGATTGCATTGCCTGTGCGCGCATTTAAAAGTATTGCGCGCATTGCACTAAAATCAATTATATTATTTATCTTAAATACTCCATCTTTACGAAAATTTATTTTAGTAAAATTAAAATCATATCCAAGTATCTATGATCATTTAAAACGTTTTCATATTAATAGAAATATTATTCAGAATAGTCAGTCTAGGAAAAAAAATAAATCAAGTACCAGTTCCACTGATATTAAAATTCTTACGCCGCATGCTCATAAAATTTATCTTGCACTTAAAAACTCAATAACTGATAACAAGGAGTAATCATGCGAATTATTATTGATTTACTAGGTGCTCAAATCGAGCTTAAAGACAATCACTCTGATGTGTATTTTTCAGAAGTCATGCAATGGTTAGACGAAAATAATATTGAAAATTTTTATTTAATTCTACATGCCAACATTTCTAACACGGAACAGATCATAAGAAAAAAAATAAAAAACAAATCAAACATAAAAAAATTCTTCGGCATTTCAATTGGGGACACTGTAAAAAACAAAAGAGCAAATGAAGAATTATATTTAAGATTTATAAACTCGCTAAGCCCGAGCGCAATAATAATTGATAAGAAAATTAAAAATGAAAAAATATATAACATTCTTTACAAAAATAAAAAGCTAAAAAACATTTTATTTAACAGCTCTAGCCTTCCAAAACAAAATAAATTACTGGACAAAAGAACCCTTAAGAAAAAAAATTACAGCAGTAAGCTAAAACTTGCTTTCGTATCGCCTTTACCACCAGAGAAGACAGGAATTGCTGCTTACAGCGCGGTACTTGCCAAGTCTTTATCAATTCATTATGAAATAATTTTTATTACAGATCAGAATAAAACATCTCATGACATTGTTAACCATAGTTATATTATAAAATCATCGGATTGGTTACTAGAGAACATAAAAAATCTTGATAGAATAATCTACCATATTGGCAACTCTAGTTTTCACGCCAAAATGTTTGAACTAATAAAAATTGCACCAGGAATAATTGTGCTACATGACTTTTTTATAGGTGACGTCATTTGGTACAATGAAGCTTATAATTTAATACCCCAAGCATTAAATAGTGCTTTATATAGGTCACATGGCTATATTGCCGTAAAGGACAAGCTTTCATATGCAGAGCCTATATATGCAATTCAAAAATACCCCGCTAACTTTGAATTACTCAGTTCGTCATTTGGTGTTATTTTTCACTCAAATTATGCAATAAAACTAGTCCGTGATTGGTATCCAAATAAAGATCTTCCTGTTGCACAAATTCCACTTTTACATGAAATAAAAAAACCCAATAAGCCCGATAGCTTAAATAAGCTAGGATTATCAAAAGATGCCTTCATTGTTTCCAGCTTTGGTTTTTTAGGTGCAAGCAAATGTAACCTTGAGCTCTTACAAGCATGGCAGCAATCGGCTATGGCCAATGATACAAATGCTCATTTAATTTTTGTCGGAGATGGATGTAACAACGCATATCAGAAGCAGCTTCAAGATTTCATTCATCAGCACCGCTTAGCTCGAGTAAAAATTACCGGCTTTGCCAGTACAGAGATGTATGAACACTATCTCTCTGCAACAAGTATCGCTGTGCAACTACGTACCCTCTCACGTGGAGAAACCTCGGGAACCGTACTCGATTGTATGGCTTACGGCTTACCTGTCATTATCAATCAAAATGGTTCAATGACTGAAATTGATTCTAATGCCACTTTTCAGCTGCCAGATCAGTTTAATGTTGCTCAGCTTAAGGAAGCACTGGAAACGTTGTATGAAGGTTATGAACTGCGCGCCTCTTTAAGTCGTAATGCGCAGAAACGCATAGAGCAAGATCACTCTCCCAAAGTATGTGCGCAGCGTTATGCAGAGGTCATCGAAGACTTCTATCAACATAAAAACATTTTAGATTTAGATTTTTATAAGAACCTGGCTCCATTGACTCAAACGCTGTCAGACCCCGAACTTATGCAACTGGCAAATACCATTGCACAGAATTTTCCTGAAAAACAAGCACAGCGCACTTTATTTTTAGATGTATCCGTGGTTGCACGAGATGACTTTAAAACCGGTATCCAGCGCGTTGTTAGAGCGCTCACTTTAGAATTATTAAATAATCCGCCACATGGTTTACGCATCGAGCCCATCTATCTCTCGGAAGTGGACGGCAGATGGCTGTACTACAGTGCACGCTCCTATAGCTCGAAATTACTCAACATATCGGATCACTGGCTAGCCGATGAGCCAGCCGAATTTCATAATGATGATATTTTCTTGGGGCTAGACCTTGCTGGCGGCTACGTTATTAAAGCTGCACAGCAAGGTCTTTACGAGCACATCAAAGATCTTGGTGTCCATACAGCCTTTGTTGTCTATGACTTAATTCCGATATTCTTTGAGCAATTCTACAGCTCGGACGATAGCAATGGTCATGCACAGTGGCTGCATGCTATTTGCCAAGCAGATACTGTTGTTTGCATCTCTCAGGCTGTCAGTCAAGACTTACAGAACTGGCTACAAGAACATAAGCCTGAGCGCTTGTCTGAGCTAAATATCCAACACTTTCACCTAGGTGCTGATATTGAATCATCATCGCCTAGCACAGGCCTTCCAGCCCATGGAGAGCAAATTATAGAGCAGCTTAAAACTCAACCAAGTTTCTTAATGGTTGGTACGGTAGAGCCTAGAAAAGGCCATTGGCAAACATTAAAAGCTTTCGAGCAACTTTGGGCCCAAGGGCATAACGCACGCTTGGTCATTGTAGGCAAAGAAGGCTGGTTGATAGACGAGTTCGCCACAGAACTAAATCAGCATCCTGAGCTAAACCGGCGTTTATACTGGTTTACTGACATCAGTGATGAATACCTAACAGCACTTTATGATGCCTGCGCATGTCTAATTGCCGCATCTTACTGCGAAGGATTTGGTTTGCCTTTAATTGAAGCGGCCAAACAACAGCTACCTATTATTGCCCGCGATCTACCTGTTTTTCGCGAAGTTGCACAACAGCATGCCTTCTATTTCGACAGCCAAGCTCCTGAGCAGCTTGCTCTAGCGCTAGTTGAATGGATGTCTCTATATGATTTAGATAAACATCCAAAATCTTTGAATATGCCTTGGTTAACATGGCAAGCCAGCGCACAGCGGCTGTTAGATACTCTTATTACAGACGCTTCAATCAATACAGCAGCGCTGACTGCCTCGAACGTCTCGTCTAAGCAAACAAATAAAAAACGCTTATTGATCGACCTATCCGCTACATGTCGGAATGATTTAAAAACAGGCATAGAAAGGGTTGCCCGCGCGCTACTCTTAGCTTTTATTGAAAATCCTCCAAAGGGTTACAGCGTTGCACCCATCTACCTCAGTGATATAGGTAATGTTTGGCACTATAGATATGCGTACACCTACCTTGCTAACCTCCAAAACACTATCTCTGATTTAGAAGACTCAGCCATAGAACCAAGTAACGGTGATGTGATTCTCGGTTTAGATATTTCCGGAGAGATGCTTATTCAGGCAGCCTCCTCAGGCTTATTTAAACGCTATCGAGCTGCCGGTGTGTCTACATTCTTCATGGTGCATGACTTATTACCCATCAGCATGCCAGAAGTATTTCCACCCAATGCTAAAGATGGACACGCGCGCTGGTTAGAAACCGTCATCACAATGGACGGGGCTGTTTGTGTTTCCAAAGCTGTAGCCAAAGACTTAGAAGACTGGGTTAAAGATCAGCCAGTTAAGGGCAAAAATCCAAACTTTCTAATCAAGTGGTCACATCATGGCGCTGATGTTGCGAACTCATCGCCAAGCAAGGGATTACCTGAGCATGCCGATGATGTTTTAACCCAGCTTACGCAAAAACCGAGCTTTGTGCTGGTAGGCACTATTGAGCCACGTAAAGGCTATTTACAAACGTTACAAGCCTTTGACCTACTATGGAAGCAAGGCGTTGATGTCAACTTGGTGATCGTTGGATATGAAGGTTGGAAAGCTCTTGAGGATCACATGCGTCGGGATATTCCAGAGACAGTTGAATATCTACGTACTCATCCTGAACTTAATAGGCATCTGTTCTGGCTTGAGGGGATCAGCGATGAGTTTTTAGAAAAAGTTTATGCAGCCAGTAGCTGCTTAATAGCAGCATCTTATGGCGAGGGGTTTGGCTTGCCACTGATTGAAGCCGCTCAAAAAAACATCCCTATTGTCGCACGTGATATTGCCGTATTTAGAGAAGTGGCTGGAGAATACGCACATTACTTTACTGCAAATAACGCAGAAGAGTTTGCCAGTGCTATGCTGACTTGGTTAAAGCTTTATGATCAAAACCAACATACACTTTCTAATGAAATGCCTTGGCTAAACTGGCAGCAAAGCGCAGAGAATCTTCATAAAAATCTGCTAGATTATTTAGGTTAAAGAGCGCCGCGATAGCTATAAAATTATAATAAGGAACACATTTTGAACCAGCGCCCACTTGTTGTAGACCTTGACGGAACTTTATTGCGCTCCGACCTCTTGCTTGAGACGAGTATAGCTTTTATCCGTCAGCAGCCATTCCAGTTGTGGAAACCTTTCCAATGGCTTTCTCATGGCAAAGCAACTCTTAAAGAGGGATTAGCACAGGCTGTTGATTTTGATGTGAGCGTGCTGCCCTATGATCCAGAGGTGATTGCATTTATCGAGCAAGAAAGAGCCCTGGGCCGTGAGATCATTTTAGCCACAGCCAGCCACTCCAGCCTTGCCAAGCAAGTTGCTGAACACTTAGGCTTATTCGATGATGTCATAGCCAGCAATAGCACACTCAATCTTGCTGCAGAAAACAAACGTGATTGTTTAATCGAACGTTACGGCGAGCAAGGTTTTGACTACATGGGCAACTCCACGGACGATCTCTGTGTGTGGCAAGTTGCTCAACAAGCTCATGTAGTTAATGCATCGAGTCAGGTCGAGCAACGCGCAAAAGCCCATGGTAATGTGGCTGAAGTTATACATAGCAACCCATCAAATTGGAAAACCTGGCTCAAAGCGATGCGCCTGCATCAATGGCTGAAAAACGCGCTTATTTTTGTGCCATTGCTAGCAGCACATCAACTGTTCAAACTTGATGCTTTTTTCATCGGTTTGATTGCTTTCTTTTTATTTGGTTTATGCGCTTCAAGCGTCTATTTACTCAACGACATCTTAGACCTCGCTGATGACCGCCACCATGCTAGCAAGCGCAACCGCCCATTTGCCTCAGGCAAGCTGTCTATCCGTGATGGTTTAATTGCTTTTCCATTACTCCTAGCTAGTGCGTTTGTGCTGGCAATTTGTTTTCTACCTTGGCCATTTGTTGGCGCGCTAGCAGGCTACTACGCATTAACTCTAGCCTATTCGTTGTTCTTAAAGCGTTATATGGCGGTCGATGTTATTGCTTTAGCAATGCTCTATACCATGCGCATTATTGCCGGTGCCGCAGCCCTAGCACTGCCTCTAACCTTCTGGATTTTAGCTTTCTCGATGTTTATCTTTTTGAGCTTAGCGTTGGTCAAGCGCTATGCCGAATTACTCGAAGCGCGCAACAAAGGTGAGCATGAACAAACCCGAGGTCGAGGCTACTACCCTGTAGATCTAGAAATGATTTCATCACTCGGCGCTGCGTCTGGTTATTTATCAGTGATGGTTTTAGCCCTATATATCTACGATCAAAGCACGGTTCAGTTATACCAATATGCGCATATCATTTGGCTGGCTTGCCCATTATTACTATTTTGGATTACCCGTATCTGGATGCTTACACACCGTGGCGCTATGCATGAGGATCCGGTAGTTTTTGCATCCCATGACCGCACTAGTCTAATTGTTGGAGCTCTATTCTTACTGACTTTCTGGGTTGCTATATGAGCCAATTAGTAGCCTCTTGGGGCGGCTATCCTGCAGTCAAACAGAGTATAACCGCCTGTACTTGGCGCGCAGAAACAGCCAAGCAAATAATGACTCAACAGCAATCACATGCGAGCACCTTAGCTTTTGGCAACGGTCGCAGCTATGGCGACAGCTGTTTAGCCGCAAGTCATCACGCCTTAGGAATGAACACTCTTAACCGTTTTATAACAGTGGACTGGCAGCAAGGGCTGGTCACTGCAGAAGCAGGCGTGACCTTGGCTGATATCTTGCGCATTGCGATACCCAATGGCTGGTTTTTAGCGGTCACTCCGGGCACTCAATTTGTGACTTTAGGCGGCGCGATTGCCAATGATGTGCACGGCAAGAATCACCATGTGCGCGGCACCTTTGGCTGTCACGTTGAGCAATTTGGTTTGCTACGCCAAGAACAGATGCTCAATTGCTCTGCACAAGAGAACCCAGAGTTATTTTCCGCGACCATTGGCGGCCTCGGCTTAACCGGCATCATTACTTGGGCAACCATTCGCTTAATACCGATCCAATCAGCACACATCGATTGTAAGACTGTGCGTTTTAATAACTTAGATGAGTTTTTCGAGCTCTCAAATACTCTCGACGCACAACATGAATACAGCGTGGCTTGGATTGATTGCTTAGCGGCTGGTAAACAAACCGGCCGCGGGGTTTTCATGATGGGTGATCACGCTCAATACGGCGATTTACAGCATAAAACTGCAGCTAAGCTGAGCGTTCCGTTGACACCGCCTGTTTCACTGATTAACACCTATTCCTTGCGTGCCTTTAATCACCTTTATTGGCACAAGCACCCAAAGAAGTTGACAGTCACGCGCAGTGATTACGAACCTTTTTTCTATCCGCTGGATCGTATTTTGCACTGGAATCGTATTTATGGCCGCAAAGGCTTTCAACAATATCAGTGTGTGATTCCTGAAAATACAGCGGCTGATGCTATTAAAGAATTACTGCAATGCATCGCTAAATCAGGTCGAGGCTCTTTCTTAGCCGTGCTGAAACGCTGCGGCGATATAGCATCTCCTGGGCTCTTGTCCTTTCCAATGGCTGGCACCTCACTTGCACTCGATTTTGCGCATGATGCAAAGTTGCAAACGGAGCTGTTTCAAACCCTCGACAACATTGTGCATCACGCAGGCGGCAGGCTCTACCCCGCTAAAGATGCACATATGCGCGCTACTGATTTTCAACAGGCTTATCCAGGCTGGCAGCGCCTTGAGCAATTACGCGACCCAGCGATGCAATCTCTTTTTTGGCAGCGAGTAACACGATGAAACGTATATTAGTAATTGGCGCCACTTCAGCAATTGCCACAGCATGCTGCCGCCTTTGGGCAGAGCAAGGTCATGAGTTCTTCTTAGTAGCGCGTGATGCAGAAAAGCTTCAGCAAACTGCACAAGACCTCGAGGCGCGTGGCGCAAAAAGCGTAAACAGCTTTACTATGGATGTACTGGACACACCACAACATGCACTGATGCTGCAACAATGCATCAGCACTCATCGTCAAATTGATATTGCCCTAGTTGCTCACGGCACACTACCCGATCAAACCGCTTGCGAACAAGATGCAGAACTCGCCTTACAAGAGTTCAGCATCAACGGCAGCTCAGTGATTAGCCTGCTTAGCCTACTTGCCGAGCAATTCACGCTGCAACGTTGCGGTAGTTTGGCCGTTATTTCTTCTGTTGCCGGAGACCGTGGCCGTCCATCGAACTATCTTTACGGCAGTGCCAAAGCAGCCGTTTCAGCATTTTGCGAAGGCTTGCATGCCCGTCTTTTTAAAATTGGTGTGCATGTCATCACCATTAAGCCAGGCTTTGTTGATACGCCAATGACGCAAGGTTTAACATTACCAAAAGTACTAGTTGTCCCTCCGGAGTACGTTGCCAAACAAATTGTCAGCGCTATTAACAACAAAAAAGCCGTGCTTTATACGCCACGTTTTTGGGCGTTAATCATGTTGATTATCCGCAGTATTCCCAATTTTATCTTTAAAAGGCTGAACCTGTGAGTACAGCTTCTTTTTTAACACCTTGGCAGTACCGCACACTGATTCTAACCATTGTATGTGCAGCAGCTGGCTATCTAGGCTTTTCTCTATGGAGCGGCTGGCGTGAGGTCAGTCAAGCATTACAGAGCGTAGGTATCCTTGGTATTTGCTTAGTGTTGCTGATGTCTTTAACCAATTACGGACTACGCTTCATCCGCTGGCAAGGCTACCTGAAAACTCTCGGGCATCCAGTTGCATGGTGGCCCAGTCTGAAAATTTACCTAGCTGGCTTTGCTCTTACCACAACCCCCGGAAAAGCAGGTGAGGCTTTGCGTGGAGTGTTATTAAAGCCGCTAGGCGTACCTCACTCCCACAGTCTTGCAGCATTTTTTAGTGAACGGCTGTCTGACTTGTTTGCGATTGTATTGCTAACGTTGTTCGGTTTAAGTCTTTACCCTGATGCACATGTGCTGATTTGGATTGGCATAGGCTGTATTGCCTTGGCTTTTTTAGTCCTTAGTCAGCAAAAACTACTCGCCCTTGCTACCCAGCGACTCAAGCAAAAACACACAAAATATGCACAAGTACTGTTGCAACTACTCAACGTCCTCACGCAAGCACAGCAATGCCATAAACCCTTACAACTGATCACTGCCAGCGTATTAAGCTGCATCGCTTGGAGTGCAGAAGCGCTAGCATTTTATTGGGTTCTAAGCTGGATGGGCGCGGATATCTCTCTGCCCTTTGCTGTATTTGTGTACGCTATTGCAATGTTGGCAGGGGCTCTAAGCTTTATGCCCGGAGGATTAGGTGGCGCAGAGGCAGTAATGATAGCACTACTCATTTGGGCCGGTATGCCCAACCCAGACGCGGTCGCAGCAACAGTACTGATTCGCCTTGCAACCTT
>Ga0209075_1003905_pt1 | contig 12166 bp, 9 predicted proteins | sample Stecom2011_FD_187523 | JGI IMG/M metagenome (GOLD analysis project Ga0209075, IMG submission 187523) | Agricultural soil microbial communities from Utah to study Nitrogen management - Steer compost 2011 (SPAdes) (version 2) | ecosystem: Environmental > Terrestrial > Soil > Agricultural land...
AGCCAGGACAGAGATAAAGGGGCAGCTTCCAGCACACGCTCCACCGAGACCTTGGAGTCCTCCAAGGCCGCCCGGCTCAAGGTCCAGGCATCTTCAAGGGGCTCAAGCTCGCCCTCCACAATCCTCTGGGGCTGGACAGTCACCCTGCGCCCTGTCTCATTGACCGAACTGTCGATATCAATTCTCAAGGTCGGCGAACCCAATGCCTTCAGATTCAGCGAACGAGCCTGCCAACGCTCTTGGGGAAACAGGGCCTCCAGCTGAATCGGGTAAGACAACAGGAGATCACGCCGCCACTCCAGCAGCCCTCCATGCACATTGATCTGGGCGAGATAGCCGTCCATGTTGTACAGATAGTCTTGCACCTGGGTTAGAGCCGCCCCGGCCTTATAGGGCGCCTGTTCAGCCTTCAGCGTCATAAGTCCGCCTAAAGGTGAGAAGGCATCGCTCATGGAGTCGGGATGCACATAGAACATCTTGCGGGAGAGCACTCGAGGATCCCGTTCCAACACATGAATTGGCGGCACCACTTCTGCCAAGTCAACCCTGTCATAGGCAGAGGCGGGGGCGTTGGCACCAACAGCGGTCTCGATCGCCTGCACAATCCAGCGTCCCTGGTTGACCAGGGCCCGGCCCAAGCCATCCAGTTTCGGCCGCATGGGTTCGAGCCGCTCCACCAAGGCTGCAATCTTGGCCTCGTCATCCAATTCGGAGTCATCAAGGAGCGCTTTCACCTCCTCTTCCGGCAGGCCCGTGACATTGGCAATCCGCCTAGACCGCACGTTGATATCGGTTGAGTAGTGATAGGCCTGGCGGATATGTTGCGCTACCGTCCCGCTATTGGCCTCCGTCACCAGATCCAGTCCGCCCTGTGCTTCAATATAATCTTGCATGGCCCACACCAGGCCCCGGGCATAAGCATGCAGACGCGTGTTATTGCTACCTACGTAGTCCAGCAGCAGGTTGGAGGACACCCCAAGCTTGTTACGCACCTCTCTATGGAGCTCATCAATCTCGGCAGCCAACTCTGCTTCCGTGGGCGGGGTATAGGAGGGATACAACAGCTGCTGGCCGGTATAGCTTTTCAAATCTCGCTCAGCCTTGAGCAGCGTGGTAAAAGGAGTGACCACCCGGCTCATGTAACTGGGAATAGGCGGCGCCCAGAGATAATAGGGACGCTCGACGGTACTGCGGGTAAACTCGTCCACGGTGTAGCCAGCTATGGTTTTTACCCCCAGCGGATAGGCCTTGGGGCGGGTTATACAGCTATACGGCTTGGTTTCCTCCCCACAGCCCAGATCTGATTTGGTGAAGGTGAAGCGACCGGCCGATTCAGTTTCCGTGGAAGGCTCGTTGTCATCCTGAACACGGTTGTTGTTCAGGTCGATCCACACAACCGCCTTACGCAAGTACCCATCCAGCACTTGCCCGGTATAAGTCCCTGCAGGTTCAGCATCGTAATCCGGAGTAATGGGTTCACGCCCGCTGTGCCCTTCGTTATCGCTGCAGCCGAAGAGTCCGGCCAGCATCAAAGGTGTCAGCAACAACACTTGAATCTTGCTCAACCGCATATCAGCACCTGCAAATCCCCAATGGCTGCCCTGCGACAGCTGCGATGATTATTCTTATTGGTCCCGTGGCGGCGTCTGGAATTCGCCAACCAGGCACGCGGACTTACAAATTGTAACAGCACAGCCAGACACCGGGTGGTACCTGGCTCACAGTTGACAAGAAGGGAGGGCGCCGAACAGCGCCACAAGACTGGAAGGTGGGACGAAAAATGCTAGGACTGCAGCAGGGCCAACTTCTCCAGCAGGCACATCTGGGCACTGATCCGCTCCTCACCTTCGGCGGGCTGATTACGCAGATACTCGCCGTCAGGCTGAAGCACCCAGCTTTGACAGTTATCCTGCAGGTAGATATCCAGCTCTTCCTTGACCCGCCGGGCCAGCTTGCGACTCTCGATGGGGAAGCAGGTTTCCACCCGGTTTTGCAGGTTGCGCACCATCCAGTCGGCACTGGCGCAATAAATCTCAGGGGAGTCACCATTTTGGAAGTAGTACACCCGGGAGTGTTCCAAAAACCGGCCAACAATAGAGCGCACGTGGATATTCTCCGAAACTCCGGGCACGCCCGGCCGCAGGGAGCAAATGCCGCGCACAATCAGATCGATCCGCACCCCTTCCTGGGAGGCTCGGTAAAGAGCCTGGATCACCTTGGGGTCGGTCAAGGCGTTCATCTTCGCCAGGATATAGCCCTGCCCGCCCGCACGAACCTGCTCCACTTCCCGCTCAATCAGATCCAGCAGCCGCTTTTGCAAGGTAAAGGGGGCATGGAACAGCTTGTTGAGCTTGAGGGTTTTGCCCATCCCGGTCAGTTGCTGGAAGATCCGGTGCACATCGTCACCGAGCTGCTTGTCACAGCTCATGAAACTGTAGTCGGTGTAGATCTTGGCGTTTCCAGCGTGGTAGTTGCCGGTTCCCAAGTGCACATAGCGCTTCAGTTGGCCGCCTTCACGCCGGACGATCAGGATCATTTTGGCGTGGGTCTTATAGCCCACCACCCCATAGACCACCACAGCGCCCGCCTCCTGCAGGCGGCTGGCCAGTTCCAGGTTCTCCGCCTCGTCAAACCGGGCCCGAAGCTCGATCACCACCGTCACTTCCTTGCCACGGCGGGCCGCATCGACCAGGGCTGCGACGATTTCCGACTGGCTGCCACTGCGGTACAGGGTTTGCTTGATCGCCAACACATTGGGATCCTTGGCGGCCTGGCGCAGGAGATCAATGACTGGCGTGAAGCTTTCAAAGGGGTGTAGCAGCAGAATATCTTTCTGGCTGAGCGCATCGAAAACCTTCTCGGCCTTCTTGATCCGGTTCGGGATATTGGGTGTGAATCCTGGGTAATGCAGATCGGGCCGCTTGATCAACTGCCCCAGCGCCATCAGCCGGGTCAGGTTGACGGGACCATTGACCCGATAGCATTCCGCCTCGGTCAGCCCATACTCCTCCAGCAGGTACTGCACCAGTGGCTCTGGGCAATTGTCGGCCACCTCCAGGCGTACCGCCTCGCCGAAACGGCGGCTCAGCAACTCACCCCGCAATGCGGCGGCCAGATCCTCCATTTCTTCGTGCTCCAACACTAGGTCAGCATTACGGGTGATCCGGAACTGGTAGAGCCCCTTCACGGTCATGCCCGGAAAAAGCTCTTCCGCATGGGCGTGAATCATGGAGGACAGGAACACAAACTGGTCGCCGCCGGTGGAGACTTCATCGGGCAACTTCACCAGCCGGGGCAATGAGCGGGGCGCTGGTACAATCGCCAGGCCAGTTTCACGGCCAAAGGCATCTTTGCCTTCCAGCTCCACGATAAAGTTGAGGCTTTTGTTGACCAGTCGCGGAAAGGGGTGGGACGGATCCAGACCAATGGGGTTCACCACCGGCAGGATTTCCCGCTCGAAGTACTCCGCCACCCATTGCGCCTGCTCCGGGGTCCAGTCACGCCGCCGCAGGAAATGAATGTTCTCCTCCGCCAGGGCCGGAATCAGACGCTCGTTGAGAATTTCATACTGCATCTGCACATACTGATGGGCGACCACGTCGATCTGGGCCAGGATCTGCTCAGGGGCCATGCCATCAGGGCCGATCATTTCACGGCCATACTTGATCTGATGCTTGAGTCCGGCCACCCGGATTTCAAAAAACTCATCCAGGTTGCTGCTAAAAATGCAGAGGAACATCAGCCGTTCCAGCAGCGGATGCGTCTCGTCCACAGCCTGATGCAGCACACGGATATTAAACTGCAAGTGGCTCAGCTCCCGGTTGAAGTAAAGATCGGGGCTACTGAGATCAATCGCTGGAACTGGAGGATGAAAATTCGCTTCCGCACTCATGGCACTGACCTTACTGCAAGCATCTTGTTGTCATCATTGAGCCCCTAGCGGGGCTCCGGCATTACGAGCCTTTCAACAGCTGAGCGGCGCGCTTGGCATAGTACGTCAGGATTCCGTCTGCACCGGCCCGGCGAATGCAAAGCAAGGCTTCCATCATGACCGCCTCTTCATCAAGCCAGCCATTTTGGGCAGCGGCCATATGCATCGCATATTCCCCGCTGACCTGGTAGACATAGGTGGGCACTCCCAGCTCCTGCTTCACCCGGCGCACCACATCCAGATAAGGCATGCCCGGCTTGACCATCACCATGTCGGCGCCTTCCTCAAGGTCGAGGAGCACTTCGTGGATGGCCTCGTCACTGTTGCCCGGATCCATCTGGTAACTAAACTTGTTGCTCTTGCCCAGGTTGCCCGCCGAGCCCACGGCATCCCGGAACGGGCCGTAATAGGAAGAGGCATATTTGGCAGAATAGGCCATGATCCGGGTATTCACATGCTTGTGCTTCTCCAGGGCGGCGCGGATCTCACCAATACGGCCATCCATCATGTCCGACGGGGCCACCACATCCGCTCCGGCCTCCGCATGGGACAGGGCCTGCTTGATCAGCACCTCTACCGTCCGGTCATTGAGGACGTAACCCTCATCGTCCAGGATGCCATCCTGGCCGTGCACCGTGAAAGGATCCAGGGCCACGTCGGTAATCACGCCCAGCTCTGGAAAACGCTTCTTGAGTTCACGCACCGCCGTCTGTGCCAGACCATCCGGATTGAAAGCCTCCTCGGCGCCCAACGACTTCTGTTCCGCTGGAGTCACCGGAAACAGGGCCAGTGCGGGAATGCCCAGCTCCAGCAGTTCTTCCGCCTCCCGCAGCAGGAGATCGATGCTCAGCCGTTCGACACGGGGCATGGAGGCCACCGGCTCGCGCTGGTTCTGGCCGGGCAAGACAAAGACCGGATAAATCAGGTTGTCGACCGACAGCCGGGACTCGCGCATCAGGCGCCGGGAAAACTCACTGGCTCGCATCCGCCGCATGCGGGTGGCCGGGAAACTCCGCTGAACACTGTAAGACACTTTTCAAGCTCCTCGACATTATCAGTGATAGGATTCACTGCAATACAAACGGCCCCATGTTACACCAGTCTGTATCACAGTGTGATAATGGAATCCCGATAAGCCCCAACTCCTGGCCCGGCAGCGAACCTCCCGGTCAGGAGCCGAAATTACAACAACAGAGCCCGCGGACTAGGGGCGCTCAGGCCTCACTGTCACCAGCTGGGGCGCAGGTGTTTCACCGGCCTGGGCCTGAGGAGAGACGGCCTTGCCCCAGTCCAGGTGAGGCAAGTTCAGGGATAACAGCACAAAGAGAATGCCGGCGGCGACGCAGCCACTGCCAAACAGGCGAGAATAGATAATTCGGGTACGCTGGTAACGGCTCATCCTGTAGTTCCGCCAGTGACGGGGAGCCGTGGGTTCCTGCAGCCGCAAACTCCGGGTACCCGACTCCAGTGCAGGTACCGGGAGCAGGCTCTCGTCTTGCTGGCGAAGGTAAATCACCAGGATAAAAAAGCAGACCGCCAGCACCAGAGAGACCAAAATCACCTGCGACCGGTCAAACTTGCCGGCCAGTCCCGCCAGGGCCAACAGCAAAAGTGAGCAGCCCAGCAAAGACACCAGCACCAGCATATTATGCCCCACCCGACTATGGCGGCGGCGCGAGCGGGAGACCTGGACATCCACCAGTTCGTCAATTTGCAGGGAGCTTGAAGCTTCGGGAATCAGGGCGGTGAAGCGGGAGCTTTCCCCATTCCAGTAATATTCAATGACAGGGAAATAAGCCGGCAGGCGCTGGTCGCGAGGATAGCCTTCAGGAAGCCAGGCTCTTGGCCAGTAGCCAGGCTCAATATTCACCACGCGTCCGCGAGCGGTATAGGAACTGTAAAGAGCGCGACTGTAATCGCGAATCAACAAGACACCGGCGGCAGCCAGCGTCAGCCCCATAAAAAGCAATAAGACATCCATTTCTTTTTATCCTTTTTCTTATTATGACAACAGATGATTCCTTAACTGCCTTGGGAATTGCCCAGCTTTAACCACGACAGGTCCGCTGTACTCTGCACTGCCTTCAGAGGGATGCGTGGTTTTACCGGGGAGGATCACAACTTTCCCGTGACAGTGCTCACAGTCTGCCACATTCTTTCATCTTTGCCTATGGGCCTCCAATTGGCGACAGCCACTCTTGCCCGAATAACGGAACTATCCGGGCAAGAGGTTGAAATATCTAAAAAAGAGAACGAGTTTTCAACCCGCAGAGATCCTGCGGGGAACGGCGAGAGCCTCTAGCAGCGCAATTGCTCAGATGGGCGAGCTGCCGTAGTCCATGGCAGGTTTGCGGGGCGGGTCAGCCCGTACATTGTCTTCTATCTGCTGCACTTGGCCGCCCCTTTTCATGAACTCCTCGATATCTCGCTGCAACTGCTCACGCATTTTCTTGCGCGCCGTCAGGCTTATGGCTTCAGTTGCCTGGGTGGACCGCTCTTCACTGGGAACATCGTCTAAATCAAGCTCATCGAAATCGCTCATCTCTCTACCTCAGACCTTTTGGAAAAACGATTCATTGACCCAAACTTCCCGTCAAACCGCGTTGACGGGAGAAAATTACAAAATTTATAGATCAGGCAAAAGTATCTTCCAGTGGTCCTGAAAAATATTTTTGTATCAGAATGTATCCGGATTTTGGGTAGTCAAAGCGGCCCCAATTTGCCTGCCGTGGAGGGCTCTTTGCTTGGGGTAATTCAGCAGCTTTTCCGCGCCGCGGCACAGCCCTGAAACTTGTAAAATGTGCAGCCAGGCCTGTAAGAGATACAGCCCGCCCTTGCTTCTAACGGGCCGTCCCTAAAGAAGCGTTTGGGGCCGGGAGCAATTCCGAACGGGATGACAACATGCCGGCCCGGCCGGCATGTTCAAACCCTGCCCAGGGTAAACCCGAGGCCACAGCCTCCCTACTGGGAAACCCCTTCCACCAGACGTTCAGTTTCCTTATCCAGGCTTTCATCCCGGGCCACGTCCGCCTGTGCAACCACGCCCACCAGTTGCCGGTTCTGGTCCACGATCATCAACCGGCGGATCTGCTTGCGGGTCATCATTTCAATCGCTTCCCGGATTTCCGTCTCCGGCGGACAGGTGACGACATCCTTGGTCATCACTTGCTGTACATAGGTAATGCTCGGCTCCCGTCCCTCCGCCACAACCCGCATACAAATATCCCGGTCAGTGATAACTCCCAATAACTGATTCCCATCGGTCACCGGCAGGATCCCCACATTGGCATCTCGCATCATCTGCGCAGCCTTTTGCACGTTTTCGTTCTGGGAGATGGACTCCACCTGACGGGTCATGATGTCTGCAATCGTCTTCATATCGTGCTTCTCCTTCAACATCCGTGGTCAATCGGTAGCGGGTGAATGCAAGGAATATGCACAATCTCTTTCCCCCTGGTGCTCTCTCCCCAAACATTACCCGCTCCCCAGACAACACCCGGACGGCGTGCTGGAACCGGCCGTCTCCCAAGGGCTAAGGTTGGAAAAATTACAGGTACTACTTTACAACACTCAAAAATGCCAGCCGGGCGTATACCCTGTCCTGGCTGGACAAGGACCTTACCAAGCCCCTGATTTTAAGGGGTCAGACAACCATCCAGGCCTGTTCAGGAGGTAGCGTCATGGTTGAAACCACTAGTGCCGTCGACAGGGACACTCTGATTGACCAACTCAATCAACTCATTCATCTGGATTTCGACGCCATCGCCGCCTATGACGCAGCTATCGAACGTCTGAATAGCCCCCACTACCAACAATCCCTCCGTAGCTTCCGGGAGGACCACCTGCGCCATACCCAGAACCTGGCCGATTGTGTCCGCCGGCTCGGCGGTACCCCGGCCACCTCGGGCGACTACAAGAAAATCCTGACCAAGGGATTGGTCGTCATCGCCAGTCTTGGGAATGACCACAGCATTCTCGAAGCCATGCATACCAACGAAAACCAGACCAATGCCCTGTATGAAAAAGCGCTCCAGAAGCTGGCCGGCGAGGCGGAAGTGTCAGAAGTATTGCGCCAAAACCTGGAAGACGAGCGTCGCCACCGGGACTGGATCATCGCCACCCTCGACAGCATGCGCTGAACAGCAACCAGCGCAAGGCAGGATTGAATGACCCTGGGCAACCATCGTTGCCTAACCCAATCCCCAACGGCTCGGTATCACCTCACCAAGCCGCTTCGGAAAGGACCCTAGTGGTCGGAATCAAGCATCAGGAGTCGTGACGTGGGCAAGCAGAGTAAGCGGATCTTGGTATGCGGCGGTGCCGGCTTTCTTGGAATCAACCTGTGTCGGCAATTGATTCAGGCTGGCCACGACATCATTTGTGTGGACAACTTCTCCAGCAGCGGACGCCAGAATATCCATCGGCTGGCCAAGCAGCACCCCAATCTCACCGTACTGACCCACGACATCAGCATTCCCCTTAAGCTGATCAAGGTCGATGAAATCTACAACCTGGCCTGCGTGGCCTCCCCTGTTCAATACCAGATGGACCCGGTCCAGACCCTCAAGACCAGCACCCACGGGGTACTCAACCTGCTGGAACTGGCCGTGGCCAATAACGCTCGCCTGCTCCAGGCTTCCACCAGCGAGGTGTATGGCAATCCCGATGAGCACCCACAGCGGGAAGAGTATTTCGGCAACGTCAACCCCACCGGCCCCCGTGCCTGCTACGACGAAGGCAAACGCTGCGCGGAAACCCTCTGTTTCGACTTCCACCGCCAGTATGGACTGCCCATCAAGGTGGCGCGCATCTTCAACACCTACGGCCCCTTTATGCAACCCAACGACGGCCGTGTGGTGTCGAACTTTATCCTCCAGGCCCTACGCAACCAGCCTTTAACCATCAACGGCGACGGCTCCCAAACCCGATCCTTTTGCTATGTGGATGACATAATCTAAGGCTTTACCGCCCTGATGGACTCGCCCGACTCCGTTCATGGGCCCATCAACCTGGGCAACCCGGAAGAGTACCAGGTGCTGGAGCTGGCCCAGCAGGTCCTGGAACTCACCGGCCAGTACCGGGTTGGCGATATCCGCCACTGCTATGCCGATATCAGCAAGGCTAACAGGATTTTAGGGTACCGCCCCGGCATCACCCTCGACGATGGCCTGGCGGAGCTGGCAGACTGGCTCAAGGACCAGTCGGCCCAAGACCATACCGAAACCATGCATGAAGAGCTGGCCAGCCGGGGGCTGCGTCTATGAGGCCGGCCCGTCAGGATGCTGCGGCCCGGGCCCGCCTGGGGATTGTGGAGTGGCTACGCCCCGGCGAGCACCAGCGGGCGCGCCAGGTATTGTCTGACCTGAGCGCTCTGGGCGTCGGCAAGCTCCGTACCGGATTTTCCTGGGCAGACTGGCATACCCCCCAAGGCAAGGAATGGTTTAAGTGGCTAATGGAAACCGCCGCCCAGACGGTCGAGCTGCTGCCCTGCTTCACCTATACCCCACCCTCTTTGGGCATTGAGCCCAAAACCGCCTCGCCGCCCCGTGATCCCAAGGCCTTTGCCGACTTCATCGACCTGATGATCAGCGAATTCGGCCACTGCTTTGACTGGATCGAGCTCTGGAACGAGCCCAACAACCTGAACGACTGGGATTGGCGCCTGGATCCGGGCTGGCACATCTTTTCCGAAATGATCGGCATGGCCGCCTACTGGGCCCGGCAACGGGGCAAGAAGACCGTCCTGGCCGGCATGGTGCATGGGGATCCCAACTGGCTGGACATCATGTGCCAACGGGGTGTGGTAGAGCATATTGACGCGGTGGGTATCCATGGCTTTCCCGGCACCTGGGAGTTCGACTGGCACGACTGGACGGCCAAGGTCGAAGGTATCCGCCAGGTTCTGGAGCGTCATCAACTGGCCCCGGAGATCTGGATTACCGAAGCGGGTTACTCCACCTGGCGCCACGACGAATTCAATCAGGTCAAGAAGTTCATCGAGGTGGTGAAAGCGCCGGCGGAGCGGATCTACTGGTATTCCGCTAACGACCTGCACCCCCATGAGTCCCACCAGGACGGCTTCCACGAAGACGAGCGCCACTACCATTTCGGCCTTAAAGACGCGGCCGGCAATGAAAAGCTGCTCTGCCGGGTCTGGCGGGAAAGCGGCCTGGATGGCCTCTACGAACTGGCACGGATCGAGGTCAAACGCGGTGCAGGGCTGTGCCGCGAGCCCAATTTCACACGGGAACAAGGTATGAGTCTGATTCCTTCCGCCCCGGAGCGCAAACCGGTGTTGGTCACGGGCGGCGCCGGCTTTGTCGGCGTCAACCTGGCAGCTCGCCTGCTGGAGCAGGGCGAGACCGTTCTCATTTTCGACAACCTGTCCCGCTCCGGGGTCGAGCGCAACCTGGAATGGCTGTGCGCCAAGTACGGCAAACGGGTCCAGGTGGAAATCGCCGACATCCGCGATACCCACCTGATCCGGGACGCAGTGCACCAGGCTTCCCAAATCTATCACTTCGCAGCGCAAGTGGCGGTAACCACCAGTATCGAGGCCCCCTTGCGGGATTTCTACGTCAACATGCAGGGCACCCTCAATATCCTGGAAGCCATGCGCCAGATGCAACAGCCGCCTTCGCTGCTGTTTACCTCCACCAACAAGGTGTACGGCAACCTGGAAGACATTGGCTTCGTCCAGGAAGGCCTGCGCTATGTCCCCAGGCGCCGCCAGTTACGGGAAGGGCTCAACGAACATCAGCCCCTAAGCTTCCATAGCCCCTACGGTTGCTCCAAGGGCAGTGCCGACCAGTATGTGCTGGACTATGCCCGCACCTACCACTTGCCGGCGACGGTGTTTCGTATGAGCTGTATCTACGGCCCCCACCAGTTCGGCACCGAGGACCAAGGCTGGGTGGCTCATTTTCTGATCCGCGCCCTCAAGGGTGAACCCATCACCCTCTACGGTGACGGCATGCAGGTCCGGGACATTCTCTTCGTGGATGATCTGGTCGAAGCTCTGCTGGTGGCCCACCAGCACATCGACAGATTGTCCGGCCAAGCCTTCAATATCGGTGGAGGGCCTGCGAATAGCATCAGCCTGCTGGAGCTGTTGGAGCTCATCAGCACTCTGACCGGCCGGATGCCAGACTACCAGCTGCAAGACTGGCGCCTCGGGGACCAGAAATATTACGTCTCCGACACCCGCCGGTTTGGCGAGCTGACGGGCTGGACTCCCAAGACCTCCATCCAGGATGGCGTCCACCAACTCCATCACTGGCTGAAGAACAACCTGCTGTCTGACCCCGAACAACAACGACCGACCAAATCAAGAAAAAGGAGTTTCCAGAAGTGGCAGACCCAAGCAACCTTGCCTTGAAGGGACGAACTGTCCCTGTCGCCAGTCCTGCCCGGATGCAGGCTGCCCGACTCGAAAGCCCCCAGAAAATAGCAGTCACCGAACAACAGGTCCCCCAACCCGGCCGTGGCGAAGTGCGCGTCCGCCTCGAAGGCTGCGGTGTATGCGCCTCCAGCCTGCCGCTCTGGGAAGGGCGCCCCTGGTTTCAGTATCCCATCGAGCCCGGCAATCCCGGTCATGAAGGCTGGGGCTATGTGGATGCCATCGGCGCGGACGTCCAGGGCCTGCACCTGGGACAGCGAGTCGCGGTGCTCTCCCAACACGCCTTTGCCCAGTACGACGTAGCCCCCGCCCAGTCGGTGGTTCCTCTGCCGGCGGAGCTGGACAACCAGCCTTTTCCCGGCGAAGCCATTGGCTGCGCCATGAACATCTTCCGCCGCAGCGACATCAGCGAAGACCAGACCGTCGCGATCGTCGGCGCCGGCTTTCTGGGCCTGTTGCTCACCCAATTGGCGGTATCCGAAGGAGCCCGGGTGATCGTCCTGTCGCGCCGCCAGAGTGTCCTGGACCAGGCCTTGGCCAGTGGCGCCCAGGCGGCCCTTTCCACCGAGGACTTCTGGGGTGCGGTCAGCGCCGTTCGGGAACTGACCGGGCAACGCGGCTGTGAGCGAGTCATCGAGGTTATCGGCCTACAGCAAGGCCTGGACCTGGCCAGCGAACTGGTTGCCGAGTACGGCAAGCTCATCATCGGCGGCTACCATCAAGACGGCTTGCTCCAGGTCAACATGCAGCAATGGAACTGGCGCGCCATTGATGTCATCAACGCCCATGAGCGTGACCCGTCCCGCTATGTCCTGGGCATCAAGGAAGGCATCGCC
>Ga0209075_1003906_pt1 | contig 12166 bp, 11 predicted proteins | sample Stecom2011_FD_187523 | JGI IMG/M metagenome (GOLD analysis project Ga0209075, IMG submission 187523) | Agricultural soil microbial communities from Utah to study Nitrogen management - Steer compost 2011 (SPAdes) (version 2) | ecosystem: Environmental > Terrestrial > Soil > Agricultural land...
GCCTGCCTTACCGGGCAGACGGAACCACAATAAGAGAAAGGAGCAAGCATGAGTACAACATGGCTGAAAACCCTGGGCGCTGGCCTGGCACTGTCTGTCGCCGCCACGTCGGTAAGCGCAGAGACCCTGCGCGTAGTCACCGACCCCAGCTTCGTCCCGTTTGAAATGATGGACCAGGAAACCGGTGAAATGATCGGTTTCGATATGGAAATCATCGCCGAAGTCGCCGAACGTGCGGGCTTTGATTACAACCTGAACACCATGGATTTCAACGGCATCATCCCGGCCCTGCAAACCGGTAACGTCGACATTGCCATTGCCGGCATCACCATTACCGATGAGCGCAAACAGATCGTCGATTTCTCTGACCCCTATTACGACTCTGGCCTGCGCATTCTGGTCCGCGAAGGAGACAGCATTGAAGAGCTGTCAGACCTGGAAGGAAAGCGAATCGGTACAAAGATTGGCAGTACCAGCTACGACTTCCTCACCAAGAACCTCGAAGACAATGATGGCGTAACTCCCTATCCCGGCAGCTCTGATATGTATATGGCGCTGATGTCCCGGGCAATAGACGCAGTGTTCTACGATGCGCCCAACGTGGGCTACTTCGCCAGCACTCGCGGTGAGGGCAAAGTAAAAACCGTGGGGCCACTGTATGAAGGCCAGCAGTACGGCATCGCCCTGAAGAAAGGCAGCAAATGGGTTGGCCCGGTCAACGAGGCCCTGGCAGCAATCAAAGAAGACGGAACCTACAAAACCATTTATGAGAAATGGTTCGGCCCCATGCCTGAAGATGAGTAAACCTCCACTCGACCCGGCCGGAGCACACAATGCCCCGGCCGTTTCCTCCCAACCCAACGGAGCAATTTACTGTGGAATTCCAGTTTCAGTTTGACTGGCAGGCGGCCATCAACTCCATTCCCTATCTGGCCAAGGGTATCCCTTACACTTTGATGATTTCGTTTGGCGGTCTCGCCATCGGATTTTTGCTGGGCATTCTGTTTGGCCTGCTCAGTATCAATAAAAAATGGTTTCTGCGCTGGCCGGCCATTGCCTACATCGAGATTTTTCGCGGCACCCCAATCCTGGTTCAGGTGCTGTTTATCTTCTACGGCCTGCCTGACCTGATCGGCCACCCCATCAATCCGCTCACGGCGGGCATCGCCGCCATTGCCCTGAACTCCGGCGCCTATATTTCTGAAGTTGTACGCGGCGGCGTGCAGTCTATCGACAAGGGCCAGACCGAAGCCGGCCTGTCACTGGGCTTATCCAGAACCCAGACCTTCTGGTCGATCATCTGGCCGCAAGCATTCCGGCGCATGATTCCGCCCCTGGGCAATCAGGGCATTGTCAGCATCAAGGACACCTCCCTGTTCTCGGTCATTGGTGTCGGTGAACTGGTCCGTCAGGGCCAAGTGTACATTGCCAATACCTTCACCGCCTTTGAGGTGTATTTCGTGGTCGCCCTGATGTATCTCGCCATTACCCTCTCTTTGTCCCTGCTCCTGCGTTTGCTTGAGCGCCGTGGCGTAGCATCGGCCTGAAGGAGCCCGAGAAATGACTCAGATCGTAAAAATGAAGGGCATGAACAAGTACTTCGGCAAACTGCATGTCCTCAAGGATATAAACCTGACCGTCGAACAGGGCGAGGTGGTGGTGATTATCGGCGCCAGTGGCTCCGGCAAGTCCACCCTGATTCGCTGTGTGAACGGCCTTGAAGAGTATGAATCCGGTGTACTCAGCGTGGATAGCCAGAAGCTCGCGCCCAGGGGCGGCAACCAGCAGGCGCTGTCGGAAATCCGCAAGGAGGTGGGCATGGTGTTCCAGCAGTTCAACCTGTTTCCGCACCTCACGGTGAAGAACAACATCATGCTGGCCCCCATGAAGGTGAAAAATACCTCTCAGGTGATCGCCAACGCCACCGCTGAACGGCTACTGGAACGGGTTGGCATCGGCGATCAGGCCAACAAATACCCCAGCCAGTTATCTGGCGGCCAGCAGCAGCGGGTAGCCATTGCCCGGGCCCTGGCCATGGAGCCGCGGCTGATGCTGTTCGACGAGCCCACCTCGGCGCTGGACCCGGAGATGATCGGAGAAGTGCTGGACGTGATGCGGGAGCTGGCCCGGGAAGGTATGACCATGATGGTGGTCACCCACGAAATGGGCTTCGCCCGGGAAGTGGCAGACCGGGTGATCTACATCCATGAAGGCCAGATTGTCGAAGAAGGCCGCCCTGAAGATGTCTTCGACAACCCTCAGAACGAGCGCACCCAGGCGTTCCTGTCCCGGGTGCTGGCGCACTGATTGCACTGTCAGATTAACTGGCGGATGACCTCATATTCCCGCTCGATCTTCGCGCGGGAATCATCTGCCAGAAATTGCGCCACCTTTTTCCCCAATAGCGGCACATCACAACGTACGGACAGGTTCACAAAGTTAATGCAACGGTTGCCATTGCCCAGCAATCGCATAGCTCCCGTAACCCGGGCGGGAACGCCATCGATCTTCACCCGGAATTCACAGTGCCACTCATCGTCGTCCTTACGGAACCAGTGTTCTTCCTGGCGCACCCGATTCCATTCCCGATGAAAGCCGGACAACATACCGGGTACCGGTGCTGAGGCCATCATTTCCCGCACGATCACCAGCTTGCCAGACACATCATCCTTATGCCGCTCGGCCACCTCGACATTGCGGGCGCCAAGCTTCCGGTTCTTCTCATGGATATGGCATTCACTGAAGAAGTGCGTAATAACATGATCAACACCTGCATCGTAGGGGTGCTCCAGGCTCAGCTCCATAATCATCTCCTGTTATTTTTGATTCATTGTTGCTGCTGGCGGCCACACCAACATTGGCCGCCCGAGCGGAATGCCATGGCAAGCAAGCCATCCGACTGGTTCACAAACTGGCGCTGTTAAGGCAACTGGCGGCCAAGTATCATGTCGAATCCGGACATCTACTCACCGCCTCCGAGGCCTGACAGGAGACAACCATGCGCAATGCCGACCTGGTCGCACGGGACCTTAAATCCGTGTGGCACCCGTGCACCCAGATGAAGGACCACGAAAGCCTGCTGCTGATTCCTATCAAGCGGGGCGAAGGCGTATGGCTGGAAGATTTCGAGAGCAATCGTTACATCGATGCCGTCAGTTCCTGGTGGGTAAATCTCTTCGGCCACGGAAATCCACGTATCAACTCCGCCATCCAGGAGCAGGTCGGCCAGCTGGAGCATGTCATTCTGGCCGGCTTTACTCATGAGCCCGTGGTGAACCTGTCGGAGCGGTTGATTGAGGTAACGCCAGACGGCCTGAACAAGTGCTTCTATGCCGACAACGGCTCGTCTGCCATCGAGGCGGCCCTGAAGATGAGTTATCACTACTGGAAAAACCTGGGCCAGCCGGGCAAGAAGAACTTCGTTAACCTGAGCAACAGCTACCACGGCGAAACCCTGGGCGCGCTGGCGCTGGGTGACGTCGCACTTTATAAAGACACCTACCAGCCACTGCTGATGGAAGTACTGACGGCGCCCTCACCGGATGCCTACAACAAGGAACCGGGCGAAACCGACGAAGACTACGCCCTGCGCCAGTTCGAGGCCATGGACAAGCTGCTGGCCGAACGCCACGACGAAATCTGTGCGGTGGTTGTTGAGCCCCTGATCCAGTGCGCCGGTGGCATGCGCATGCACCACCCGATCTACCACACCAAACTGCGGGAAGCCTGCGACCGTTACGGTGTACACCTGATTGCCGACGAAATCGCCGTGGGCTTTGGCCGAACCGGCACGATGTTCGCCTGCGAACAAGCCGGCATCACCCCGGATTTCATGTGCCTGTCCAAGGGCCTGACCGCCGGTTACTTGCCGTTGTCAGTGGTGCTCACCACCAACACCGTCTACAACGCCTTCTACGACGATTACGAAACCCTGCGGGCCTTCCTGCACAGCCACAGCTACACCGGTAACCCCATTGGCTGCGCCGTGGCCCTGGCCACTCTGGACATCTTCCGTGACGATAACGTCATCGAAAACAACCGCCAGCTTTCCCGCTGCATGGCCGACTCCGTCGCGCACCTGGCCGACCACCCGAACGTAAGTGACATCCGCCAGCACGGCATGACCCTGGCCATAGAAATGGTCAAAGACAAAGCCAGCAAAACCCCGTTCCCCTGGCAGGAGCGCCGTGGCCTGAAGGTTTATCAGCACGCCCTCAGCCGCCAGGCTCTGCTACGCCCGCTGGGTAACGTGGTGTACTTCATGCCACCTTACGTCATCACCGAAGACCAGGTCCGCCACCTGGCTCAGGTGGCCACTGAAGGCATCGGCATCGCCGTGAAAGACTGAGGAAGACACCAACATGCGCACCCCCAGAATCTTCTCCAACAGTCCCCTGCACGCCGGCAGCCCCTGTGAACTCGACGACAACGCCGCCAACCACGTGGGCCGGGTACTGCGCATGCAGCCCGGCCAACAACTGCGCCTGTTCAACGGCGACGGTAACGACTACACCGCCACCATCACCGAAGCCGGCAAAAAGAACGTCACCGTAACCATCGAAAGCGCCGAGGCCAACACCACCGAATCGCCCCTGACCATTATCCTCGGTCAAACCCTATCCAAGGGCGATCGCATGGATTACGCGGTGCAGAAAGCCGTGGAAATGGGCGTAACCACCATCGTCCCCCTCACCACCGAACGCTCCGACGTCAAACTCAAAGGCGACCGGGAAGAAAAACGCCTGCGCCACTGGCAACAAGTCGCCATCAGCGCCGCCGAACAGTGCGGCCGCGCAAAGGTCCCGAGCATCCTGCCGGTGATGACCGTGGCCGAATGGTTGCAATACAGCCAAACCTGCGACCTGCGCCTGGTGCTGCACCACCGCACCGAACAATCCCTGAACACACTCGAAAAACCCGCCAGCGTCGCCCTGATGATCGGCCCCGAAGGCGGCCTGAGCGCCGACGAGATTGCCCTGGCGGAACAAAACGGCTTCCTCCCCGTCGCCCTCGGCCCCCGGGTTCTGCGCACCGAAACCGCGCCGGTGGCGGCCATGGCACTGTGCCAGTGGTTGTGGGGAGATATTGGCCGTTAAATCCGAATGGCCTTCCGTAGCCTGAAGCAGTGGCGGTTCAGTCATTGACAGAATCGGCGAGGGTCAACATTATCCCTGTCAACGAATAACAGCTTGATGCACCCCCGATGTCGGGGCGGCTGTTCGGGCAGGGCTCTCCAAAAATGTTCGGAGCCAGGGATGGCGGAGCCCAAGCGCCACATGGATGTGCCGCAAGGAGCGTTTTTTGGAGAGCCCTGCCCGAACAGTCGTTTGCACCATAACCAGAACAACCAGCGAGCGCAGGATGACAGACCTACTTACCAACCCGGAATTCTGGCAATACCTCAGCATCCCGGTGATCGCAGCCCTGATAGGCTGGAGCACCAACTGGCTCGCCATCAAAATGACCTTCTACCCCCTGGAGTTCATCGGCAAACCACCCCTGCTCGGCTGGCAAGGCATCATCCCCTCCAAAGCCCGGAAAATGGCTGCCATCAGCGTAGACGCTACCATCTCCAAGATCGGCACCGTGCAGGAGATCTTCGAGCACATCGACCCCAAAGTCCTGGCCGCCCATATCATCTACACCGTCGACCCCAGAGTCGAAGAATATGTAGACGAACTCATGCTCAAAGAGTACCCCACTTTCTGGGAGAACCTGCCGGCCTCGGCCCGCAAAATGGTCTACGACCGGGTGCGCAAATCCACCCCGCAACTGGTCGACAACCTGGTAGAAGACGTTTCCGACAACATCGAAGACCTGCTCGACATCAAAGGCATGGTCATCGAACGACTGGCCAGCGACAAACAGCTGCTCAACCGCATTTTCCTGGAGTGTGGCGACGTAGAGTTTCGCTTTATCATCAACTCCGGCATGTACTTCGGTTTTCTGTTCGGCCTGATCCAGATGGCCGTCTGGTATTTCTACCCTGCAGCCTGGGTGCTACCTCTGTTCGGCCTGCTGGTGGGCTGGGCCACCAACTGGATTGCCCTGAACGTAATTTTCCGGCCCCTGAAAGAGCACAAAGTCGGCCCCCTGAAAATCCAGGGCCTGTTCCTCAAGCGCCAACCGGAAGTGGCGGAATCCTTTTGCCACATTGTGACCCACGAAATTCTCACCGTAGGCAACATCATCAACGCCATCATGGAAGGCCCGAAAGGCGACCGCGCCCGCAACATGGTGAAAAAGCACATCAAGCCGCTGGTTGACGAAACCGCAGGTATGGGCAAAGCCCTCACCCAGATGGCCTTCGGCCCAACCGGGTTCGCCACCCTGAAGAACCAGGTGGGCGAAAAAGCTATCGAAATCTCCCAGACCTCCTTCAGCAACCCGGTGTTCGAGAAAGACCGGGCCCGGGCGGTGGAATCGATCATGGTAGAGCGCATGATTGCGCTGTCGTCAGAAGAATTTCAGGACCTGCTACGGCCCTGTTTCCAGGAGGATGAGATCAAGCTCATTCTGGTAGGCGCCTTCCTTGGCTTTGTCGCTGGTGTATGCCAGCTGGTGTTCGTGTTCGGCGAAGCGCTTATCTGAGCAGCTCCGAGAAGCTGACGTCTGCGCTCCCGGAGGCACACTCCAGTAACTGCTCCGGCATGGAGTGTACCGGCAACCGCTCGACTACCCGGTCTTCATCCCGGCGCACGGCATGTAGCACATTGCTCACGGTAATCAGGTCCAGGGCGCGCCCGGGCACCAACTGGTCGCCATTGCGCCCGGCCAGGCTCAGCAGGCCAGCCCGGATCATCTTGTCGCTGATACTGCGGGTAAGCTCACCCGGTACCCGCATCTCCAGCTCCAGCGCCTCCTGCTGAGGTGCAGGCTCACCGCGACTGAATGGCAGGGCTACCCTCCACATCAATACCATGGCAATCCGCTCCTGCAGTTCGGGGGCTAACTGCACATCCCGCCGCTTGGCGACAGAGCCCGGGTTCTGCATGTAGTAGGACAGGCTGGCTCCCAGCAGTAGAATCATCCAGTTCAGGTAGATCCAGATCAGCAGGATGATCCCGACGGCGAAACCGGAGTAAATAGCCGCATACTTGGCAGAGCCCGCCACAAAGGAGGCGAAGACCATACCCGCCACCTGCCAGGAAACTCCGGCAACCAGGCCGGCGAGAAAGGCATAGCGGAGTTTCACCTTGGTATTCGGGATAAAGATATAAACAAAGGTGAACGCGGCCACCACCAGGAAGAACGGGGTAAGCCGGCTGAACGCGACAATCAGCGAGCCAAAGGGCTCGATGGCAATCAGGGTCTGCATCATGTCGGACGAAAACACCGTGGCCGTAGCGCCGATAGCCGACACCATCAGCAAGGGCCCAACCATGATAACGCTCAGGTAGTTACTGAACCGCTGGGCCATCGAGCGCATTTCCGGCACCCGCCAGATCATGTTGAACGAGCGCTCCACCTTCTGCACCAGAGAGATCACGGTATAAACCAGCAAGCCCAGGCCGATCGAGCCGAGCACGCCTACCTTGATGTTGTCCACAAAGCCCAGAATCCGTTCCGCCATCTCGATCCCTTGCGGGCCCATAGGTTGGAAGAACTGGTACAGGAACGGCTCCATCTTCTGGTGCACCCCCAGCGCCTTGAGCACCGAGAAGCTCAAAGCCAGCAAGGGCACAATACTCAGCAGTGTGGTGTACACCAGGCTCATAGCGTGCAGGGTGAGCTGGCCGCTGAGCACATCACGGATCAGGGCATAAAGCGAACGACCGGTCTTGTGCAGCCAGGTCCAGGGCCATTTCCGGGGCGGGTTGGGGTTGGCGAGAATCCAGTTTTCAGCGGCCTGCAGCCGGTCTTTCATTTGAATAGAAGCCACGCAAGTTCCTGTTTGTCAGTCTTTTCTACAGCTTATCAGCCAAGGGGCAGTAAACAAGCCGATTCTTTCACCAATCAAGCAGCCGCAGCCTTGCCGGCGACCTGACAAAAAAACATAACCATATCAATTTTTGTTACTTCCACTTATAACCAGATTGACGTAAAACGGCGCACCCAAAGAACTGATTCATTTATAACCACAGGGTTTACCCAATGCGCTTGTCCCGGATTCTTGCCACCACCGCCCTAATTGCCGCAGCACCGTCTGCCGCACTGGCCACCAACGGCTACTTCAGCCACGGTTACGGTACCAAGAACGCCGGTATGGCTGGCGCAGGAACCGCGCTGTCCCAGGACAGCATTGCCGCAGCCACCAACCCGGCAGGCATGGCGTTTGTGGGCAGTCGCGTGGACGGCGGGCTGGAGGTGTTTTCTCCGCGCCGGCGTTATGGCGTGGAAGGTGGCGTTATGCCGCCACCTGATGGAACTTTCTATCTTGCGCCGGGAACTGTACAAAGCGAAAACGATGCTTTCCTGATCCCCCACTTCGGCTACAACCGGGCCCTGGGCAACGGCCACAGCCTTGGCCTTTCGGTGTTTGCCAACGGTGGTATGAACACCGAATACAAGCCCGGAGTGGCAGGAACCTTTGGCGCACCCGGCAAAACCGGCGTCAACCTGGAGCAGTTGTTTATCGCCCCGACCTGGTCCTGGGAATTCTCTGACGGCCAGGCGCTCGGCGTTTCACCCCTGATAGCCTACCAGCGTTTTGAAGCCAAAGGCCTTCAGGTATTTGGCGACAGGGGCTTTTCTTCAAACCCGAATGCCCTGACCAACAACGGTACCGACGAAGCCTGGGGCTACGGCCTGCAGATCGGCTGGCAGGGCGAAATCACGGATACCCTGCGGGCCGGCCTGAGCTGGCGCACCATCCTGGAAATGGAAGAGTTCAACAAATACGAAGGCCTGTTTGCCGAGCAGGGCGGCTTCGACATTCCCCAGATGTTCAACGCCGGCATTGCCTGGTCCGGGCTCGAGAACCACTGGCTGCTGCTGGATGTTCAGCACATCCGCTACAGCGAGATCAACAGCATCGGCAACCCGATGATGCCCAACCTGATGCAGGCTCCTCTGGGTAATGATCAGGGTGCGGGCTTCGGCTGGGACGACATGACCATCGTCAAACTCGGCTGGCAGTGGCAGCAAAGCAACGAACAGACCTGGCGCGCCGGCGTCAGTTACGGCGAGCAGCCTATCCCGGACGAAGAAGTGCTGTTCAACATCCTGGCCCCGGGCGTACAGGAATGGCACTTCACCGGCGGTTTCACCCACCGGTTCAGCGAAGCGCTGGAAGTCTCCGGCATGGCCTTCTACTCACCGCGCAAAACCGTTCGTGGCGAAAACCCCATGGGCCCCGGCCAGCACATCGAGCTGAGCATGAGCCAGGTGGGTGCGTCCTTCAGCGTCGGCTATCAGTTCTGAACCGACGCCAGGTTTCTGGCAGTAATCCCCACAATCCGCTGACGGGCCTCACGGCTGGCCCAGGCGGAGTGGGGAGTGAGAATCAGGTTCGGAATATCGTCAGCCAACAACGGGTTACCGTTACGCGGCGGCTCCTCTGTCAGCACGTCAAATCCGGCGCCGGCAATCTCGCCCTCACGCAGGGCTTCCGCCAGCGCCACCTCATCCACCAGGCCGCCACGGCTGGTATTGATCAGCAAGGCCGTCGGCTTCATCAGGCGCAATTCCCGCTCACCAATCATATTCCGGGTTTCATCGGTCAGCAGGCAGTGCAGCGATAACACATCCGCCTGCGCCAGCAGCTCCTCCAGCGCAATGCGCGGGTAACCGTCCACCTCACCCGGCGCCTGCCCGGGCCGGCAACCCAGCACAATATTCATGCCGAAGGCCTTTGCCCGCTCGGCCACACCCTGCCCCAGGTCGCCATAGCCGACAATACCCAGGGTCTTGCCCTCCAGTTCCATGATCGGGTGATCCATCAGGCAGAACATATCGCTTTTGCCCCAGGTGCCGTTACGGGCATCCCGGTTGTAATCCAGCAGCCGCGTGGCCAGCGCCAGAATCAGCGCCATGGTGTGCTGGGCCACGGTGGAACGGCCGTAGTTGGTCACATTCATCACCTGGATGCCATGTTCCTTTGCTGCCGGCAGGTCAACGTTGTTCAGGCCCGTAGCCACAACGGCAATGGTCTTAAGCTCCGGACAGGCCTCGAAATGCGCCCGACCCAGCACCACCTTGTTCACCAGCACCGTATCAAAACCCCGAATCCGCTCCAGCACCTGCTCCGGCGACGTCCGCTCAAAACAGGTCAAACCGCCTGTCACCTGCTCAATCGGCGCCAGGTCCACATCGCTGCCCAGGGTAGTGCTATCCAGAAAGACTGCTTTCATACTTTTCTCCCGACTCAAGAACAGCACAGATTAAGGTAGACTGGGTAAAACGAGCAAATTCAGGGAGACCAACCATGGAACACGAATTCTGGCACGAACGCTGGCAAAAGAGCCAAATCGGCTTCCACGAAGGCACCGTCAACCAGTACCTGCACGACCACTGGCCCGAACTCGCAGGCGAAGGCACCGATGCCGTGCTCGTGCCCCTGTGCGGCAAAGCCCACGACATGTGGTGGCTCCACGACCGCGGCCATCCCGTTATCGGCGTAGAGCTCAGCGACATCGCCTGCAAAGACTTCTTCGAAGAAGCCAGTGAAAAAGCCATGGTCCACCCCGGCGAACCCTTCACCACCTTCAAACACGACGACCTGCAACTCTGGTGCGGCGACTTCTTCCAGCTGGTGCCGGATGATCTGAAACACATCCGCCTGGTCTACGACCGCGCCGCCCTCATCGCCCTGCCCCCGGAAATGCGCAAGGGCTACGTGGACCACCTGACTGCCGTCATCCCCGACGGCACAAAAATACTGCTGGTCACCCTCGACTACGACAGCAACGAAATGAAAGGCCCTCCCTTCAACGTCAGCGACGAAGAAGTCTTCAAACTCTACGGCGAAGACTACGAAATCAACCACGTACTGAAACGCGACATGGCCCACGACAACCCGTTTGCTAAAAGACGAGGTCTCAGAAACGGCGCCGCAGAAAGCGTCTTCACCCTCAAAAAGAAATAAGCTTTCACCACCCATAAAACAGGAAAGTCCCAAAAAGCGGCCCCACCAGGGCCCGTTCGACGTACACCGGGGCAGAGTTTTTCAGGGCAAATCTGGATGTCTGAGCGCAGCGAGTTGCAGTTTGCCCTGAAAAACTCTGCCCCGGTGTACGTCAGCCCCCCAAAGCCCCCAAGCCCCAAGGTTGAAACCCGCCATAACACAATTTAATGAACCGAACGTGACCCCCACCTGTCCAACCCCGCAACTCTGAACTAAGCTCAAAACAAGCAGGCCGGAACACACCGGACAACGTATACCTGCCAAGACCAACCCAGTTAATCAGGCACCAGACACACCACCCGGAACGGCGGCGAAACAAAAACGGGGACATTGCGTGACGCTATAACAGACAAGAGAAAAGCGAGGGGCCATCTATGACCATTCTGCAGCACTTCAAAGACCGGTATGCCCAGACTCAGGAGGAAGAGTATTCCCTTGAGGAATATCTGGCAATCTGCAAACAGGACCCGACAGCATACGCCACCGCCGCCGAGCGGATGCTGATCGCCATCGGCGAACCCGAACTCATCGATACCTCCCGTGACTCTCGACTGTCACGCATCTTCTCCAACAAAGTCATCAAGCGATACCCGGAATTCGATGAGTTTTACGGCATGGAAGAAGCCGTGGAAAACATCGTATCCTTCTTCCGCCACGCAGCCCAGGGCCTGGAAGAAAAGAAACAGATCCTGTACCTGCTCGGCCCCGTTGGCGGCGGCAAATCCTCCCTGGCCGAGAAACTCAAAGCCCTGATGCAGAAAGTACCCTTCTACGCCATCAAGGGCTCACCGGTGAACGAAAGCCCGCTGGGCCTGTTTGACCCGGCCGAGGATGGCCCGATTCTGGAAGAGGAATACGGCATTCCCGGCCGCTACCTGAAAAACATCATGTCGCCCTGGGCAGTCAAGCGCCTGCACGAATTCGGCGGCGACATCAGCCAGTTCCGGGTGGTCAAACGCTATCCCTCGGTGCTCGACCAGATTGCCGTATCCAAGACCGAGCCGGGCGACGACAACAACCAGGATATCTCCGCGCTGGTGGGCAAGGTCAACATCCGCATGCTGGAAGACTATTCCCAGGATGACCCGGATGCCTACAGCT
>Ga0209075_1003907_pt1 | contig 12164 bp, 13 predicted proteins | sample Stecom2011_FD_187523 | JGI IMG/M metagenome (GOLD analysis project Ga0209075, IMG submission 187523) | Agricultural soil microbial communities from Utah to study Nitrogen management - Steer compost 2011 (SPAdes) (version 2) | ecosystem: Environmental > Terrestrial > Soil > Agricultural land...
ACCACGGGGCAGGCGTTGCAGGTGTCGCGCAGGGCACCATAGCCCGCCTCGGCGGCCAGGTCGGCGTCCTGCAGGCCGAAGCGCTGCATCATCACCGGCATCAGGGTCCTCGACGGCACGAAGGTCACCGGCTGGCCCACCCCCAGCTGCCGGGCCATCTCGCGCTCGAAGCCTGGCTCCAGGGGAGTCTCGAGGTCGGTCAGCAGCTTCTGGTAGGTCGTGCCTGCCTCGTGCTGGACGTCGCGCACCAGCTGGGGTGTGGATGCCGCGTAGCAGCGCTCGGTCAGACGCTCCCACCAGGTAGTACGCTTGATCTGTGCAGTGGTCATGGGGAGACTCCTGTCCGATGATCATGAACTGACTTCAGTATCGACCCTCCAGCCTCACGGCGCTTTGACCGAGGTCAAGCGCATTTCGCTGCCAACCTGCCGGGAGCCCTTCGGCTCCTCGTGAAGCCTGCGCCGCGGCGGAGTACACTAGCGGCCGTCCATCCTCCCCGCAGCCGAGGCCGCCCGATGAGTTCCCACCTGCTCTCCGTCGATTCCCTGTCCCGCGATCACGTCGACCATCTGATGCGGGTCGCCGCCCGCATGGAGCCCATTGCCCAGCGGCGCCAGGTCACCCGGGTGCTGGAGGGGGCCGTGCTCGGCAACCTCTTCTTCGAGGCCAGCACCCGTACCCGGGTCAGCTTCAACGCCGCCTTCTGCCGCCTGGGCGGCAGCGTCTGCGACACCACCGGCTTCACCTTCTCCTCCATGGCCAAGGGCGAGTCGCTCTACGACACCAGCCGGGTGATGAGCGGCTACTGCGACGCCATCGTGATGCGCCATCCCGACCAGGGTTCGGTGGCGGAGTTCGCCGCCGCCATCAACGTGCCGGTGATCAACGGCGGCGACGGCCCCGGCGAGCACCCCAGCCAGGCGCTGCTCGACCTCTACACCATCGAGAAGGAGTTCGCCCGCCTGGGCAAGCAGCTGGCCGGCGCCCATGTGCTGATGACCGGCGACCTGAAGTTCGGGCGCACCGTGCACTCGCTGATCAAGCTGCTCTCCCTGCATGGGCCCATGCGCATCACCCTGGTGGCCCCGCCGGGCCTGGAGATGCCGAGCCACCTGATCGATCTGGTCACCTCCCGGGGCCACCGGGTCGAGCAGCGCGAGAGCCTGGCCCAGGACTACCGGGACGTGGACGTGGTCTATACCACCCGCATCCAGAAGGAGCGCTTCACCGAGGAGATGAGCGAGGGCTTCAGCCTCTCCCGGGACTTCACCGTGGACCGCGCCTTCCTCGACCGGCGCTGCAACGACACCACCATCGTCATGCACCCGCTGCCGCGAGACAGTCGCCCCGGCGCCAACGACCTCGACGTGGACCTCAACGGCGACCCCCGCCTGGCGATCTTCCGCCAGACCGACAACGGCATCCCGGTGCGCATGGCGATCTTCGCCACCCTGCTCGGGGTGGACGACCTGATCGAGAAGGAGCTGCGCCCGGTGCGCTGGTTCGTGCCCGCCAGGCTGGGCGTTGACGACCGCGAGATCTGAGGCGTAGCGAGTCGCACCACTTCGCCTATGCTGATGAGGTCAGGGAGGGGCGGCGCCGGGTGCCGCTCCGGCCCCCATGTCGGCCCGGGAGGAGTGACCCATGAATCTGCAACGCGCCTACCGCCTGCTGGCGGTGTTCTATACCCTGCTGCTGCTGCTGGGGGTGATCGCTCTGCTGGCCGGGGGAGGCACCCCGCTGGCCCTGGCGCAGCTGGTGGCCGGTGGCCTGGCGGTGGTCGGGCTCTGGGGCTATGTGCTGCAGCGCAGCTTCATGGGGCCACGGATGTGGCGGCCGCTGGCCGCAGCGCTGGCGGTGGGCGCAGCGGTGCAGCTCTTCGCGCTGCTCGCGACATCACCGGACGGCGTCACCGCCACCTGGTTGCTGACCAGTGCCGTCTTCTCGGCGCTGCTGGTGGTGGTGCTCTACCGCTACGGCGACCGTGACCAGGCCATCTGGGCCACCCCCGAGGCCCTGGCCGCCGCCCGGCAGCTGGAGTCGAAGCTCGGCGACAGGGTCGCCCTCGAAGGGCAGAAGCGCGACGGGGATCGGGAGGCCAGCGTCAGGGTGGTCAAGGCGGGTAGCGAATACCGCACCCGGGTCACGCGGCGGCGCGGCGGCCGGCAGGAGGAGTTCGACGCCAGCTTCCAGCATCCGGCGACCCTGGTGGCGTTCCTGGAACAGTTCACCGAGCTCTCGGTGGAGGACCTTCAGCCCTCGGGCTGAAGGCCTCAGCGGCCGGGCAGCCCCTCCCGGGCGGCGAACCAGCGCTCGACGATCAGCACCGCGCTGATGCCGTCGACGCTCGCCTCCCGGTAGTTGCCGCGGTGGCCGAGCTCCCGGGCGATCACCTTGGCCTCGCCGGTGGAGCCGCGCTCGTCGACCATCTCGCAGGGTATCCCGAAGCGGCCGAACAGCCGCTTGCCGAACTTGCGGGCGCGGGTGCTCATCAGCTGCTCCTCGCCCTCGGCGGTGAGCGGCAGCCCCACCACGAAGAGGTCCGGCTGCCACTCCGCCACCAGCCGTGCCACCTGCTCCCAGTCGGGGATACCGTCCCGGGCCGGCAGCGGGTCGAGCTCGCGAGCGCTGGCCAGCAGCTCGTTGCCCACCGCCACGCCGATGCGCCGGGTACCGAAGTCGAACCCCAGGATCAGCCGCTCGCCCTCGCGCGCCATCAGCCTCGCTCCGATGCCATCAGGAGTGGCCCGCCTCGCGGGTCATCAGGTTGAGGTCGACGCCGAGGATGCCGGCGGCCGCTCCCAGGCGCTGCTCGGGCGGCACCTCGAAGAGGATGTCGCTGCGCCCCTCCACGGTGAGCCAGGCGTTGTCGAGGAGCTCCTGCTCCAGCTGCCCCGCCTCCCAGCCGGCGCAGCCCAGGCAGACCAGGAAGTGCTCGGGGCCCTCACCGGCCGCCAGCGCCTGGAGCATGTCCATGGAGGTGGTCAGGGCCAGCTCCTCGGTGACCTGGATGCTGGAGTCCCAGGGGGTGCTGGCGCCGCGATGGAGGATGAAGCCGCGATCCTTGTGGACCGGGCCGCCGAAGTAGACCGGCGCGTTGCGGTGGGGGCTCTCCTCGCCGCCCAGCTCCAGCTGCTCGAAGAGCGCCTCCAGGGTGAGCTCCAGGGGGCGGTTGACGATGACCCCCATGGTGCCCTTCTCGTCGTGGTCGCACAGGTAGCCGAGGCTACCGGCGAAATTGGGGTCTTCCAGGTGCGGCATCGCCAGCAGGAAGTGGTCCTTCAAACCGAAATGTTGCATGAGACTCCCCGGCGGTCCTATCGCACGCCGTAGTGATTGCCTTGGCCGAACCGCCAGACGCGCGTGATGGAGAGGCTGTCCAGGTTCCCCATGCCCGCATCGAAGGGGCGATAGGGCCCCGCGCCGTGGACGGTATCCAGCGCGGCCTGGTCGAGCTCGGCATGTCCCGAGGATTGTACCACCTCCGCCTGACGAAGCCCGCCGTCGCGGCCGATCACCACGCGGATGCGCAGCTGCCCCTGCAGGTGGCGCGGCGCCGGGTGCACCCGGTTGCCGTAGTCCTCCACCCGGCGGGTCCAGTCGTCGATGTAGCGCGCCTCGGCGGCGCGCTGTGCGGCCAGCTGGGGCGTCTCGCCGGCCTGCCCCGCCGCCTCCGGGCTGAGGCCCTGCTCGCGGATGCTGCGGGTGGCCTGGGCCAGCAGGTCGCGCCCCGACGCCGAAGGGGCCGTGACGCTGGGCGAGGCGGCGGCGTCCGCCGCCTGGGGAGCGCTCTCCCGGGGCTCGGGAGGCGTCTCGACCTCCTGGGCGCTCTCGGCGGCGGGCGGCGCCCGTTCATCGGGGCGGGCGTCGGGCTCGGTTCGCGCCTGCTCCGGCTCGGCCGGGGTGGCGGGGTCCACGTCGGTCACGCTCTCCTGCACCGGCGGCAGCTCCTCCAGGGGCGCGGCCAGGGACTCCGCCTGGGCCTCCTCCTGCTGCTCGCCGATGGCCTGCTGGTCCTGCTCGGCGATCGCCTCGGCTTCCGCCGGGGGCTCTCCGGGGCGGCTCACCAGCACCACGTCGAGGCTGGTGCGCGGCGCCGGCGGCGCGGCGAACTGCCAGCTCGCCACCGTCCCGATCAGCGCCAGGTGCAGCAGCAGCGCCAGCGAGACGGCCAGCCAGCGCCGATAGGGCCGGGTGACCGGGGCATACTGGATCGGGTCGCTGACAGACCAGGACATGGGGAGCTCCCGCTCAGCCGCGGTGGGCCTCGAGGCGGCGTTCGATGGCGTCCATCAGCATCCCGGCGATATCGGTGCCGCGCTGGTCATCGATCTCGCGCACGCAGGTGGGGCTCGTCACGTTGATCTCGGTGATGTAGTCGCCGATCACGTCGAGGCCCACGAACATCAGCCCCTTCTCGCGGATCATCGGCTGCACCTGACGGATCAGCCAGTGGTCCCGCTCGGTGAGCTCGCGGCTGACGCCGGTGCCGCCGGCGGCCAGGTTGCCGCGGGTCTCGCCGGCCATGGGCACCCGGGCCAGGCCGTAGGGCACCGGCTCGCCGTCCACCAGCAGGATGCGGGTGTCACCCTCGGTGATCTCGGGGATATAGCGCTGGGCCATGATCTGGCGCTGGCCGTGCTCGGTGAGGGTCTCGATGATGGCGCCGAGGTTGCGGCCATCGGGGCGCACATGGAAGATCCCGCTGCCGCCCATGCCGTCCAGGGGCTTGAAGATCACGTCCTGATGCTCGGCGTGGAAGGCGCGCAGCTCGGGCTCGCTGCAGGCCACCAGGGTCGGGGTGCAGCACTGCGGAAACTGCTGGGCGAAGAGCTTCTCGTTGCACTCCAGCAGCGCCCGGGTGGGGTTGACCACCAGCACGCCCTCGCGCTCGGCGAAGCCCAGCAGGTGCACGGCGTTGAGGAAGTGGGCATCCACCGGCGGATCCTTGCGCATCAGGATCACGTCGAGCTCGGCCAGGGGGCGAGGCTCGGGCTCACCGAGGTCGTACCAGTGGGCCGGGTCGCGGTGCACGGTGAGGTCGCGCAGCCGGCCGAAGGCGCGGCCGTCGCGCAGGAAGAGGTCCCCCTGCTCCAGATAGTGCAGCGAGGCGCCGCGGTCCTGGGCGGCCCACAGCATGGCCAGGGTGGTGTCCTTCTTGTAGGCGATGTCGGCGATGGGGTCCATCACCACGCCGATCTTCAGGGCGCGTTCGCTCATGGGGTCGGGTTCCGGTCGAGAGTGTGGATGGGGCCAGTATGCCGCAGGGGCAGCGGCGCTACCAAGGTAGTCAGCCAGGGGTGTCGCCGCCGGGCACCAGCCGGATACCGGTGGGCGACAGGGTGATCAGCCGCTGCTTGTAGAGCCGGCCGATGGCCTGCTTGAAGGCGTTCTTGCTCACCCCCAGCCGCGCCTTGATCTCGGCGGCGTCGCTCTTGTCGCCCAGGGGCAGGTAGCCGCCGCTCTCGCGCAGCGCCTTGAGCACCGCCTCGCCCACCACGTCCAGGCGCGCCGCCCCCGGCGGCAGCAGCGAGAGGTCCAGCCGACCGTCGTCGCGCAGGCGCTTCACGTAGCCGGTGAGGCGCTGCCCCCGGCGCAGCGGGCGGGTCACGTCATCGCGGTAGAGCAGCCCCCAGCAGCGGTGCTCCACCACCGCCTTGAAGCCGAGGTCGGTCTGCTCGGCGATCACCAGGGTCACCTCGTCCCCCGCCGCGAGGCCTTCGGCCTCGTCGACGACGAAGCGGTCGAGCTTCTGGGAGGCCACCGGCCGCCCCTGCTGGTCCTCGTAGATCCTGACCAGCACCCGCTTGCCCACGCTGGGCCGGAAGCGCTGCTCCCCGTAGGGCAGCAGCAGGTCCTTGGAATGACCCCAGTCGAGGAAGGCACCGGTCTCGTTGACGGTGACCACCTCCAGATAGGCCACCTCGCCCACCGCACACTTCGGGGCGCGGTAGCGCCGGCCGGCGGCGGGGCGCGAAGTACGCGGTTCACGTGAATCGGACATGACGGGCTCCCTGAGAAATGGGAAGGGACGAAAGTGAGCGCTTACAGATCACCGAAACGATATTGCAGCAGGCTCAGCGCCACCACCGGGGCGGTCTCGGTGCGCAGGATGCGCGGCCCCAGGGTGAGCGGGGCGAAGCCGGTGGCCCGGGCGGCCTCGACCTCGCCCTCGGCGAGGCCCCCCTCGGGGCCGATCAGCAGGGCAACGCTTGCCGGCGCGGCATCCCGCTGCAGAACATCCTCGGCGCCGGTGGCCGGATGCAGCACCAGGCGCAGCGCCTCGCCGCGCCCGGCCAGCCACTCGGCGAGCCCCGCCGGCGGATGCACCGGCGGCACCACCGCGCGGCCGCACTGCTCGCAGGCGCTGGCCGCCACCGCCTGCCAGTGGGCCAGCTTCTTCGCCTCGCGCTCGCCCTTGAGGCGCACGTCGCCGTGCTCGGTATAGAGCGGGGTGATGGCGGCCACCCCCAGCTCCACCGCCTTCTGGATGGCGTAGTCCATGCGGTCTCCCTTGGAGATCGCCTGGCCCAGGTGCACCGCCAGGGGCGACTCGCCGCCGCCGGTCTCGACGGCCTCGATGCGTGCCACCACCCGCTTGCGGCCGGCCTCCACCAGCACCGCTTCGGCTTCCCGGCCGGCGCCGTCGAAGAGGCGCAGCGGGGCCCCCTCGCCCAGGCGCAGCACCCGGGCCACATGACGGGCCGGCCCCTCGGGCAGAACGACGTCGCCGCCGACGATGAAGTCGGCGGCGACGTGGATACGCGGTGCCTTTCTGGTCATCACCACGGCAGCGGAAACCTCCCTTACTGGGTGGTCTGAGCCTGGGCCTGCTCGGCTTCGCGCTTCTTCTTCTGGGCGTAGATCGCCTCGAAGTTGACCGGCGCCAGCATCAGGGGCGGGAAGCCGCCGCGGTTGACCAGGTTGTCGATGCACTCCCGGGCATAGGGGAAGAGCACGTTGGGACAGAAGGCGCCCAGGGTGTGATCCAGCTGGGCCCCCTCGATGCCGGCGATGCGGAACAGGCCGGCCTGCTCGATCTCGGCCAGGAAGGAGGTGGTGCCCTCCTCGCTGTGGGTCACCTGGGCGGTGACCTTGATGACCACTTCAAAGAGGCCCTCGCCCACCTGCTGGCTGGAGGTGTTGAGGTCCAGGCCCACCTTGGGCTTGAAGGGCTGCTGGAAGACCGCCGGCGAGTTGGGGGCCTCGAAGGAGATGTCCTTCACATAGATACGCTGCACGGCGAACTGCAGCTGGGGCTTGTCCTGCTGGCCGGCCGCCTGGCCGCCGGCGTTCTGGTTGTTCTCTTCCGCCATGGGAATGATCCTTTGAATCGGTGAACGTTATATCGGTTGGAGGCTACTTGCGCACGATCGGCAGGCCGTCGGCCTGCCACTGCAGCATGCCGCCCTTGAGCTTGAGCACGCGGGGATAGCCCGCCTTGGCCAGCTTGGCCACGGTCATGCCCGCCGACTGGCCGGACTTGCAGACGATGATGATCGGCTTCTCCTTGACCTTCTCGAGCTCGGAGAGGCGCTCGTCGATGCGGCTCTGGGGAATGTTGCGGGCGCCGGCGATATGGCCGGCCTTGAAGTCCCCGGCATCACGGGTATCCACCACCACCGCGTCCTCGCGGTTGATCAGCTGGGTGGCCTCGCCGGAGGTCACGCCGCTGGCGCTGCTGTTGCGGGCCTCGTAGAGGATCCAGGCGGTCAGCACCAGAAGGAAGGCGCCCACCAGCAGCGGGTGGTTCTGCACGAATTCAAACAGCTGATCGATCATGGGTCCGGGTAACTCTTGTCTCGGTGCACGAAGGGGAGGGCCGGGGCCACGCAGGCCTTTGCCGAACGGCGCCCAGTATACACGACGCCTGGCGGCCGGCGATGACGCCCGATGGGGCCATGCGATATGATGCCGCAATCCGCCATCTGCCGCGACCCCGCCCTTGCCTCGCCTGCCGAGCCGGCTGCGCCGGGCCCTGCGCCTGTGCCGCGAGCCGTTCAGGGCGTGAAGGTATCGCCATCACTCCTCGAGGACAGCCCCATGACGAATTCCGCCAGCCCCCGGACACCGCGCCCCGTTGCCCTGATCATCCTCGACGGCTACGGCCACAACCCGGACGCCGCCCACAACGCCGTGCTGGCCGCCCGCACCCCGGTGATGGACCGCCTCCACCGCGAGCATCCGGCCACCCTGATCCATACCGACGGCCGCCACGTGGGCCTGCCCCAGGGCCAGATGGGCAACTCCGAGGTGGGCCACATGAACCTCGGCGCCGGCCGCGTGGTGTATCAGGACTTCACCCGCATCACCAAGGCGATCGAGGACGGCGACCTGGACACCATCGCCGCCCTGACGGCCCCCATCGATGCCGCCGTGGCGGCGGGCCGCGCGGTCCACCTGCTGGGCCTGCTCTCCCCGGGCGGCGTGCACAGCCATGAGGACCACTTCATCGCCATGGCCGAGCTGGCCGCCCGCCGCGGCGCCCGGCGCATCTATTTCCACGGCTTCCTGGACGGCCGCGACATGCCGCCCAAGAGCGCCCTGGCCTCCATCGAGCGCGCCAACGAGCGCCTCTCGGAGCTGGTCGGCGCCGACAACGGCTTCGTCGCCTCCATCATCGGCCGCTACTACGCCATGGATCGCGACAACCGCTGGGACCGCGTCGAGAAGGCCTACCGCCTGCTCACCGAGGGAGTGGGCGAGTTCGAGGCGGTGAGCGCCGAAGAGGGGCTGCGCGCCGCCTACGAGCGGGGCGAGACCGACGAGTTCGTCGCCGCCACCAGCGTGCGCTCCACCGGCGCCCCGGTGGTGCTCGAGGAGGGCGACGCCGCCATCTTCATGAACTTCCGCGCCGACCGCGCCCGGGAGCTGACTCGGGCCTTCGTGGAAGACGCCTTCAGCGGCTTCCAGCGCCGCGTCTGCCCGCGCCTTGCCGGCGACGGCCTGGTGATGCTGACCCAGTACGCCGCCGATATCCCGGCCCCGGCCGCCTTCCCGCCCAACGAGCTGACCAACACCCTGGGCGAGGTGATGGAGAAGCGCGGGCTGACCCAGCTGCGCATCGCCGAGACCGAGAAGTACGCCCACGTCACCTTCTTCTTCTCCGGCGGCCGGGAGGCGGAGTACCAGGGCGAGACCCGGGTGCTGGTGCCCTCGCCCCAGGACGTGAAGACCTACGACGAGAAGCCGGAGATGAGCGCCGTCGAGGTCACCGACAAGCTGGTGGCGGCCATCGAGTCCGGAGAGCACGACCTGATCGTCTGCAACTATGCCAACGGCGACATGGTCGGCCACACCGGCGACTTCAACGCCGCGGTGAAGGCCATCGAGGCGGTGGACGCCTGCGTGGGCCGGGTGGTGGCGGCGATCGAGAAGGCCGGCGGCGCCTGCCTGGTCACCGCCGACCACGGCAACGCCGAGCAGATGGTCAACCCCGAGACCGGCAACCCCCAGACCGCCCACACCACCTTCGAGGTGCCGCTGATCTACGTGGGCCAGCGCCCGGCGCGCCTGCTCGACGGCGGCAGCCTCTGCGACATCGCCCCCACCCTGCTGGCCATGATGGATCAGCCGGTGCCCGAGGAGATGACCGGCCGGGTGCTGATCGACTTCGGCACGGCCTCCTGAGGGAGGCCCGCGGCCCATGCGCCTGAGCCGCTGTGCCCTGCTGCTGCTGGCGCTCTGCCTGGCCGGGCCGCTGGCCGCCCAGCCCGGCGAGCGCGCGGCCCGTGAGCGCCTGGACGCCATCGGCGAGGAGATCCAGGGCGTCACCCGCCGCCTCTCCACCACGCGGGACGCCCAGGCCGATGCCAGCCGCGAGCTGCGCCGGGTCGAAACGGCGCTGGGCGAGACCCACCGCCGCCTCGACGAGCTCCAGGCCGAGCGCGGCGAGCTGGCCGAGGAGGTCATCACCCTGGAGCGGCGTCGCGACCTGCTGGAGGCGGAGCGCGCCGATCAGGTCGAGGCGCTGAACATCCAGCTCGACGCCCTCTATCGCCTGGGCACAAGCCCCCAGCTCAAGCTGCTGCTCAACCAGGACGACCCCGCCCGCCTCGATCGCCTGCAGCACTACCTCAACCGGCTCTCCCGGGCTCGCAACGAGCGGCTCGAGGAGCTGGCGCGGCTGGATGCCGCCCTGCTGGATAACCGTCGCGAGCTCGACGCCCGCGGCGAGCGCCTCGACGCCCTGGCCGCCGAGCTGGCCGAGCGCTCCAGCGACCTGGCCGACCAGATGCAGGAGCGCAGTGCCCTGGTGGCGGAGCTCGACGGCCGCTACGCCACCGAGCAGGCGCGCCTGGTGGAGCTGGAGCAGGATCGCGCCCACGCCGAGCGCGTGCTGCGCCAGGTCCAGGAGGAGCTGGCACGCATGGAGCGCCCGCCCCCCTCCACCGCCATCGAGCAGACCCGGGGCGACCTGCCCTGGCCGGTACAGGGCAGCGTCGCCTCCCGCTTCCGTGCCGGCGACGGCGTGCATCGCAACGGCATCCTGATCCAGGCGGCGGAGGGCACGGCGGTGCGGGCCGTGCATGCGGGCCGGGTGGTCTTTGCCGACTGGATGCGGGGCTTCGGCAACCTGCTGATCGTCGACCACGGCGACCGGGTGATGACCCTGCATGCCCACCTGCAGCACTTCTCCGTCCAGGCCGGCCAGGCCGTCTCCCGGGGGGAGGTCCTCGGGGCCGTGGGCGCCAGCGGTGGCCACAGCCGGCCGGCACTCTACTTCGAGGTGCGCCGGGACGGCAGCCCCATCGACCCCCAGGGGTGGATCGCCGCCCGCTGAGCGCCCGGCTATTTCCCTGGCCGGCGTGACCGGGCTATGCTGGGCCCTCGTCGTCCCGGAACTGCGGAGATCGCATGACCCCAGCGCTTCCCCTGCCTGGCGTGGCCAGCCTCGCCCGCTCGCCGCGTCGCCTGCTGGCCAGGCTGCTGCCCGTCGCCCTGCTGGCGCTGCCCCTGTCCGCCACGGCCAACCCCGCGGCCAACGACCTGCCGGTGGAGGAGATCCAGACCTTCGCCGAGGTGTTCGAGCGCATCAAGCGCGCCTACGTGGAGGAAGTGGACGATGCCACCCTGCTGCGCAACGCCATGCGCGGCATGCTCAGCGAGCTCGACCCCCACTCCGCCTACCTGGACCGCGAGGAGTTCCAGAGCCTGCGCGAGTCGACCCAGGGCGAGTTCGGCGGCATCGGCATCGAGGTGGGGCTGGAGGACGGCCAGCTCATGGTGATCAGCCCCATCGATGACACTCCCGCTTCCCGCGCCGGCCTGCAGGCCCGGGACCTGATCCTGCGCATCGACGACACCCCCACCGAGAGCCTCTCGCTCCAGGAGGCCGTCAACCTGATGCGCGGCGAGCCGGGCACCCGCATCGAGCTGACCATCCAGCGCCAGGGCGAGAGCTCACCGCGCACCGTCACCCTGACCCGGGAGGTCGTACGTACCGAGAGCGTGCGCAGCGAGCTGCTGGAGCCGGGCTACGCCTACCTGCGGATCAGCCAGTTCCAGAGCCGCACCGCCGACCAGGTCGCGGAACAGATTCGCCGCCTGGAGCGTGACGGCGCCCTGAGCGGGCTGGTGCTGGACCTGCGCAACAACCCCGGCGGCGTGCTGCAGGCCGCCGTGGGGGTGGCCGACGCCTTCCTGGAGAGCGGCCTGATCGTCTATACCGAGGGGCGCCTGGCGGACACCGAGATGCAGTTCAGCGCCGGCGGCGATACCGCCGCGCCGGAGGTGCCGCTGGTGGTGCTGATCAACGGCGGCAGCGCCTCGGCGGCGGAGATCGTCGCCGGCGCCCTCCAGGACCAGCGCCGGGCGGTGGTGATGGGCACCGAGAGCTTCGGCAAGGGCTCGGTGCAGCAGATCATGCCGCTGGGCAACGGCGAGGGGCTCAAGCTCACCACGGCGCTCTACTACACCCCCAACGGCCGCTCCATCCAGGCCCAGGGCATCGAGCCCGACGTGGAGGTGGTACGCGGCCGGGTGGAGGTGACCGAGAGCGGACGCCAGGTGCGCGAGGCGGACCTCGAAGGGCACCTGCGCTCCCGGGATGCACCGCGGGAGCGCTCCGAGATGAGCGAGCGCCTGCGCGAGGACTACCAGCTGGGCGAGGCGCTCAACCTGCTCAAGGCGCTCAATGTCCTGAGCCGGCGCTAGGCCGGCTC
>Ga0209075_1003908_pt1 | contig 12162 bp, 10 predicted proteins | sample Stecom2011_FD_187523 | JGI IMG/M metagenome (GOLD analysis project Ga0209075, IMG submission 187523) | Agricultural soil microbial communities from Utah to study Nitrogen management - Steer compost 2011 (SPAdes) (version 2) | ecosystem: Environmental > Terrestrial > Soil > Agricultural land...
GCAGCAATCGTCGGTGCCACATCGACTACAGGCGAAATCCTGGCGATAGCACGGAAACCTACAGCTACGACGAAGCAGGGCCAATTTTCGAAGACTACTGGGTAGACGAGTGTGAGGCACTGGAGCAGCGGGTGCCTCAAGACTGACTGCGCTGATGCTCCAAGGCGTCAGCGCATGACACGGAGCATCACATGCACAAGCGAGTTTCATCTTCCCTCCTGGCAGCGGGACTTTTGATTGGGGCCGTGCTGGCCCCACCTGCCTTTGCCGACATATCAGCAGCAACAAGTGCAGGCCAGGCAGCGGGTGGCTATGGCGCACGCGACTTCAATCCCCAGCGGGCATTCGAGCAGACCCGTAGGAACATGGGAATGATCAGCGCCGATCCGTCCGGTCGTATCGGTGATGAAGCCAGCGTGCGTGTCCGCCAGGAACAGGACCGACCCTTTCAGTGTCGTGATGGCGCGATGGCGACGGGTGGCCAGCTTCGCATTCGAGTCGATGAGTGCGAGCGCAACGCTGATGGTTCTTTGCAGTCGCTTTCCGTTTCGGTGTGCGACGCCATGATGAGTGGCGCGCCTTGTCACGACCATTCTTTTTCGCCTTCACGTGACATTCCCACCAACGCCACCAATGAATTCAGTGGCGGCAGCCTGATGGGCCGGTACGTGATTGGTGCCGAGTGCGACACCGACGGTTGTTCAATGAACGTCTGGCAGGAGCATGGCGAGCTATTCGAAATGGACCCTTGGGAAATGCGCGAGCAGGCCCGTGAGCGCAATAGGCGACTGGGTGATGATAGCCCCGCCGCACTGGTGCAGGGCATTCGTGAGCACGACTCATATGAATTTGTTGATAGCCGAAGCAGCCCAACCGCACAACCTTCCGGCTGGATGGGTGAGCGTGCCCATTGCCTGGGCGGACAGTTCAACCAGCTCTTCACCCAGGGCGATATCCCGGTAACGTGCGACCCGGACGATCCCCGTTCCATTGTCTTTCTGGACCCCAATGGCGACGGTGCCTGCACGGCGGAGGAGATTCGCGAGGAGCGCTGCGTGGTGGACATTCCGACGCACCTCACCACGTGCGAGCCGGATCAGCGTGAGTGTCAGGTTGAGCGTCCCGCCGAGGAGTTCATTTGCGAGCGCAGGAGGGAGGTGACGGTGGTGGGAACGGAACTAGACTGTGAAAACAGAGATTTTCTGTGTCGCCCAGATGCTCAGTCCTGCTGTAACGTAAGAATTAGGTGCAATAGTAATGGAAGCGCAAATATCCGCTACCGTGATTGCTGCGGTCACGAGCAAAACTTTACGGCTAGCAGCATAGAGGCATTCTTGGGAGGCGGACAGCGGTACAACTGGCATCCGGCTAGTGTCCTTCGCTGTCAGGATAATGGCCAATGTTATATGGACTTCCAAAACTACCTTTGTAGTAATCCAAGCAGGCCTCGGGGTGAGTTGGATAGAGCTGTACGGAGTTTTACCTTAGGCACAAGGAATATCTACGAAGACCTCTGGGTTGATGAATGCTCCGCACTTGAGTCACGGATACCACAGGACTGAAACCAGCAGGAAATCATGACCCGCTTCAGGGGGGGCACCTCATAGCGCTGTGTTAGAAAAAGAAAAAGCCCGCCGAGGCGGGCTGATTGAATTGCACTGTCTATGCCGAATCGCTCATGTGGTGCGGTGTGGCTATATTTCGGTGCTACCAACCCATTGTTTTCCCAGGTAGGCATCTACGCCTTTCTTGATCTGCTCGGAAAACATCACTTCGAGGCCGGGCCCAAGCTCCAACAGCTTCTCGTGCGTCCAGGGGCTGGATGGCAGAATCTCGGCGATCCGCTCGCCTTCTAAGGTGCGGATAATCAGCGGGGCAGTACGGTACCCGGCCAAAAGGCAGGGCTCCAATGTGCCGTCGCTGCGAGTTTTTCGGTCGCTGATGAACTTGATCATTCATTCTCTCCTCTCATGCCCCGATATGGGGTCTCAAGAAAAGAGAGCACGGCACAGGACGCTATTAATCTGAATCGTCCCTGAAATAACTGAACAGCCTACTGGCCGGAAAATTACCGATCAGGCCGTCTCTTCACTCTTTCAGTCTGCGTTACCCATGGGTGCGCCTGTAGTTTGTCGGCCTCCTGGCTCTCTCTTGGTGAATCCACTGCCATGAGAGAGCGCCATGACCGGCCCAGCCCATCGTTTATTCGGCCTCGCATTCGGGGCGGGAGCTGGTGCACTGATGACGGATACCCACGACCTGGTAATAGGAGCGATTGTGTTCTGGGCAGCGCTGCCTGGCTCCACCGCGCCTGACTGGCTTGAGATGCGTATTGGTGGCCGGAGCCTGATTCGCCACCGCACGCTCACACATTGGCCGATTCCCTGGCTGGCATTGGGTGTATTTGGATTCACTTTGATGAGCAGCACACCTATCGCTGGCGCTGGGTTGCTGGGCTTTGCCGTGGGCGGATGCTCGCACCTGCTGGGTGATGCCGGGACGCCAATGGGTGTGCCGGTCTTTACACCATATGGCGCTCGTTACTCCTTCCGTTTATGGCGTGGCCATCAAGAGCTGTTACCGGTGGTTGCCGCCTGGGTGTCAGCTATCTATCTGATTGAGAGCAAAGTGCTATGACTACACAGTTTTCCGCTGCAGCCTCAGTGGGGTTGTTTGCAGCTGCCGTTTTCCTCGGCGGGATGCTTGGAGTATTCACCGCACACGCAGACGCGAATGCCCCAAATCCAGCGCTAGCGTGTCTGAACAGCAACCAGCCTGGGGAGTGCGGTTGGTTCTGGGGCTACATACCGGAGGACGAGGTGGTAGTAGAGCCCGAGGAGGAAGAGGAAACACCGCCCGATGAGATCGTCATCGACGTGGTGGTGCCGCTTGAGGTGGATTGCCAAGACCCGGAGCAATGGAATGCCAGTTGTGGGTTCGTGGATCCGGATGGTGATTTCGATTTTCAGTCGAAGCAGCGTGATGTACTGCTACAGCAAGCGGTGATGACGCCCAATGACCCCGAGTCTGTTGCCGCATTCCAGCGGTACATGCGCTGGGCTGTCGATCAGGCATTGGTGATGAGCCGCATGTGGGAATGGAACCAGTGGCAAGACCAGGAGTTGAACCCGCTGGTACACAGTCCGGTTTCAAGCTTTGGCTTGCGGGCTGCCTCACGTGTCCGCCAGGGGCAGCGCAACGAGGTCATTGACGAGATCAAGGCGCAGGGCGGCTTTCTCGTTTGGTTTACCCGCGAATCCTGCCCGTTCTGCCACGACATGCAGCGGGCCATGCGCGATATACAGCGTGAAACAGGCCTGGAGATCTACAACGCACCCCTCGATGGCGAATGTATGCCGATCTTCGAGGGACTGGACAGCCTCTGCGAGAACACTGGCCTCACCATTGAGGCGGCACGTCACCTTGGCATCCAGGCCGTACCAGATCTTTGGCTGCACCTGCCCGAAGACGACTTGTGGTTTCGCATCAGCTCCGGCGTTGAGGCCAGTCGTCGCATTGTCGCCAGGCTAGAGGTCTTTTTCGGTGGCATTCAACGAGCTGCCGAACAAGGCATCGAGGCGACGTCAGGGCAAAGCCCAGCCGTGGACTTCAGCACACCTGATCTTTTACAACGCGCCAGCGGCGGTCTTGGTGCAGGTATTCCGATGGAGGAAATGAAACCGTGAAACTGACACCGAATACGCGTAACCGCAAAGTCGGTACCACTTTCGCCGGTGTGCTCCTGGGGGCCAGTCTTATGCTGGGTACTGGTGCCCACGCGGAAGCAAATGCGTTAAGCAATGCCTTTAACCGTCTGGCTGGCATGGATGGCAGCTATTCCTCCACGACATCGCCTGATTCGTTTCGTACTCGCACACGACATGGCTACAGCGCAGGCGGCATGTCAATGCGGTTCAGCCAGAACCGCTATTCGCTGGTGCAGATTGATCCACCGCGCCTGGATGTTGGCTGTAACGGGATTGATGCCCACCTGGGCGGATTCAGCTACATCGACAGCCAGATGATTCAGCAGATGCTGCAACAGATTGCCCAAGGCGTGGTGGCACTGGCCTTTCAGACCGCATTCAAGCAGCTCTGCCCCATCTGTGCCGATGTGCTGGAGTTCGTCCAGCGAATGGCCCAGGAAGCCGCCAAGTTCGCAGCGGATACGTGCCAGGCGGCTGAGGCCATCGTTGATGGGTTCCCTGATTACAGCGGCACGATCCAGAATATGTGGTGCTCTGGCGTCAATATGTTCGAAAACTTTGAATCTGACTGGCTCGCTGCGCAGCAAGAAACCTGTGCTGACCGCAGTGGCGCGATGAGCAGCATTGCTCAAAACCTGGCCGACAACCCAAATGACGCCGAGCAAGCGATGGAGATATACGGCAACCATACCTGGCTGGCGCTCCAGGCCATCGGGATTGCTCCCAAGCAACGTGGTGTCGGTGGTGGTGGCTGGGGCGGCAGTGTCAGTGGTGCCGATGGGCAGGAGTTCGCAGCGTTTGCGCAGCTCATGCAGAGCTGGGTGGGCACGACGATACGCAACGAAGATGACCCCGATGGGAAGCACTACCCACCAACCATTACCAACGCGAATGACATGATTGGGATGTTCATGTGCGGTAGTCGTCCTGGCACCGCCTCGCACCCCATTCAGTACAACATCAATTCTTATTGTGAGGACAAATTCAATCTGACGTCAGGGCAGGCACATAAAATTCTGGTGTGTGACGATTACAGCGACTGCATGGCGCTAAGCATTGGCGGAGTCGATGACATTGGCCTGGGCCAAGGGTTCTTGAGCCTGGTTGCCGAGCAGCTGGAGGCGGCAGTAGAGGCGGTAAGAACCGAGACGCCGATGCCACATGCAGCACAGGCGCTTATCGCGGTAGCTCCATTCCCGCTGTATCAGGCCATTAACGTTGCCGCCACTCATCCGTCAGTTGCGGAAGAGTTGGTAATGGGCAACGCCATGATTCTGGGACACATGATATCCATCGAATACATCCGTCATGCCATTGCCCGCGCTGCCAGCTCCGGCAATGAATCGACAACCCCGCGTGAGCTGTTGGTGGAACTCTATGACCAAATAGACGACATGCAGGTTGTCCTGGGCAATAGCGTTGAAGAGATCAACCGTATGATCAACGTGCAGGAACACCTTATGCATCAAGTTGACCGCATGAATCGCGGTGTACTGCGCAACGTCCACTCCATGGGTATTGGTGGCCGAGACTTTGCGCGTGACCTGGGCGCACAGCTCAACTAAGCGTTGCTCGTAGCGTCAGCCTCTTGGACCGCCGATTGGCGGTCTTTTTTTGGTGGTGCGCCAGGCATGGCGCGCAGCGCCTGACTGGCGCACCATGAAAAGCCCCGCTCGATGGCGGGGCCTGTTTCAGTCCTGTACGCAGGCACTATCTCAGATGTTGCATATACTCTAGCGCTTGGGCGAATCCACGAGTAGGAATCGTCACATCATTACGCGTGTTGTATGGCCAGTCTGAATACCGAGTGGTCAGGGTGTCGCCTACAAGCATCTGCTGGACAAGCCGATTGGCCGCGGCTCCAGTAAGGCCAGTGCTTTCGGGTGCTGATAAGGCTGCGTTGCTATCTACCCTGAAATGCATATTGGACCCAGGGTAAGCAGTTCCTGTGGTCATGATGCCGTAGCCATTCTGCCAGTACAGGAAGAAGCCATCCCTTCTGATCGTGCAGGAACGAGCATCGTTGATGGCATCTGTCGAGCAATTCACCACCCAATAGACATCATCCCCGATCCCATGGGGTGCAGGCTCGTTGTAGAATCGCCCAGCACCTGATAGGCGGTTGATCGAATAAGGGATACTTTGTACTTCACCCTTCTCCTCTGCCACGCAGCCGAGTGTATCGATTTCTCGCACCGTGATTGTACCTGCGGGATAGTGCGGTTCCATGTCTTGCATATGGCCGCAGGACTCATTTTCCTGCTCGCCTTTGTACACCCTCTCCCCTGAAGGCCTGAAGCCTAAGGCAGCGGGGTAGCTCTCTAGGTCGCAAGCCTCAATTTTCTGTGACTCAGGAGCCAATTCAATAGTACCCGAACGGTGACGGACCACGTTAAAGACGCCTTGCTCATTAGGCAGCTTGACTTGACCGCAGAGCCAATACCCTCGCCCATGCATGCTCTGAATGCGATACAGGCCAGAAAAGGTATACTCGCCATCCGCGCCCACCTCCGCGTATACGGAGCGCATCAGGGTTTCTTCCTGCTCCTGATTCGTGCCGAATGCTAGGTAATCGCTGTTTTTGGCCTCCTGGCTGGCGCAGCCTGACAGATACACCAATGCCGTGATGGCTATCCACTTCCTCATTCCCAAGCTCCCTTTTTTTGGTTTTGCTTGTAGGCTACCACCCCACGCTGTTCAGGCTTCAACGGAAAAGCCCCGGCGCATGGCCAGGGCTCGGTGGGCCACCATGCGTTCGGCATGTGAACTCGGACGCTCGGACGCTCGGACGGGGGGTACCAACGGGAGGGGAGAATGTCGCTCCTAAAAAGGTTGTGTGGGTGAGGGGCGTCTATGTGTCCGAGTTTATATGTAAACATCCCTCTACCCCGCATGGTGGAGCCTCCCGCTAACTCGGACGGGGGGCTGGTTGCAGATGTTGGTTCCATAGCGGCTTGTCGGCTCTCTCTTACGTGGATACCTGCTATGTGAAGAGAGCCATGCCAACCACCTCCAAGACAGCCTTATTCTTGCTGGCGCTCGCCGCGCTACTGTTAATCCCTGGCGGAGCAGCGTTAGCCCAGGAGACCATTCGCCCCCCCGGAAGCGCGGACACCTGGACGTTTTACGCCTTCGCTAATGGCCACGCGATGGCCAACATTCTCGAAGCGGTCAAGCGATTCGTTGATAACAGGACGTTCATCAACTTCATGGTGGGCATGGCGCTCCTGGGTATGCTTTCCGCTACCTGGGCGGGCTTTATGCAGATGAGCCTGCAGAAGGTCGCCATGTACTTCGTAGGGCTCGCAGTGGCCGTATGGGCCATTTTTAGCGTGAAGGTAGACATCTTTGTCGAAGACGTAGTGTGGGACGACAGCACCCCCATGTATGGGCGGTACGTAAGCGACGTACCCGCCGCCATTGGCTTGCCCGCGTCCATGATTTCCGAAGTGGGCATGTGGCTGACGAGCAGTATTGAAACCAACTTCACCACGCCAGGTTATGCCGGGTTGCGGCTGTCTGATGGTGCGCCCATCGGTATCGCAGCGTCGATGCTCAATGACATGCAAAACGCCCGGATCAATGATCCTTGGCTGCGCGGTGGTATGCAGGAGTTCATCATGGACTGCGTGATGCCGCAGATCTATAACGGCTACATCTCGCCTCATGAGCTGCTGACCGTCGACGATATTTGGGAAGTGTTCGGCAGGCGTCTCAACCCCGCGATCTACACCGTTGTCTACAGCAGTTCCGTACCCGGTGGCGAGGTGGAGGAATGCACCACGGCTTACGCCACGCTTACGGCGCAACTGGAAGACGAGGGCAGCAACATCTTGTCACAGATGACAGGCTCGTCATTCAACCAGGCCATGGCGGGTTCGCTAATGGCTGAAACAGCTTTCAATGATGCCATGAGCTGGGCCAACGGTGGTCCCGTGAACCGTTCCGGCAGCGAGGTGGCCATCCAGGCAGCGATGTCGGAAATCTATTCAAGTAGCCATGCCTATGCGGCGATGGCCACCGGCTCCAATGAAGTGCTCGCCGCCATGAACATCGAGCAGGCGCGGCTAGCGCAACCGGTAGGCTGGTACACCGCCAGCGTCCTCTTTCGTGATATGGCAGGCTATTTCTATGCCGTCCTGCAAGCCTTCGTTATTGGGCTGGCTCCGCTAGTCCTTGTGCTGTTCATTTTACCGGGACTCGGCAAAAACATTTTGATTGGCTACAGCATGATCCTGGTGTGGCTGATGCTGTGGTGGCCGGGTCTAGCCATAACGAATTTCGTGATGTCGCTGTTCTTGCAGCAGCAGTTTGCGGGAATGTTAACCGACGGTATGTCCGTCAGCGAAATCGGCAAGCTATCCAAGGCCGCAAGCAATTTGGTTTTGGCGTCAGGGTTTCTCTCAACTTTGGTGCCCGCCATCATGTACGGCATCGTCTCCCGTTCAGGGTACGCCATGGTATCGGTACTGGATCGAGCGAGCGGTGCAGGTCATGCAACCCAGGCGGCAACATCAGCGTCCCAGGGCAGTGCATCCAGCGGGCAGGTATCCGTCAACAACGCGAACATGAATGCCCACCAAACCAGTATGCGGTACAGCACGGGTGATGAGGTAGCGCAGTTCCATAGCGGACAGGGGGCAGCCTTTATCGGCAATACGTCACTCGAACAGGTGCAACAGGGCACGCAGATGGCATCCAGCACCGTAAACATGGAAGCCCGCGAAAGCCTGTCTCATGCCACGGCAGAGTATCAACAGGCGTCCGAGACCTATCAGCGACAGCTGCAAAGCAGCTTGCAAAGCGTGGTGCAGCAGGGACAGCGGTACGCTGAAAGCCAGGGCTTCATGGAGAATGGCGGCATTGATCTGAACCGGATGGCGCAGGATCAGCAGGGTAGTCAGTATCTGGCGGCTGCTTCGGCTTTGGTAGGTAAATTGAATGACGCAGGCAGTACAGAGACCGGTCTAGAAAGTACCAGGGGGTTTGTGGAGGGAAGTCTAGGGTTCTCGCTGGGGTCTGGTGTTAGGGCTGGTGGTCGCCATGAGCGTGGTAGCACGACTGAGCACACAGAAGGTGAGCGTGAGAGTGTCAGCACCCAACAGCAGCTCCAGGTAGGCGACAATGGGTCCATCACGATTACGGGTTCTGATGGCAGCAGCTACAGCTATCGCTTTAATGAGAATCAGCAGCGGGAGGCACTGGAATCGGTGCTTGGCACCAGTACTGTGACGGAAATGAATTCTCAAGCTGAGCAATACCAGGAAGCCAGGGAGAATCGCGAAACCGCCGAGCGTGCTTGGCAGGCCTCTCAATCACAGACATGGCATCAAGATGTCAGACCCGGTGATCGTGCGGCGTTTGACACCAGGGTTGGGGCGCTGGGCGGGGCGGTGGCTAGCCGACAGTCCGACACGGGTCAGGCTTTAGACGGCCAGGGCAACGATTTGCGGAGCATGAATCTTGGTCACACACGGGCTTATGCGGATCTTGCGGAAAACGGTGTCAGTCGCGTCACTGACATGGATGGCAATGATGTGGACGTTCGGGGCCGTGTTGAGCAATTCCGTAGTAATGCAGGAGCGCCTGTCAGGCCTCCTCGTGATGGATACGACCATGTACAACTCAATGACCAGGTGGCTGCTGTCAGAAGATCTGACGCCGAGACAGTCGACAGTATGAACCAAAATGGGCACCCAACCACGATGATGGTGGGAGCCTATGCGCTAGTTAACGTTGGTCAATATCAAGGGCAGGCGCTATATGAATGGCACGAGGATGGTGAGGCATACCATGCGCTGTATAGCCGTGACGGTGGCTTACAGCAGGTACATTTGGAGGGTGCAAATAGCAGCGTACTCACGAGCGGAGAGTATGAAAATATAATAAACACAGATAGTTCCATGCCGGTTAATCAAGGGGGGGTTACAAACGTAGAGGCACCAGAACGGAAGCAAATTGGCCTGCCGTTGAGTGATGGTTCGTCAGCAGAAACTGATTACCAGCAGTTTATAAACCAGCAGAACACCCCGCAATCAACAAGTTGGCACGACTAACCAACAAGCACCCGGCATTACGCCGGGGTGCGATCACAGGCGAGGTTCGATACGGGGCGGTTTTTCGGTCTTACTTCGAATTTCCGGCAACTGTCCCGATGCCTCGTCCTTACCAGAACTTAGTAAACGGCGATAACCCTCGGCTTGAACGAAAGCAATGACACCGACTACCACGCAGACAAGCGCCCAAAGAGGAGGCGGTATCACATGGGGGGTAAAATAGAAAGGCGCTATAAAAATAGCGATAAAGACAAATCCGTACTGAGCATACAGCCGAAGCCGAAACTCAAACCGAGCGACACGGCGTACATCCTCTGGCCGAGCGCCCAGCAGGTTGTGCGCCTCATTGGCATAGAAGGAGTGGTGGGGGTTGGGACCACCGCGACGACGATGAGCCGCTTGTTCATCCAACTCGCGGTAGTACATTTCATCAAGCGGATGAACCGGCTCATATAAGGGGCTAGTCGGGTCTTGGGTTCTGTCTCTGTCCATCGTCTTCTCCCTACATCAGGGGGTTTGCGCCATGCTTTCATACCCTCCGAGCAATGTCACTTTTCAACTTTATACCTGTATATATTACCATAATTAACTGTCAATTGCCAGCATATCGGGAAGCAGTTTGCAAGTTTATTTCATTCTTTTTATGAGCGCTGGGGGGAGGGGGAGGGAAGGCGATGTTGACAGATACTGTCGCTTCGGTTAGCTTGGCTGCAGGCTAACCCCTGCTTCGTGGGCCACAACACGACAATCAAAGGTAGCGTCACCTTGTGTGGTAACCAAAAAAACTCAGTAACCATAGACTAACTCCGCCAAGCATTCGCTGGTGGTGTGGCACACCGGTATTTATCGCTTGGCTAGGGGAAGCTCTATGCCGCAAGAACGATATACCCTCAGCCTGATCAATCAGGCATTCAATTTCGAAGTCCTGCGCACCGTTTTTGATTCCAAAGAACTCACGGTTCGGCCCCGCGAGGGTATGCGCCCTCCCCAGACTCGTCTTGAGCGCAAGAAAAGCCAGATTAGCGTTCCGCTTTACCATGACGACTTTGGCCTTAATCAGTCTGGAATGGAGCGGTTTGACGAAATCTGTCGGATTTTCGATAAAGGCAAGATTCGTTTGGAATCCACCTCAGGTAAAAGCATTACTGTTAACGAACTTAGAGACGCATCAAAATCACTTGACGACCCTGAGCTTTCGCTATGCCAAGCCTTCGAGAAGCAGTCTAAAAAGCAGTTGGGTGAGTCCTACAGCATCCTTCTTAAGCAAGCCAAGGAGCGGATAATTGATCGCTTCAAAGTAGCCTTTCAAAGCATTGCCCCTTTACATCCAATGGATATGAGCTTTGAAGAGAGCGAAGCGATACGTGAAAACTTCACGCACTACCCTATCTGGACCCCCCCTGAGGTTCTGCAGGAGCTGTGCGACCTTGCTGACCAGGGTCATGCCTACTCGCAGTATCTGTCAGGTGTGTTGCTAGCAACGGTAGCAGGAGATTACTCCACGGATTGTATTGGGTATCTGATCGCCGCTTACGAACAAAAGCTACCGGATGCCATGACGGTGCTAGCCGAGTATTGCTTCTTGCGCCGAGACTACTTTGGTGCCACCCAATGTGCGCTCCTGGCCATTGACGGGGGGTATGAGGGTGCAAGACAACTCATTCAAAAATGCATTGCTTTATCCCATACACAAATTTACCAAGCACCAGGCGGTATCAGGCTCGGCTCGCAAGTGCTTGTCGCTAGCCTGCATGAAAGCGGATTCGAGCCAGTTATGAAGCGTGTAATGCCGAATCAATAGAGGAAAGTCGAGATGAATAATCAACAGAATGGCCTGAGCGCTGATGAGAATGGGCCTGAGGACTTTTTCTGCCCGTGTTGCGAAGAAGCCTTTTCGGTGTCAGTTTTTGATGACGTAGATGATGAGTTCGACCCTACAAACCCAAGGTGCCCTGACTGCAAAAGAGAGCAACGAATAGCGGGTTCTGAGTGTGAATGCGGACAGCCTGCCGCCCACGAGGTTGAGAGCGGCATGTTATGTGATGACTGCTTCGAGGATTATGCTAGCGTTGATTAACGCACATTCCATGCCCTCCAAACGGAGGGCGTTTTCATGCGTTCATGGTGGTGAGTGGTCAGGCTGGGTTGTTGCGGGAGCGACGCTTCTGTAGCCGTTGCTGTACGGCTGAGGGGCGCTTTAAGTGCGGGGTGGTAGTGGGTGGCTCAACCGCTGGCGATGTGGTCGGAGCGCTTTCAAATGTGCTGCCAAAAATGTCTATGTCACACACCTCGGCCATCGGTATTTCTTCGACCGGCTCTTGAACTTTCAGGGCACGCTTACCTGACCCATAAACGGGAACTGTGCCACTCTGAATCGGTACACCTTGCGGACCGATCAC
>Ga0209075_1003910_pt1 | contig 12154 bp, 10 predicted proteins | sample Stecom2011_FD_187523 | JGI IMG/M metagenome (GOLD analysis project Ga0209075, IMG submission 187523) | Agricultural soil microbial communities from Utah to study Nitrogen management - Steer compost 2011 (SPAdes) (version 2) | ecosystem: Environmental > Terrestrial > Soil > Agricultural land...
CCCGACAGCTTTGGCAACAGATGGGATGCAGGCGGTGACTCGTGGTGGTCGCATTATTCAAATCGGTGGTGTTGCAGGTCCAATTCCAATCGACCCACATCCATTTATGTGTGCGCAATTGCAGTATATCGGTTCGCTTTGGTTTACCACGGCGGAAGGAAATGAGCTAGCTAAATTATTTGAAGCGGGGATTTTAGATTTCTCATTGTTAGAGGAACACGCATATCCACTCGAAGCGATTAATGACGCATTAAATGATATTGAATCACAAGGCAATGGCTTTAGAAATTTCTATATTGCGCATGAAGAATAAGACTGATTTCACATTCGCCTCAGATTAATAAGGAATTAAAAGATGAGTAATTATCGTGTTTTGGTGACAGGGAATAATCAGAGCAATCAATCGCAGATTATTTCAAGTTCGCCGATAAAAGTTGACAATTATTTTCAATATCAACCGGGATTTAGCGTGGAAGTGTTTTGGCGAACTTCTGCAAAAACTCAGGTCGGTGGCGTGTTTAAAAATCCTGAAGTTGACCAAAGTACCATTTTACCTGAAGTGGCGGGTACTTCAGCCATGATCGTTACTTTCCCTTCTGCAAAAGAAGACGATACACCTGAGGCAGTTGATTTAGATAAGTTAATTCAGGAAACATTTACACGTTTGCCAGGTTTAGCAGAAACTTTTGAACCTGAACCACCAGGCTACCATTTAACCAATACCATTGATTATGTGTTGGTTTTAGAAGGTACGGTTAATCTTCAACTCGATCAAGACAGCCAAGCCTTAAATGTTGGAGATATCGTGGTGCAAAACGGCACTCGTCATGCATGGGTGAATAATAGTGGTAAACCTGTGCGTTTACTGGTGATTATGGTGGGTGCAGAGCGCACATAAGCCTGAATTTAAACATAATTTCACAATTTAAACATGTGATGTGGCCGTTATTTTTAACTCGATTTTTAGACAATCCACATCACAAATTTTGCCTCAGTACATCAGTTAGTGATTTCTCCCAAATTACCAACAAGGAAATAGTATGAGTATTCGTTTAAACACATTCGCATTTGCTGTTTTATCTGCTTGGATATCTGTGGTCGCTCATGCTTCTGACTCTCATTATGTACCTGGCGTTGAGGGTGTACGAGGCAGTGTATTACCACCAGCAGGGGTCTATTACAAAGGTTATTATCTTAATTATCAAGCCGATAATGAGCTTACCGACTTATCAGTAAATGCACTAGTCCATCGTTTTGCATGGGTGACGTCGCATGAAGTATTGGGTGCAAGTTTGGCTTTTGAAACGGTTCTGCCTATGGTGCGAACTGACTTGAAAGTGGCAGGTCAACGTATAGACCGACAAACAGGTATTGGCGATTTATATGTCGGCGGTATTTTAGGGTGGCATGGTGAAAATTGGGACATTACCGCAGGCACAGGCTATTGGGCGAACACTGGAGAATATAAAAAAGATGAACCAGCAAGTGCAGGTAAAGATTTTGATTCTGTCATGCTCAGCTTTGGGGGTAATGCCAAACTCAATGCAAAAGGTGATCTGACCTTTAGCGCACTCGGACGTTATAGCATGCCCAATGGTCAAGGGTTAGAAGATGAACTGATTATTGAGTGGGGCTTAGGTAAAGATTATGGTTTATGGAATGTTGGATTGATTGGTTACAACACCATTGCCAATGATCAGGAAAGAAGAAATGCGTTGGGTGCTTCACTCAGCTATTTCTCACCAGAATATAAGATCGGCGGCGACATTGCGGCCTATCAAGAGTTTTCTAATAAAGATAGCTTAGAAGGTAGCGTGTTACGTGCTGCATTCACGAAAGCATTTTAACAGTCCAACCTGTTGTCTGAGATGGGATATGTAAATACATTCTACTCATCTCTACAACGATTTGGTTTTAAAGAATATTTCTAGCTAATTGCAAGATGTAAATATGAGATCAGGAGCATGTGTTCTCGTGAATAAGAAGTTAAAACTCCTCATTATTGTCCCCGGCAATATTGGTACAGACTTGCTGATAAAAGTGAAACATTCATAGTGGGTAGAACTTGTTTGGATGGTCGGCATTGATATTGAGTGAGCGATGCCAGCTGAGAACCTTGCTTTACCTGAATTTTGCCAAAGCGCATAAAGAATAAGGATGATGATCATGTCCAAAACTGTGGAACATTTTGCACAGGCATTATTTGATGCCGAACAGTCTAGACAAGCCATTGCTCCAATTCGTACAGAATTGGGTGAAGATGCCACGGTGGATGATGCTTATACCATTCAAGATTTAAATACTGAACGCGCCTTACAACAAGGCCGCCGTTTAGTGGGCCGCAAGATAGGTTTGACCTCATTTGCAGTACAAAAACAGTTGGGTGTGGACTCACCCGATTTTGGCATGTTGTTTGATGATATGGCATATGGTGATGGCGAAGCCATTCCTGCAGGCAAACTGATTCAGCCCAAGGTTGAGGCGGAGATTGCTTTGGTGCTCAAAGCCGATCTGATCCAAGCTCAGCATACTTATGCGGACATTATCAGTGCAACCGACTATGCTCTAGCTGCCATTGAGGTGGTGGATAGCCGCATTGAAAATTGGAAAATTTCGCTTTTAGACACGGTTGCAGACAATGCTTCATCGGCCGCTTATGTACTGAGTTCAAAGCCTGTTTCACTTGCAGATGTGGACTTGGTCAATTGCAAAATGCAAATGATGCGTGCGGGTGAAGTGGTCTCAGAAGGTATAGGCAAAGCCTGCTTGGCCAATCCTTTAAATGCTGCAGTATGGCTGGCCGATGAAATGGTCAAGCGGGGCCGTCCATTGCAAAAAGGTGATTTGGTGCTGACCGGCGCTTTGGGGCCAATGGTCATAGCAAATCCAGGTGATGAATTTCATGTGCAGATTGAAGGCTTTGGTTCCGTGACTGCTGTCTTTACACCATCGAATGTTTAAGGAAAAAAACATGTCAAAAATTAAAAGCGCCATCATCGGCTCAGGCAATATCGGCACGGATCTGATGATTAAAATCATGCGCAATGCCAAATATGTGGAAATGGGCGCAATGGTTGGAGTTGATCCAAATTCAGATGGCTTAGCCCGCGCAGCGCGTTTCGGCTTTGAAACCACTGCAGAAAGTGTGGAAGGATTACTCAATCTGCCATGCTTTAAGGACATTAAAATTGTTTTTGATGCGACCTCTGCAGGCGCACATGCACATCATAATGCGGTGCTGCAGCAGCATGGCATTCAGGTGATTGATTTAACCCCAGCTGCGATTGGCCCTTATGTGGTGCCAGTGGTGAATTTGGATGAACACATGGACGCGGCGAATATCAATATGGTGACTTGCGGCGGGCAGGCGACCATTCCGATGGTCAAAGCCGTTTCGCGTATTGCCAAAGTGCACTATGCAGAAATCATCGCTTCCATTGCCAGCAAATCGGCAGGGCCGGGCACACGCGCCAATATTGATGAATTTACTGAAACAACTTCTAAAGCTATTGAGGAAGTCGGCGGCGCACAAAAAGGCAAAGCCATCATCATTATGAACCCTGCTGAACCTCCGCTCATTATGCGTGACACGGTGTATTGCTTGGCTGAACTGGGAGCAGATCAAGAGGCGATCCGCCAATCCGTCAAGGATATGGCAGATGCCGTGCATGCCTATGTGCCGGGCTACCGCTTAAAGCAGGAAGTGCAGTTTGAAGAGTTCGGTGCAGACCGTCCATTGAATATCTCAGGACTAGGCAAACTCACAGGATTAAAAGTCTCAATCTTCTTAGAAGTGGAAGGTGCTGCGCATTACTTACCCGCTTATGCAGGCAATTTAGACATCATGACCAGTGCAGCGCTGGCAGCAGCTGAACGCTTTGCAGAAACCCAATTAAGCCAAATAAATACAGTAGCAGAAGGAGCATAAAATGATTGACCCGCAACGTAAAATTTATGTTTCTGATGTGACCTTGCGTGACGGTATGCATGCCATCCGCCATCAGTATTCATTAGATCAAGTGCGTCAAATTGCACGCGCTTTAGATGAAGCGGGTGTGGACAGTATTGAAGTCGCGCATGGCGATGGTCTGCAAGGTTCAAGTTTTAACTATGGCTTTGGAGCACATACTGACCTAGAGTGGATTGAAGCCGTTGCAAGCGAAGTGAAAAATGCCAAAGTGGCGACATTACTATTACCTGGTATTGGCACTATTCATGACCTAAAAGCAGCTTATGATGCAGGCGCACGTGTGGTACGTGTGGCAACACATTGTACTGAAGCAGATGTGTCTAGACAGCACATTGAATATGCACGTAACCTGGGTATGGACACCGTGGGCTTTCTAATGATGAGCCATATGAATACACCAGAAGGCTTGGCACAGCAGGGCAAGTTGATGGAAAGCTATGGTGCAGAGTGCATTTATGTCGTGGACTCAGGCGGCGCAATGAATATGTATGACATTGCAGAGCGTTTTAAAGCCATGAAAGATGTGCTGAAGCCTGAAACTGAAACAGGTATGCATGCCCATCATAATCTAAGTCTAGGAGTAGCAAACAGCATCGTAGCGCTAGAACATGGCTGTAATCGTATTGACGCCAGCCTGACCGGCATGGGTGCGGGTGCAGGCAATGCGCCGCTGGAGGTGTTTATTGCGGCAGTGCAGCGCATGGGTCTCAACCACGGCTGTGACGTAAAAAAACTGATTGATGCCGCGGAAGATATTGTCCGTCCATTGCAGGAACGTCCGGTACGTGTAGACCGTGAAACCTTGGCACTGGGTTATGCAGGTGTGTATTCAAGCTTTTTACGCCATACCGAAACAGCAGCACAGAAATATGGTTTATCTGCATTTGATATTTTAGTCGAACTAGGTAAACGCCGTATGGTCGGTGGCCAAGAAGACATGATTGTCGATGTGGCGCTGAATATGCTTAAGCAACAACAAGCCTAAAACATTGCAGGAATGATGTATGTGAGGAGCTACATCATTCCAATTGATTGAAGAAGTTATTGAGATGATTCAATATAAAACAATGTATTACCCAAGTTATGCTGCTGACTTAAATGCAGTACAAGAAAATGGCTTATATTTAAAATACATAGAAAAACAAGATCATCACTTGTGTTCTGAGGCGATTAAGCAAAATCCGCGAGCAATTAAGTATGTTAAAAACCAGACTGAAGATTTATGTTTAATGTCTGTCCAACAAAGTGGTGATACTTTACAGTTTATTCATGAACCAACCCATGAAATAATTTTAACAGCTGTGAAGAATGAAGGGCTAGCACTACGACATATATTATTTCAAAATGCAGAAATATGCTTGGCAGCAGTCATACAAAATGGATTTGCACTTAGATATGTCCGGCAGCAAACAGACCAGATTTGTCAGGTTGCAGTTCAATCTTATCCTCAAGCCATTAAATATGTGAAGCACCAAACAGAAGCTCTTTCCTACATGGCATTACGTAAAGATGGGATAGCTATTCGGGATATTCGTAATCCAACGCCAGCAATGTACCTGATGGCTATTGAAAACAACCCAATGTCTATTCAGTTTATGGATAACCCAAGTAAAGAGCTCTGTGAGCATGCAGTGAAACTTAGGCCTTATGCGATTCAGCATATTGAGGTGTTCTATGAAGACTTATGGCTGAAGGCAATAGAACAGCGGGCTTTCGTGATCCAGTTTTTAAAAGAATATTCGGAGAAAATTTTGAAATATGCATTACGTTGTAATCCATTAAGTCTGAAATATATAAAAAAAGAGTTTCAGTCAGATGTGATTATTAATTTTGCACTTTCAAAAGATGCAGGAGTTAAAAAATATATTCGATAACGGCTTTGTTGCACAAAGCTGTTCTTAAGGACTTCTTCGGCAATATAATTTCCAAATGAATAAGCCTACACACAAAATCTACCGCACAACCAATTGGCCCGCATATAACCGAGCTCTCATTAATCGTGGGAATATTGCCATTTGGTTCGATCCAAAAACACAATGGTATGCAGAACCTCAAGGCAAACAAGGTCGAAATCAAACCTACTCCGACATAGCGATCCAATGCTGTTTGATGATCAAATCTCTATTTAGACTCACTTTACGCATGGTTACTGGTTTTGTTCAAAGCTTAATTAAACTTTGCGGATTAGATTGGACAGCACCAGACTTCACGACGCTTTGTAGAAGACAAAAGTATATTGATATTCAAATTAGCTACCAGAAAAGTCGTGATGGGTTACACCTACTCGCCGACTCTACGGGTTTAAAATTTTTAGGTGAAGGCGAATGGAAGCGTAAGAAGCATCAGCCTGAATACCGTCGGCAATGGCGTAAACTGCATATTGGTATAGATGCTGAAACACTGCAAATACGTGCCGTTCAGCTTACGACAAATAATGTCAGTGATTCACAAGTACTTGGTGATTTACTCGATCAGATTCCTCAAGATGAGCATATTGACTCCGTTTATACCGATGGTGCTTATGACACAAAGCGGTGTCGCCAGTTGATCACAGATCGAAATGCCCATGCGATTATTCCACCCAGAAAAAATGCGAAGCCTTGGAAAGATACAAAAGTTCATTCGCTAGAGCGAAATGAATTACTTCGCACTGTTAAACGTTTAGGCAGGACACTATGGAAAAAATGGTCGGGCTACCATCAGCGAAGTCTGGTAGAAACCAAGATGCACTGCATCAAATTATTAGGCGATAAGCTCAGTGCTCGGAATTTTGATAGCCAAGTCAACGAGATGCATGCACGTGTGGCCATCTTAAATAAGTTTACGGAGCTCGGCCGACCTCACACCCAAGTTGTCACTTAAATTTAAACAACTTAGGAAAGCTCTATCTTTAAAATCTTTATGCAACAAAGCCCCTCTCATATAATAATCCAACAACTTCTTCAGGTTTTCTGAATCTTAAATCCATAATATTGGGTCTTATGTTTGGATATGGCTATTAAGCCACAAAATAATGGAGTTATAAAATGTGTCGGTTGATCGGTGAAAAGGTGCTTTATTGGGTGATTAGATCCTATTAGATTAAAGAAGTCTAATTAGACATTTACAATCTAATAGCGTCGAACAACTTGCTTTAAGCTCAATCAGTTTCGCGTGGTGTCGCGAGGAACTGGGATTTGCTATCAGGTCAATCTGGAATATCTGGCACAAGTGGTCTGGAGCAACGAGGTTGATGGACAGGGCTTTGCCTTTTCTGATACCTTATTCGGTACCGATTCACAATCTATTCATCATATTCTGAAAATATTTCTTCAATTTCATCCCACTGCGGCAATTTATGCTTTTTTTTATTCACTTCGAATTGTAAACCAACACCATCAAGCACACGTTCAAATATGTCAAATGAACCTGTAAAATGGCCATTTTCCATCTCTGAAATTGTTGTTTTATTGACTTGAGTTTTTTCTGCAAGGCTTTTCTGTGTATAGTCTAACCCTTTTCTTGCCAAACGTATTTCTTTACCTATTTCACCTCGTGTAGCCATTTTTTCTCCCGAAATTTGTTAGCTATATAGCAAACTTTTAACTAATTATGGTTAATGTTCGCTATATAGCAAACTTTTATAATGATTCTTGAATAGCTAAATTGAACTTATAAGATTCAATTTAGCCTCGAATTAGGTTAATAGAATCCATATATGTATGACAGTTCTCAATAATGAGGCAGTTGTATACATCTTGAGAAGAGGAACTTCTTATACCTTGAATTTGAATTATTAGACAAAATTATGACTTTTAATTTTCTGTGTAATGAAGCTTTGTATTTCTTAATATTTACCCTGAAGCCGAAGTCCTTCGACTACGTTTAATACAGTAGCTAATCCCTGAGTAGTCTGAATCTGTTTTATCGGAATGCCTTTGGTTAGCTTATTTGGTGACTTCATAAAATGCTGCATCCATTTAGCCTCTCCACCTGTTAGAGCATCTAGTGATATCGCAATACGAATTAAAATAATTGCGAGTTCTCCCTGACTTGAATCGGGATGTAACTCAAGCGAATTTAAAGTTTCCACTGAATCTAAATTGAGAACGATAGCAAGCTGGCTCTGTGTCAAACCAAGTTGTTTTGCAGATGATAAAACAGCTTTAGCTAATAACTTTTTTTGTTTTGCAATTTTTTCTGGTGTTTTATGCATGACTGATCTCTGTTTCAGACGTTGCTGATATCTAGAGTTTATACTATTTGATTATCGTTTCTCAGAGTTAAAATTTTTATTACAAACAGCTTAAAGATGAGAAACTATCATGAGATACATCAGTAACTTGAATACCCCAAGTGCTTTTGCATCTTTACCCTTGAAGCAGAACTTAATTCGCCTTTCATTTTCATTCAGGCTGAAGTTTTCTGCCCGTAATGTTAAATCCTGTAATGTCTTTTTGAGCTCTGTCTTGCTCTGCTGAGAGAGTTCTAAATGAAGATATTTTTTGGGAAATAAACTGCTGATAAAAGACATAAACTTTTTCAGTTGGCGTTTTTCATTCAGTTCAAAAATTAACTGGGCTGAATTGGGCTGAGCTTTTTCAAGATAAATTGAGTAGATCGTATGAAGCTGTTTTTTATATTTACTTTGTATATTTGCATAACGCTCCTGGACATGGTGAATGACCTTTTTCTCCTCCTGATTTGTTGGCAACATGGTAACTAATGCAGCAGGAGTTTTCCTTAAAAAATCTGTGGTAAATAACCTCGATGATTTTTTTTGGTTTACACAGGAGGTTTTCAAATGCAGGGCTCTGGCACGTAATTTTTGCGCGATTTGCAAAGGAATGGCTTCAGGTAACAGAAGATTTTGCTCTTTTTCTACTGCAAGAATGTGATGTAATAGTTCAAAAGTCATCTCTGAGTCATGAGCTCCTAGTATCAGTGAATCAGGTGATTTCTGTTGCCCTGGTTGATATTGATGATCATGTTGCCTGTAACGGTCTTTAGTGAGTTGATCAAATAAAAACTGTTTGATCGCCCGTTGCTGAACAGGATATTTAATAGCATCATCATGTTTTAGAATATTAAAGTAGGCCTCTTTATGAAGTGGACTTTGTATTTGATTCAGCTGGTAGCTAATTGCCAGGTGCATTAAATGCAGATAGCTTGAACAGGTCGTTTCAGGGGTTAGGTGCCCGGCAAAATGAGAAAGTGCATACCAGGTTTGCTGAGTATTTCTGTTTCGTAGCAAGGCATAACGGATACGTAATTGCTCATGTGGGCTATAGTCAGTAAATGCATCTGCAAGAGTTGAGTTTTTTAAAATCAGGTAAAGATGATTAAATGCAGAATGGCGCAGACTATGGTAAGTAAAATTGTGTTCTCCAAAAACTGGCTGGATCAATTGTTTCAATAGGGAATTCACTTCATTTTCATGAGTTTCTTCTAAGGACTGTTTTAAAAACAGCGGGTGTGCAACTGATTTTCCTTGTTCTTTTAGCAGACGTTTTCTATTCTGACTGTATGTTTTAAATGCATGTAATTCGTCGGCTTTGAGTAGATGATGCAGGGGAATCTTGCGGTAAGCTGAGTAGCTTTTTTGATTTTTATTGCGATTGTTGCGAATGGTGAGTATCACAGCATCTTCACTAATAAATAGATCACGTACGAAGATATTCAAGGTTTCATTGATCCGTAGTCCGACTCTGAATCCTAGAATAAAAATCAGTTTAAATATATTTTTATCCTGAATCGAAATATTTTGAGTATTTTCGAGCTGCTCTAGCATGTGGTGAAAAATATGGGGCGAGATCAATGCGGTTCTGCAGATTTTTACTTGGATTAAATTATCTAGATCGATAGTGGGTGCGTTAAAAAATAAGGTCTGTTTGTGATGAAACTCCTGTAGACGTTTTTGTAAAGTCGCTCTAGTTGTTTCTTTCTTTAATAAAAGCATTTCTCCATACAGATCTTCAAAATCAGCATCTGAAAATGATGAAATATCTGTGTCTTGCGTTGCCTGCAGCCAATGGACGGCAAACTGTGAAAACATGGTATTTAGAGAACTCTGCTTAATTGGCTGAAAATCTGCTTGTATAAGCTTACGTTTAAATCGTTTCTGCTGTTGGATAATTTGATTAAGGCAGTCAAGTTGTGCCTCTGTTAATTTTGAGCGCAGAATAGTCCATAGCAGCAAACGCTCCAAGGCTGGAGGTTGTTCCTTGGCATATAATTCTATGAGTCGATCGCTATAGTTTTTTGCACGAATAGCTTGACGTATTTCTACTAAAGCATCAGCTATATCCATTGAAATATTGGTTATAGAGGGAGCCTGACGGTTTTCACAAGTATTCTCAATCTTATTGTTATTAGGATGAGCTTGTTCAACCTGAACAAAATAAGCTGCTAATTGTTTTTCAAGAGGGCTAGAACTATAAACTTCATTTTTTAAAATACAAATTGATATTTGATCTAACCCACTGTTTTTTAGGAACTGTGTGTAGTAAAAACCATATTTTAACAGGTCTTTATAACGTACCTTTTCCTGAGGAAAGCATTCAATGATGCAAGTGTTGATCACTTGTTCTGCGTCATCAATATCTGAAAATAAATCAAATTTTTGATGTTTTAGTCTGTAGATCCAGCATTTCACAATATCGTGCAGCACAAATGTTTTGGTATAGCTGACTGAAAACTCAAGGTCATTAATACGCTGATTACCGAAATTTGGATTTGGGATCTCTAGAGAAACAATATGATTCGAGTCTAAGAAGCTTTGAAATTTCTTTGTTTTTAAAATGATTTTTAAAAACTTTTGTAGTTCGTTCTCATTATAAATGCCATTGAATAATATTGTGCTGATCAAACAAAAAGCGAGGGATTGAGTTGGACTGAAGTCATTATGTTCTGTCCAGTGAGCAATCAAATTTTTGGCAAATTGAGTCACCCTTTTACCATGTTTTAAAGTCTCAATATTTTGCTGAGGTGGGGGGCTTTCATGACTAACAGGTGTTGCAGGAATAGGGTAGTTTTGATTTGATAAACGATTAAAACGCTTGATATATTTCGCGAATTCTAAGCGTACCATTTTATGACTACGAGTATTAGATTTGTACTTTTCCAAAAGTTGATTATCGACTTGTCTATATACATCGGAATAGTTTCCAGGTGTAAGCTCTAGGCATTTCTCACTAAATAATTTAAGAAGAAATTCCTTATTTTTTATAAGTTTTTTTTGTCGTTTTATGGAGTGTGGATGTCTGCTCATTTAATCATGATCCCGTTGAATGTCGACATACTTTTAAGTTCTAATATTTCGACAAGCTTGTCTTGTGCCACTCGAATATGATCGTAATCAGTTGCCTGAAAACCCGAATAACGATCAAACAGTCCCTGCATTGCTTCGTCATGACCAAAGATGCCTTTAACTACATCTTCATTGCAGTATTGTGCAAAAAAATAACGAGCAAAGTGGCGGGTCCAATTGCGCTGAAGGGCTATTTCTGTACAGTATTTTTGAATATCAGAAAGTTCTAAATTTCGGATATATCCTTGTGGATCGTAAAATAATAGAAAGGGGCGTTCACCCTCGAAGATCTCATGGATTGCTTGTACTTGTTCATTGGACAGATAGGCTTTCGTGAGGTAGAGAAAGTGTTTTAAATATTTTAGGTAATGCTGTATTTCATCACGAAGATAATCGTTAAACGGTAGATATCGTCCAATGGTGCCCGAATAACGCTGCTCTTTATCTGCAACAGCCATCAATTGATTGTCGAGGTCAATATAATCTAGATTGGGCGGGAAGGACTCACTTGGTCGGGCAGAGGTCATAATCATGCAAATATGCCAAAGCCAAATTGAATAATACTTCAGTGTTTTGAAAGGATTTGGATTACCCCGAACTTGTTCATCAAGCTGTTTAAATAAAGATTTAACCAGTGGCAGATCAGGTGTTTGCTGACTACCGAAAGTAATAGGAGATTTAAATTCTTCGATATAACTACTGTTGAGGTGCGGGCAAACTAGATAAAGTGTTTGGCTATAAATATCGAGAATATCTATGATCTGTGTTGAAGAGTAATGGCATGGAATATAGTGTTGAAGGCTTACGCCGCTAAGTAACTTACTTTCCAATTCATAACCTAGCTCATTCAATGTAATGTCACTGAGTAAACGTGGGAGATTTTGTTGAGTTAGCTG
>Ga0209075_1003911_pt1 | contig 12153 bp, 8 predicted proteins | sample Stecom2011_FD_187523 | JGI IMG/M metagenome (GOLD analysis project Ga0209075, IMG submission 187523) | Agricultural soil microbial communities from Utah to study Nitrogen management - Steer compost 2011 (SPAdes) (version 2) | ecosystem: Environmental > Terrestrial > Soil > Agricultural land...
ATTATATAAAATCGGCTCTAAGAAGTATTAGAGAAAGTGAAGCTGTTGCAATAGTTAAATTTAGCTACGATGGAAGAGGTTATACTTACAATAATCGAGGAGGATATAATCAGTTTATTCATGATTGCGAGCCTGGAGCACCTGAAGGTAGAGCTTGGTATGAATCAGGTGGTAGAGATGGTGGCGTTGCCGAAGAGTCTGATTTGTGTGGTATAGAGGGTCATGAGGATAAGAATTGGATACAGTATCACCTATGGCAAATTGGCGATGTGTTTAATGAGTTTGAGGATGTAATAATGACTGTAAAGGGTGGCTTCTTTGGACCATGGGGTGAGATGCATTCTTCTTCTTACGCCAGATCTGCTGAAGGGTATCATTGGCTTTTGAATGCTTTGTTGGATTATGTGCCATCTTCGAGATCAATTTTAGTTCACGCTGGTGGTGTAATGGCATGGCAAAACATAGAATATGGAACTAGTTACAGTTTTAATAATTTACCTCCTATACCTGAGAGAGATTCTAGAGCTCAACGATTTGGGATGTTTAATGATAGCTATTCGCGTGGTGGAGAAGATTTTACCGATGGTGGCTCTCTTTCGGAAGGAAATAGTTTAATTGGGGGTGATTTTGAACGTAACGCTGCCTTTAAATGGATAAGAAACCAGAGTAATTTCTATGGCGGTGAGACTGTGAGGTCTGGCAATGAACCTGATAATTATTATCAGTTATATCCAAGGTTCCCAAATGTGCCTTATGAAGCCGCTTTTGCTCAAACAACACATTTGAATACTAGTTATAGCTCAGCTGCTTATAGCCTTTGGAGTGATTTTATTTATAACGAAGAGAATGTTACTACCCCATTTACACCTCAACATGATGGGGTTACTCGTACAGCTATTTTTGATTCGATGTACGACGGTAGGAATGGAATGGAGTATATGCGTGATAGGCTTGGTTTTAGATTTGTGTTAAGAGAATCAAAGGTGAGTGAAGAGGTTAGTACTAATGGTGTATTAAGGTTTGAAGGGAAGATTCAAAATGTTGGTTTTGGTCTTCTAGTTAACAAGAAGAATGTATCGATTATTATTCAAGATAAAACGGGTTCGAACACCTTTTCTGTACTTACTGATATTGATGCAAGAGACTGGTTGCCGGACTTAGATGGCAGAGCAACAAACAGATCTGCTTGGATAGACTTGAAGCAATCTATAAAGATGAGCACTTTTGGGAATGTTCCTGCAGGTGATTATGACATTTATCTAAAAATAAATGATCCTAAAGAGACTAGTATTAATCGCCGTAGTATTCGTTTTGCTAATACTGGAGATGTATGGAATGCTAATCTAGGGGCCAATTATATTGGCTCAACAGTAATAAAATAATTTTAATAAACAGTTTAAAATATATGATATGAAAAAGATCTTAGCACTTCTAGTATTGATGATGACCGTGATATCTGGATTTTCTCAATTTGTTTCTAAATATCCTGATATTCCTAGAATTGATGTTCATACTCACATCGGTAACGATTATAATACTATCGATAGCTATCTCAAAATGAGAGACGTAATGATGGAGGAGAATAACATAGATTTAGCAATGATGCTTAATCTGGATGATGAAAAGGCTATTGATACCATATTCGATGTGAGCGAAGGTCGAATTCTTACAGCTATAAATGATTTTGAACCACAAAGGGGGTTAAGTCATAGTCCTGAAGATATCTTTTCTAGTAAAGAAAAAGGATATGTAGGTTATAAGATTTGGCATGGACCTTCTGACAGGGTATTAAAAGATGGTGAGAAGGGAATTAGATATATAGATGACCCTGCACACGAACCTGTGTTTGCAGCTATGGAGGCAGCGGAATTGCCTGGTGCATCTTTTCATATAGCCGACCCAAACGGTCCGTTTGGTGACAGAGGAAAATGGGCTGCCGATCCTGTTGAGTTTTGGCGCCAGGTTATGGGTATGGAAAGAGTTCTGAACAGACACCCGGATATGATAACTATTGCGGCACATTGTTCATGGTTAATATGTCAGGATGCTCAAATAGACTATCTGAGATATATGCTGTCTACATACCCAAACTTTTATGTTGACCTAGCTGCTACCTTTCAGTATTTTTATTTGGTAGATCATGATAACCTGAGGGATTTCTTAATCGAGTATTCAGATAGAATACTTTATGGATCAGATGTGAGTACAATTAGGGAGCAACAGATACCTGTTAACATTGACAGGTATACGCGCACTTTCAGGATTCTGGAGACAGATGAGATGGTTGAAGGTGGATTTTTTGGAATGAATCAGGTGAAAGGGTTGAACTTGCCTAAAGAAGTTCTAGAGAAAATATATTTTAAAAACGCTCTTAAATTATACCCGGGGTTATCTGAGAAATTCAATAATCTTGGATATAATGATGGTGTTTAAATAGCTGATAAACAATTTACAAAGTGAAAGGTACACATTAAAACCTATAAATATTAAATTATAACTTAAAAAAAGAATGATCATGAACAAGAAACTAAACTTTCTATTTTTATTGTCTCTTTTGGGACTAATTTTCACTGGATGTAGTGAAGATGATGGAAATGCACCCTCAACTCCACCTACAGCATCTTTTGACTTTACCGCTAACGAGCTGGTAGTAACATTTAATAACACTTCTACTGGGGCGTCTTCATATATCTGGACTTTTGGTGATGGAAACAAATCAACTGATGAGAATCCTACTCATACATACGCGGCTGACGGGTCTTATGATGTAGAGTTGTTTGCAACCAATAGTGCAGATGTGACGAAAACAATTAAGAAAACTGTTACAGTAAAAGTTAAAGTAGATGATGATGATGATGAAGAACCTACGCCTACATTTAGTATTACACTAGATGGTGAATTTGATGATTGGAACGACATTCCTGAAGAGCATCTTGCTATTGCTATTTTAGATGCAGAGAACAGTGATTATCACAGACTGAAAGAAGTGAGATTGATTGCAGATGCTTCTTATATATATATGTATATGAAGTTAGATACTTTGTATGGTAATGCAATGGATATATATTTGAATGTCGATGGTGATACTGAAACCGGATATAATAGCTGGATGTGGAACGCTCCTTCTGCTAACTACTTAATGCAAGGTTTTAAGGCCGATAACTACGACATGCGACTCGCTGCTTATGACGAATCAAAAGGTGGCGGCTGGGGCTGGTTAACACCAAATGTTGTAGATGCTGGAACGGGATTAATGGAAATCTCAGAGATGAATGAAGTTGAAGAAAATATAGTTGAATTTGAAGCACAGATATTACGCAACTTTATACCTGGCTTGGGTGATGAGGTCAGAATTATGATTGGACATTCTGGTGCTGAAGGTGATGCATGGACTACCTCGGGGGGCTTGCCAACTGTTACTAACGCAGGCGATAAAAATGATGGACTTCTTTTACGATTGAAATAAGCCCTATTGAATATATTGACCACCATGTTTTTTAACACACCAAATATGGTGGTCAATTTTAACACCTATAATTATACAAATATGAAATTAAAATATATTAGCCTTCTATTTTTAACTACAGTGCTCTTCAGCTGTAGTGAAACTATAGAGACGGATATTGATGAAGACAAGGATGATGAGAATAAAATAGATCTTGTTGAGTATACAGAGACATTAATGAATTTTACTAACCCTGAAAGAGGATTTTACAGGTTCCACGAAACTAGTACCAAAAATAGCTCTGTATTAACTGAGTCTTTTCTGAATGATTTAAAAAGTGAGGGTATTTCTCTTGTATACAATGCTTATACTATGCCAGATTTTAGGGATAAACCTATTTCTGAGGAGTATATGAGCAGGATTATTACTAATATGGAGGCATTAAGAGAAAATGGACTTAAGTCTATTGTTCGTTTTAGATATACGAATAGTGAAAGCGACCTTCCATGGGATGCTCCTCAAGATATACTATTTGGACATATTGAGCAATTGAAACCTATATTTGAAGAGTATGCCGACGTGATTGCTGTACTGGAAGCAGGTTTTATTGGCGTTTGGGGAGAATGGTACTACACAGAACATTATAACTTCCGCCCAAATGAAGATGAATATGGACCAAGACGTGAGGTGCTCGATGCTTTGTTGGATGCACTGCCCAAAGAGAGAATGGTGTTGGTGAGATACCCAGCTGCAAAATTGTTCAGTTTTGATATTAGCTACACAGATACAGTGTCTTTGGCAACAGCCTACAATCAGTCGGATCTTTCAAGAGTTGGTTTTCACAACGATTGTTTCTTAGCTGATCAGGATGACAGAGGTACTTTTGGAGGTAACAGAAATTATAGAAGGTACTGGCAGTGGGAGTCAAAATACTTGCCAATGGGTGGCGAAACATGTTCACCTTCTTCATTCTCTGAGTGTAACAACGCTCTGGAGGATATGGCTGATTACCATTGGTCATTTTTAAATATGAGTTACCATCCGGGAGTTATTAATGATTGGTTGACTAACAACTGTATGGACGAAATCAAGCGTAGGTTAGGTTATAGATTTGTACTAAACGAAGGTTCTTTCACAAATAACCTAAATGTTGGTGAGAAGTTTGAAATGGATCTTAAATTGATGAACATTGGTTTTGCTGCACCATATAATCCACGTAATGCTGAGCTCATTTTAGTCTCTAAAACTAATCAAGAAGAGAAATATGTATTTGATTTAGGAGAAGATCCACGCTATTGGTTTGGTGGTGAGGAGTTCGAAATCAAAGCTAGTATAAATGTTACTGAGCAAATGAAAGGAAAACAGTTTGACGTTTGCCTTAATTTCCCCGATCCTCAAGAAACATTATCAGGTAACCCAGATTTTAGTATTCGCCTTGCAAATGAAGACGTTTGGAATCCGATAACAGGTTATAACAAGATACATACTATAACTATAAAATAATATGACTAATAAAAAGATTGTAATATTAGGTCTTATCGGCGCTTTTATGTTCACATTTTTGTTTGCAGATGCCGCAAATAATAATGAGACAGATAATAGAGAAGGGATTATATTTCCCCGAGGTGTTTCTGTGAATATAGGTCAGGTTGGATGGATGGGAGGGAGTTCTCTGGAAGAAACAGATGGACCGTGGCGTGCAGGAATTAGAAGAGATTTTGATGTGAGAGACTATAAACCCTTCGTTGAAGTAGGTAAGGAGATGGGTGTTAGGTTTATGTCTTTATTTATCCTAGGTGAGTTTGATAGACTTAATATATTGGGTGAATATCCTACAAGCAATCCTGATGGTGAGAACTGGGATAATTCTGAATATATTGGACCTACTCAGATTGAAATAATGGATTATGTTAAAGGCAATGCAGCTAACATAGAATTAGGAATTACAGGTGTCTTACATGAATACTGGGAAGACGGAGTTAAAAGTAGAGCAGAGTGGTTTAATGTTGAGAAGCAGGAGCCAAGAGATGAGGCTATTATAAGAAATAATGTGGAGTTGTTGAAAAAATTATTGGCTCAATATGGGATCAGTCCCGAAAACGGCCATTCGTATCCGCAAAGTTTTATCTCATACGGCTTTTATTTTAATCCCGGAGCAAAGTATAGTTTAGGTAGAGTGCTAAGTGAGAATGGTGTGAAATACGCAAATACTCCTTATGCCACAATTAAAGGATTGAATCATCCTCCTTTATTAGATGGAGGGTTTGACAATGGCGTATTACTACTAGATAGACATAATCATGGAAATCTTTGGTATGAATATGCAAAACTACCTGATAGTATACCTTCAGGTATACAATCGGTGGTAGTAGAATCGCATTGGGCAAACTGGCTTGCGTACGACGATCATCTGCAAGAAGAACTGAACGAAAGATGGGTTGATTATTTAAGAAGTATTCAAGCAGATAAGGATCATTATCTTTCAAAAAATACAGAGCAACTTTATTCTCAATGGCTATATAAGAAGTATACAACAATAGAGGAAATAGAAAAGGGTAAAGTAATTATTGACAATGGGTTGATGGTTGAAGATGCATATGAATATGATCTTCTTGGGAATATTGTTCTTTCTGTAAAACTAGAGGAAGGAGAACATATTAACAGAGCTTTAATAGATGGGGATCCGATAGCATCTTATTTTGAAGCAGAGGGTTATGGTTATATATATCTACCACCACTGCTAAAGAATAAATATACTTTAGAATATAGTATTGGAAATCGAAGAATGGATAGTTATGTCAATAATACTGGAACATATAATGTGTATTCTGTAAGACAAAAGGACTCTGTTACAACCATAGATATGAAGATGTATGGAAAACAGATTGTTGAGTTTTACGGACCGGAAGTTAAATCTGTTGATAGCTCTAATGAGTATTTAAAAGTAGAAGAATTTACATATGATCGGGATAAAAAAACCAATTATCTTATTGTAAATGGTAGAGATATTCAAGGAGAAAGAGGAGTGATCTCTTTATATTTTTAATTAAGAAAACAATAAATTATGACTTTAAATAGACGTGATTTTGTAAAACGTGCAGCAGCAGGAGCTGGTGCAGTAATGATAGGTGAAAAAGCATTTTCAAAAACTTTTGCATCGCCTTCTATATTGAAAGGTAAAGATGATAGGGTAGTAAGACTTGGAATAATTGGAGTTGGAGGTATGGGTACAAATTTATTGCGATCATGTGTTACAATGGATGATGTACAGATACCAGCCATTTGTGATATTTCTGAAACAGCTCTGAATAGAGCTTTAAATATTGTTGAAGAATCTGGCAGAAAAAGACCTGAAGGTTATTCAAATGGAGATTATGATTATCGTAACCTTATTACAAGGGATGATATAGATGCAGTGATAATTGCCACTCCGTGGTTGTGGCATACGCCAATGTGTGTTGAGGCGATGAGAGCGGGCAAGCATGTAGCACCTGAAGTTTGGGGTGCATCAACAATTGAGGAGTGTTGGGATTTAGTGCGCACAGCTGAAGAGACAGGTATGCAATGCATGATGCTAGAAAACCATTGCTTCGATCGTATTGAAATGTCGGCATTAAAAATGGTTAGGGAAGGTCTATTTGGTGAGATGCTTCATTACGAATGTAGTTATTGCCATGATCTGAGGGATGTTAAATTCCGACCAGGTGCTGAATTCGGAGAAAAGGGTGAAGGTGAGGCAAGATGGAGAACAGTTCACTCTTTAAGAAGAAATGGTGATTTGTATCCAACTCACGGACTTGGCCCTATTGCTAATTATATGGATGATAATAGAGGTAATAGAATGGTATCTTTAACTTCAACTGCCTCTAAGTCGAAAAGTTTGCACGAATATATAGTAAAGCAAGGGGGAAAAGACCATCCTAATGCTGAGCTTGATTGGATGCTAGGTGATGTAATTACAACAGTTATAAAAACCCAAAGAGGTGAAACTATAACACTCACTCATGATACTAATACACCAAGGCCATACTCAAACAATATGATGGCACAAGGTACAGAGGGGCTTTGGATATATCACAGAGGACTTGCTAACTCGGTTTATGTTGATGGTAGAAGTCCAAACCACCGTTGGGAAGACTGGGAAAAGTATATACCTGAATTTGAACACCCCCTATGGAAGAGATTTAGAGAAGAGGGTGTTAGAGGTGATCATGGTGGAGCAGGTTATTTAAAGGTACGCTCTTTTGTGGAGTGTATAAAGAGAGGTGTTCCAACTGTAATAGATGTTTATGATACAGCCGCATGGATTGCTGTAACACCACTTACCGAAAAGTCAATTGCACTAGGAAGTGCACCAGTTGAATTTCCAGATTTTACAAATGGTAAGTGGTTAGAAAATAAACCAATTTTTGGTTTAACAGATCAGTATTGATATAAAAATTAATTATTTAAAATGAAAAGTTCATTAGAAATATTTCTAGAATTATTGGATTCTAACAGAAAAGGTTTAAACAAGGGGATTTATTCTGTATGTACTGCACATCCAGATGTTCTTGAAGCAAGCTTTAAACAAGCAAAGCGTGATAACTCGTTAATTCTGATAGAGTCTACTTCTAATCAGGTTGACCAATATGGTGGTTATACAGGAATGAAGCCTATCGATTTTGTCAATTTTGTTAATGGCATCGCAGATAAGGTAAACTTCCCAAAAGAGATGATTTTATTAGGAGGCGATCATTTAGGGCCGAATCCTTGGAAAAGTCTTCCTGCAAAAGAAGCTATGGATAAAGCTAAGGTGCTTATAGCAGAGTATGTTAAAGCTGGGTTTCTAAAAATTCATTTAGATACAAGTATGTTTTGTGCTGATGATAAAGGTGATAGAGAAAAACCATTGTCAGACGAAATAGTGGCAGAGAGGGCAGCTACACTTTGTAAAGTGGCCGAAGAGACTTGGAGTGAATACAGAAAAGGGCAGCAAAAACCTATCTATATAATTGGAACAGAAGTACCTATTCCGGGTGGTGCTCAAGAAGAAGAGGATGAGGTCATCCCTACAACACCAGAAGATGCGACTGAAACCATTGCTGTTACAAAGAAGAAGTTTTTGGAAATGGGTCTTGATGAAGCGTGGGGAAGAGTTGTTGGTGTCGTAGTACAACCAGGGGTTGAATTTAGCGATGACCAAATTTTTGAGTTTCAGCCAGAGAAGGCCAAAGATTTAAGTGAAAACATATTGGCATATGATCGTTTGGTTTATGAAGCACACTCAACTGACTATCAGGTAGAAGATTCACTAGTAAAGTTAGTAGAGGGGCACTTCTGTATACTAAAGGTTGGTCCTTGGCTTACATTCGCATACAGAGAGGCTTTATTATCACTTGAAGCGATTGAAATTGAAATCTTGGGCCGAGATAGCAAAGAACTTTCTAAATTAAGTGATGTCTTAGAAAGTGTAATGCTGGAAGAACCAAAATATTGGAAGCCATACTATCCGGGAAACGAGAAGCAACAAGCTTTCAAAAGGAAGTATAGTTTCTCTGATAGAGTTAGATATTATTGGCCATTTAATGAGATAGAAGAAGCGAAAAACAGATTATATAATAATTTAAGTAAAGCTGAAATTTCTTTATCATTGCTTAGCCAGTATATGCCTGAACAATTTTACCAAGTATGTGCAGGCAAAATAAATGCAAACCCTACTGAATTAGTACATAGTCATATTCAAACTGTAACAGGTATATATTCTAGGGCTTGTGGTTTATCTTAATGAAATTCATTGGTAATTAATAGTACTTGGTTTTTTCATTCTCAAACTGGTTAGGTGTGTTGATTGTATTAATGAATCAGCTACTTAACCAGTTTCTTTTTTGAACATTGCACTTGTTTTTATCGTTAAATAAATGTGCGTAATTAAATTAACAAAAAAGAAATATGAACACTATACTAAAGTTATTTTTTTCTACACTTGTAATTGTGTCTATACTTTCGTCTTGTAATGAGAGTAGAGTTACACCAACAGAGTCTAATAACGACTTGCATATAGCTATACTTGTAACTCACGGTTTTCATGGTGAAGAAACATATATGCCCATTGGTTACATGGTTAATAAAGGATTTCAAGTTACTGTAATTGGACCTGAAGTTGGTAGAGTAGAATCTTGGGATAGAAAGTATAATATTTTAATAGAAAAATCTATTAGTGATGTTACAATAGAGGATTTTGATGCTCTTATAATACCAGGTGGTAGTGCTCCTGTAAGAATGAGAGAGGTTCCGGAAGCTGTGGATTATACTATAGATTTTTACTATAGTGGTAAGGTTGTTGCTTCGATATGTCATGGACCCCAACTACTTACTGTAACAGGAATATTAGATGGTGTTAATGCAACCGGGGTTAGTGATATAAAAGAAGAGATGGAGATCGCTGGTGCTAACTACATTGACGAGGCTGTGGTAGTACATAATAATCTTATTACTTCAAGAGAGCCTGATGATATTCCTTCGTTTATAATTGCAATTGAGAAGGCTTTAAATTAGTGAATTTGTATTTTAGTATTACTAAAATGTATAACAAATATTGATATTTTTAATTTTTCTCATAATTCTATTTGTTATCTGTTTTGGTGTTTGTAACACCGGTGATAAAGAGGAACATTATTTATAGGCTATACTTGATTAAGTGTATACTTATGACAGGAGTGTGTGGGTTATGAGTAAATGTAAATAGAAGTGAAGCTAGATTAGAAAAATGGGCTTGATTAAATTTCATGAATAATGGAAAAAAGAGAATGTAGCAGGTTTTTAATGCTATAAGAAATGTTATTAATATTAAATTTATAATAGGCTGATAATTAAAATTATAGTAATGTATTAGTTATAGAGACTGAATCTGGATAGGTTCGGTCTTTTTTGTGATACAGCATTTAAACCTTCTTCTATATCTTTAACTGTGAGGAGTAAACCTTTTGTTTGTATGGAGTTGTTATAGTGGTAGTGTTATTGAAATGAACAAACTATTACTTAATTAAAACCAAACAATTATGAAAAGAAGAATTTTTAAGACCGGCTTACTGGCACTGGCATCGTTGGCGATGTTGTGGGTTGCTGTGGGCTGTGATGTGAATGAGGATGTGAATGAGAAAAAGGCAACTATTCAGATTAAACTGACAGATGCGCCTGCTTTGAATTATGATGAGGTGAATATTGATATTCAGGCTGTGAGCGTGGGTATTGCCAATGGTGAGGGTGAGTGGATTGATTTGAATATTCATAACCCGGGTGTTTATAATTTGCTAGAATTGCGTAATGGGAATACTGTTTTACTTGCGGGTGGCGATATTCCTGCGGGTGATATTTCTCAGATAAGGTTGCTGCTTGGTGAGAACAACAGTGTGGTGGTTGATGGCATGGAGTATGATTTGGATACGCCGTCGGCACAGCAGAGTGGTATTAAGCTGAATCTGCACCAGACATTGCTGCCAGGGGTGGCTTATAGTTTTGTGATGGACTTTGATGCGGCGCGCTCGGTTGTGGCTAGGGGTAATGGTACATACGGGTTGAAGCCTGTGATTCGTACTTATGCTGAGGCTTTTGGCGGTTCGATTAAGGGTGTTGCTTTGCCGGCCAGGGTGGATACTGCTGGGGTTGCATACGTTCAGATAGTGAATGATGGCGACACGCTTATCTCTATACCCGAAGATGATGGTTTCTTTCTCTTCCCGGGTCTGGCTCCTGCAATGTGGGATTTGACCGTTGTTGCTGATGAATATACCTCGTATGTGGATGAGGTGATTGATGGCATTGAGGTGAAGGCTGGTGAGGTTGTTGATTTGGGTGTTGTTGAATTGGATGTTGTTGAGTAGATTATACTACATCTGTTTTTATGTTATGTATAACCCCCATCGATTGTGTTGGGGGTTATTTGTACTGCTTATAGCACATGTTGGACTTATTTATATTATATTTGTAAAGCAAAGATACTTTATAAGTGTTTGCCATTATTTGAGTCTTATCTGTTATGAGGAATGTGTGCGTAATTTTTATATTAATCATTTTTACAGGGTCTGTTTTTAGTATGGAGCGTGACACCGACTCTTTGCTGAAGGTGCTGGATAATGTAATTAAAGAGCATTCTGATTATACAAAAATTAGGGAGGCGAGAATAGTTGACTTAAAAGAGAGAAAGAAACAACTGCGTGATTTGGATGATATAATAAATATCAATCGTGAAATTATTGAGCAGTATAATAGCTTTATTTGCGACTCTGCCGAATTTTATATTCACGAGAATTTAAAACTTGCAAGGCAGTTGAATAGGGATGATGTTATAGTAGAGAATATGTTGCGACTTTCTTATATCTATTCATTGTCGGGGCTGTTTTTGCAGGCTTCTGAGATTTTTGATGAGCTTAATTACAACGATCTATCAGTACCTAACAAGATGTGGTATTGTTGGAATAGTATAAGGTATTACGAAAATCTTATTTTCTATACTGCAGATAATAAGCATTCTCAGCAGTATGAAATTGAGAAGGAGGAGTATAGGAATATGTCGATGGATCTGTTGGATGAGGATTCTGAGGAGTATAAAAAGGAGCTGGCACATAAATTACAAGAGAAAGGCGATTATACTGAGGCTGAAAAAATACTACTGCATGTATTCGAAGATCAGGAGCCTGATACACATGGTTATGCTATGGCTGCTATGA
>Ga0209075_1003912_pt1 | contig 12150 bp, 13 predicted proteins | sample Stecom2011_FD_187523 | JGI IMG/M metagenome (GOLD analysis project Ga0209075, IMG submission 187523) | Agricultural soil microbial communities from Utah to study Nitrogen management - Steer compost 2011 (SPAdes) (version 2) | ecosystem: Environmental > Terrestrial > Soil > Agricultural land...
CCCGGGCCGGGTTGATGAACCGTCCTGTCAGTCGGGGGGGGTTGGGGAGCAGTGCCCCTGTATATTCACCGTAACCAGCTTTGTCCAGTGCCCGCAGGCGCCGGGCGAAACTGGGAATAAGGTCCGGGGTGAGGAAGCGGGAATTGGTGCGGGGGTATGTAATAGCTTTGTGGCGCTCATACAGTTTTTGGGCCGTAGCCAGGGTGCGGGCGGCAGAAAATCCCCAGCGTCGGTTGGCCTCCCGCTGTAGGCTGGTGAGGTCCCAGAGCAGGCGAGGGGCCTCCTTCCGGGGCTTTTCCTGGTGTTGCACAATCTGGCCCCGGTGCCCTGCCACCTTGGTCTGAATCCGCAGGGCCAGGTCTTGTTGCCAGACCCGGTCTTCCTTGCCCTTAAACCAACGTCCAGTATACTTCCCCCCTGGGGCAGAGAACTGAGCTGTAATTACCCAGTAGGGCTGGGACTCAAACTCTCGAATATTGTGTTCCCTTTCCACCAGCATGGCCAGGGTGGGGGTCTGCACCCTGCCCACCGACAACAGTTGCCCATGTTTGACGGTGAAGGCCCGGGTGGCGTTTATGCCCACCAACCAATCTCCCTGGGAGCGACAGCGGGCGGCGTGGTTCAGGTTATCGTAAGCCTGTCCATCCCGAAGGTCCTGGAACCCCCCGCGGATGGCCGAGACCGTCAAAGAAGAAATCCAGAGGCGCTGGATCTTGCCCTGGTATCCCGCCAGCTGACAGATATAGCGGAAGATCAGCTCCCCCTCCCGCCCAGCGTCACAGGCATTGATGGCCATATTTGTCTGCTTAAGAAGTTTGGCCAGCAAGGAGAACTGCTTTGCCTGGCGGGGTAGGACCTTGAGGCCAAAGCCCTGGGGAATAATGGGCAGAGATTTTAAGCTCCACCGCTTCCAGGCCGGATTATAATCCTGGGGCTCCTTGAGAATGGCCATATGCCCCACAGCACTGGCCAGCAAGTATTTTTCACTTTCCCAGTACCCGTGGGGATTTTTGTTAAACCCTCCCAGGGCCCGGGCGATATCTGCGGCCATGGCGGGTTTCTCTGCGATTATAACGGGTTTTGTCATATGAATTCCTCCCCCCACAACAATTCGCCACCGAGCTGGCTTTTCCCCCCAACGGGCGACAAAGAAGAAATCCATGCTATAATTAAGACAAAGGAGGTGTCTTAGTGGGTAAATATTCCTGGCTCACCATTCCCAATATCCTGTCCCTAAGCAGAATCATTATGATGCCGGTGTTGCTTTGGCTAGTCCACACCCACCCCGCGGCATTTCTAGTCCTTTATATCCTGGTGGGTAGCACAGATTTCTTTGACGGCTTGCTGGCTCGAAAGTTCGATTGGGTCACCCCTGCCGGCAAAAATTTCGATGCCATTGGGGATATTGTGCTTTACCTGGGCTCGGCCTATTTCCTTTACGTCCTCTTCACTCCGGTAATTACCGCCAACTCATTGTATCTCTATGTGTTTTTTGTACTCTTGGCCTTATCACTGCTGCTTCCTATAGTGCTTTTCCGTAAGCTGGTAATAATGCACACCAATTTGTTAAAATTGGGGGCGGTGCTGGTTTATTTCCTGGTAATCTCCTCATTTATCTTTGATACCACTTTCTTTACTCGCCTGATTCTGCTGCTCTACAGCACAGCCTTTGTGGAAGAAATTATAATTTTTATTGTCTACGGCCCTGTTAACCCCGATACTTCTTCAATATTTGCACTGCGCCAAAAAACTGCTTCGATGTGAAGCAGTTTTTTTGAAACCTAAATTGTATCCAAGTATTTGGCAGCGCTGAGGGCGGCAATCTGCCCTTCGCCCACAGCCTTGGCCAGCTGGTAGGGACGGCCGGTGACATCGCCGGCGGCAAAGAGGCCGGGTATATTGGTGGCCATGTCCCTGTCCACCCTGATATGGTTGTTGTCCAGTTCCAGCCCCGGTACTATCCGGGAGGCCGGCAGCTGCTCTTTGTGGAAAAAGCAACCATCCACTTCTAATTCTCGCCCGGACTCGAGCACGACTTTCTCCAGGTGCATATTACCGGTTATCTCTACGGGTTTATCCTCCAACACCTCTACATTGTCCCGAACTGAGTAAGGCCCCTTGTATTGCGGTATGTACCAGGTTTCAGCAGCCAGATCGGCCAGAAGATTGACCTCTTCTTCGCCCTCAGAATCATCGGCGATGACCACTACCCTTTTTCCTTTGTAAAAATTAGCGTCACAGGTGGCACAGTAGCTGACCCCCCGACCGATGAAATCCTGCTCACCTGGCAGAGGCCGGGCCACGCTGACACCTGTGGTGATAATTAGGGTTTTAGCCTGAATATTTTCTTTGCGCAATTGCAACTCAAAATAGTCACCCATGGGGTACACGGCGGTGATGGAGTCAGTGTCCGGCACGATCCCCATGGATGCTGCATGCTCTAAGAAGATTCGACGCAATTCATCGCCTTTTATTTTTTTAAATCCCAAGTAATTATCAATCCTATGGGCCTTATGTAGAGCAGGACTGCAAAGTTTTACGCCGTATACTTTGACCTCCTTGCTTCTGGCTTTGGCATTGATGGCAGCTGAGAGACCAGCGGGACCACAACCAATTACGGCAATTTCCAGTTCCATAATTTTTTCCTCCTACAAAATAGTAATGTTTTAAGAGCATATTTCCAGTTTAGTATTCTACTGGACTCATATAATAATAACGCCTTGAATTAAAACAAAAAAGGGAGTTGTCGAATTTGACCACAGCCAACAAAATAGCCCAGACTCTGGCTAATTGTGAAAGTGCAGCTGCAGACCTAAAGTCCTTTGCTTTGGACACCCAAGACCAGCAAGCAAAGCAAATGTATCAGCAGCTGGCCCAGATTATGGATAACTCGGTTAATCAGATTCGCAACAGACTGGACTATGCCATGTCGGAGGAACCCCAATACCAACAAGAAATTCAAGGCACTTATCCTCAGCAGAGTGGTTCGCAAAACAGCGGAACCAATAGCAAAAATGCCCGATAGGGCATTTTTGCATTAATTCATGCCCTTAACTAGCTCGGTGCCCGGAAAATAATGCTGTATTATTTCTTCCCGACTCCAGCCCCGGGCAGACAATTCCCGCACCCCATACTGACTCATGCCCACTCCGTGGCCAAACCCACCACCGTGAATTGTTACTTGGTTTGCTTCCTTATCTAGCTCCCACACAATGTGGGCGCTGGGCAATAGGCTAAAATCGACAAGGACACTGCCATCGTGCCGCACAAGCTCAAGGGGTTGCTGCCCAGTGCCCTGGGGGCGCAACAGATGGCGAATATAATATTCCCTAGACACCCGCCATTCTCCCTGGGTGCCTATTATATCTACTGCCATGAGGATACCACCATCTCCCCTGCGGGCAGGAATCAAATCAATTAATTCCCCTAAGGGTTCTGCGGGCATATTTGCGACCTGGGTATACTTACCGGATTCCTTTTTGAGCACTGCGCTAGGCTCAGAAGCATGGATGTCCTTGAGATTTTCGTCAATTATCTCCGCAAGCTGTTCCATTGGAAAAGATACATGCCAGCGAAACCAAGGCGAATTCTGGTCGTAAGCATCCTGGGGAGGAGAATGAATGAAGTTTGCATATGCATTTTCAGTATCGAAGTCCACCGGTTCTCCTGGGTACTGGGGGCGGGCTGAAAGCCAGGGAATTGGAGTACCGGGAAACCCTTGACTGTCTGCCCATACCTGATGTGAGCTGGCGGTATAACCACTGCTGGTGGAAAAAAAGCGAAGGTCTGCCGGTTCTGTCCCGCTCCTTACAATTTCCCCTGCTGTCGAGTCTACAGCTGCTATGGCAGCAGGCTGCTCCGAGGTATTGTTGTAAACCTGGCTGAGCACGCTGTCTACAACATGGGCAGATGTAGACTGCCAGGCTGATGAAAGCATGTTACCCATGGCAAAGGTGCGGGCCACCACTGCTTGAATTTCCAAAGCCCCGGTGCCAAAGGTCAGGGGCATCTCCGATGGAAGCACAGCATACAAGTAATGCTCCAGATCTAATTCGTTGACTATGACAAGGCTACCCTCAAAATTGGCCACCTCTAAGTTTCCGCGATATTTTGGTTCTTCGCCGGAGCGGCTTATCGAGACAAGCTCCAGCTTGCTCTCTGCCCCGGGAAACACCAGGCGATGGGCAAAAAACTCCTCACCATCCGAAGCGGAAAGGACAATGCCGTCGTCCCGAGGTAACAAACTCACAGTTCCCGGTTGCAAGTCCAACCTACGGCCAGTGACAGTTTCCACCAGATGCCAAGGCACCGGTGAGCGAATTTCCACATGGTCATGATAAATGCTCTCGTGGTTAGTAGTAGTGATGTTAACCCTTATTTCAGGGGGACCCGCAGTTGCCTTGGCCACTGCGGCGGCAAGCTTATCTTTGTGAGCAAACAATTCAACTTCCGTTCCCACGGTGGGAGTGTTGGCATTGCCCTCCCCATGGGCGATATAGTAGGGCGAAGTCTCTATCCAACCCAAACTGGCCACCTCAATGGCCTGGGGTTGAACTGTAAGGAGCTTGCCGTGGCCCAAGGATTGAAGGGGCTTGGACAACGAATCTGTGTCCATCTGTAGCACCAAGCGGGGCTGCTCGTGCAACTCAACAACCAAACGGGACTTGGGCGCATCGATTTTCCACTCTCCCCCGCCCCAGTGCAATGATAGGGACACAGTTGCTTGTTGATTTTTCAGAGTTAAAACAACTTCAACCAAGGCTTCGGTCAAGGAAACTGGCTGAACAGCCTCAATCTCAAATTCCGGTGGCCCAAACTCTACCATATTTTCGGCAAACTCCCGCACCTGTCCATGTTGAGCGGCAGCGGGATCAGCAAAAAATTCTTCCACCGCCGAGCGAGCAGTAAAGATGAACACTACAGCCCAGGCACCTGCCAGGAGTAAGATTAACAAAGCCGGTATAACTAACTTTGGCCAACGCATCATCTCAACTCCCTAGGTGGCGGTGGACCAATATATTGATGGTAATCACAGCGTATTCTTCCGTTGTACAGCTTGCGCTTTTTATTCGCCTTGCGCCCAAAATGGCGGGAAAAATCCGGGTCGCTGGTTAAAATATAGATGGACCACGTATCCCAGGGGGCAAAGACATCCTTCATCTCGCCATACAGTTTAGGTAATTTTGCTGCGTCTTCCAACCTCTCCCCATAGGGGGGGTTGCAGATGACACAACCGTATTTATGGGAGGAACGCACTTCCTTTAATGCGCGCCGCTGGAAATGAATTTTGTCTCCCACTCCCGCGTTTTCTGCATTATTGCGGGCGATTTTTACCATCCGCCCATCGACGTCCGAGCCCTGTATTTGCATTGGATTGTCCTGAATATTTGCGCTGGCTTGGGCCCTGGCCTGAGTCCACAATTCCTTGCCCAAAAGCGGCCAGTCTTCAGCGGCAAAGCGTCTGGTTAAGCCCGGGGCGATATTGTCCCCCAACATGGCGGCCTCGATGAGGATGGTCCCGGACCCACACAGGGGGTCCAAGAGCAAGCGCTGATTTTGCCAATGGCTAAGCTGCACCAAAGCTGCAGCCAGGGTTTCTTTAATGGGAGCCTGGCCAGCCTCTTCCCGGTAGCCCCGCTTGTGCAGGCCTACACCGCTGGTATCTATGGTCAGTGTGACGCGGTCCTTGAGCAGTGCCACCTGGATGGGATAGACCGGCCCCGTCTCTTCAAACCAACTTACTTTATACCTTTCCTTAAGTTTTTCCACCACAGCCTTCTTGACAATGGCCTGGCAGTCCGGAACGCTATGTAATTGAGATTTAACAGACTTTCCCTGCACGGGAAACTCCCCGTCGGCAGGAATCCAATCGCTCCAGGGCAGTGCCTTGGTCTGTTCAAATAGGTCATCGAAGGTCTTGGCCTCAAATTCTCCCATGACCAATAGGATTCTGTCGGCTGACCGCAACCAGAGATTAGTTCTGGCTATGGCCTCAAAATCTGCAGAGAATAGCACTCGGCCATTTTCCACCGTCGTATCAGTGTAGCCAAGTTTCTTGAGTTCCCAAGCCACCACAGCCTCCAAGCCAAAGGCTGCAGTAGCAATAAGCCTTACTTCCATCGCTGACAACTCCTTGTTGACTGGTGTTAATATTATACTCTACCCAAAAAAAAAGGCCAATTCGGCCTTAATTATATTCGTATAGGTTTATGCTCTCTATTACATGCCGGAAAATCGGGGCATAATTCTTTTCTCGGCCACTGGTGAAGGTCATGGTAATACAGTAGGTGTAAGTGCGTTGGTAATTATTTTGGCCGACAAAGTCCCGCTTAAAGAAAAGCTGATGTTTGTTGACAATCCTGCCATTTTCGTTGCCCTGGACCACAGTGTATAAAGCTTCGTCATTCCAACCCTGGAGACTAACCTCTTCCTGGCTGAGGATTTTAAATACTTCGGGCTTGTTATCCACACGATAACTGTCTGGGTTTAAGCTGACACCGAGGAAGCTAATATCTAACTTGGCAAAGTCGTCTTCAAAGATTTTCTGAGAGCGACTATCGAAGTAGAGGCGCCACCCATCGCCAGGAATCTCCAGGCCAATTCCATAGGGGTCAAAATTGGTAGAAACCCATTCTTCTCCCTGGGGCATATAGCCAGCAAACTCTGGCTGATCGTCGGGTCGTCCCTGCAAGGCTACGACATAACTGGCACCGGCAACAAGCACTAAAACCAAGGTCAGTACTATGCCCTTGACCACAGTGGATACAGTTCCTCCGCTGGACTTTTTAACTGACATTAGAGAACGTCCACAATTGGTACAAGACTTGGCCTTATCCGATAGTTGGGTACCACACTCGGGACAATACATTTTTCTCCCCCCTCTTAGAGGTATTTATTCCCTTTTCAATATTCTACAAGGGATTTGTAAATCCTCCCGGGAGTCTTATTTTTTCATACTTCGGTAACACTTTTTGCCATAAAAATTTTTAAATCAGCATCCTGCTTCTTAGGAACCAAAAAAATTCTGGTTTGAGCATCCCACGATTCCTTGACGGGATAGACCACCATCTGGGCCTCCCGACGATCCCTGACAATCCAGGCCTTAACATCAGCCTCCCATGTCTTATCCACTACGAATACTTTCACCGCCAAAATAATTCCCCCCAAATTAAAATTGCACCGCCATTGTAACATATATAGATGTCGTAATATGTCAAATCGACAGATGTTAATAATTATTATTTTGGCCTTTTTTAGAAGGTGCAAATATGGTAATATAAACATATGAACAGATACTCATATGTTGGTGGTGAAAATATGGATTCTAAATATATGGGCTCAGCCCCAGATGTAGATGTAGAGAAGGTAGCTAATCTCTTTAAAGTTTTGGCTGATGAGACGAGGTTAAAAATTGTCCACCTCCTTTCTCAAAAGGAATTGAAGGTGGGAAGCATAGCCCAAACTTTGGACCTTACGCCCTCCAATGTCTCCCATCATCTACGCCTGTTGCGCAACGCCCGTTTGGTCAAACACCGTCGGGACGGCAAAATGATTTATTATTCCCTGGATGACGACCACGTCGACGCCATCATTGACCAAGGATTTAAACACGCAAGCCATACTTAGAGGAGGAGACAGAATGAACAATACGACTACATCGGTATTCAGCTTGGAGAACCTAGATTGCGCCGACTGCGCCGCCAAACTAGAAAAAAAGGTCCAGAGCCTACCCCAGGTCGATACCGCTCAAGTAAATATCATAACTTCAAAACTCAGTGTCCGACACCATGGCAACGAAGGACCAATCCGGGCCCTCCTGGCGCAACAGGGTTACCTGGCCAAGGAGAATCCCACAACCTTTTGGCGTCAGTCCAAGACCATGGCCACCTTGGCAGCAGCAGTATTGTTGGTGGTAGCCTTGCTCCTTCCGGAGCCTTGGCGCCAGTATCTGCTCTTGGCCAGCGTTGTCGCTGGGGGGATAATCCCAGCCAAGGCTGGAATTACCAACCTCTTCTTCCATCGCACCTTTGATATAGACTTCCTCATGGTAGTAGCTGTCATTGGGGCTCTGATCATCGGCGAGTGGACAGAAGCTGCCACCGTGGTAGTGCTCTTTGCCGTCAGCCACGCTCTAGAAGCATATACCATGGGGCGCACCCGGCGGTCCATCCACAACCTCATGGAACTGGCTCCGGACACAGCCTGGGTTGAAGAAGATGGCGAATTGGTTGCAGTCCCCACTGCTAAGCTGGAGCCGGGTCAAAAAATCATTGTGCAACCCGGGGAACGGGTGCCTGTGGACGGAGAAATTTCCTTGGGGATCTCCGAATTAAACCAAGCCCAAGTCACCGGCGAGTCCATGCCAGTGGTGCGCAAGCCAGGCCAAGAGGTCTATGCAGGCAGCATCAACGGCAGTAGCCGGCTGGAGATTTTGACTACCAAATCCGCCGCGGACTCTACCCTGGCTCGAATTGTGACCATGGTGGAGGAAGCTGCCACTTCCCGTCCCCCAGTCCAGCAATTTGTGGATTCCTTTGCCCGTTGGTACACCCCCCTGGTCATTACTTTGGCAGCAATCATTGCCATCATCCCACCCTTGTTCACCGGCGACTGGGGTAACTGGGTCTATCGCGGCTTAGCATTACTAGTGGTGGCCTGCCCCTGTGCCCTGGTCATCTCCACTCCTGTCACCATAGTCTCGGCCTTGGGCAACGCCGCCCGTCGAGGCGTTTTGATCAAAAACGGTTCGGCCCTAGAGCGGGCCGCCGGCATTAACACCATCGCCATGGATAAAACCGGTACCCTGACCCAAGGCAATCCCCGCCTGGTTAGCGTTAGGCCCGCCCCGGGACGCAGTGAGGTTGAAGTTCTTTCCCTGGCCGCGGCGGTTGAGCAAGGTTCCAGCCATCCCCTGGCGGCGGCGGTCACCGCTGCTGCCAAGGAACGGGATCTCAAACCCATGCATGGCACAGGATACAAAAATCTCCCCGGCCACGGCACCATGGCTATGGTGGACGGAACCAGCGTCTATGCTGTAAGCCCCACCTTTGCCCGTGAAAAACTAGGCCTGGCCGCTCAAGAAGAGGGAAATAAGACCATGGTGGTGCTGGCCCAGCAGCGACACCAATTGGCAGAGCTGGAATTCCAGGACACCCTGCGCCCAGGCGCCACCGCCACCATTGCCAAACTCCAGGAACTAGGTCTAGAGCCCGTGATGTTGACGGGGGACAGCCACGGCGTCGGCACCGAAGTGGCAACGGCTGCTGGTATAAGACATTTTCACACCCAGCTTCTCCCTCAGGATAAGCTGGAAAAAATTCATGAACTGAAGGAAATGGGCCAGGTCATGATGGTAGGGGACGGCATCAATGATGCACCCGCCCTGGCCGCCGCTGACCTGGGTGTAGCCATGGGGGCTGCCGGCAGCGATACCGCTCTGGAGTCAGCGGACATTGCTTTGATGGCTGATGATCTAAGCCAGCTCCCCTTTGTCCTTCGTCTCAGTCGCAAGGCCCTATCCACCATCCGCTTTAACATTTGGTTTGCCATCGCCATAAAAATGGTGGCGGTGCTATTGGTCTTCCCCGGTTGGTTGACGCTGTGGATGGCAATTTTGGCCGACACCGGCGCAGCCATCTTGGTAACCCTCAACAGCATGCGCTTGTTGCGACAAAAATAATATGTTTCTATAGGAGGAAGGGAGCCTTATTGATGGGCTCCCTTTTTTGGGTACAATGGAGGACAGACCATTTTGTGCTATCTGTGGGTGTTTGGTTTATCATTGCGAGTAAGGATTCTTCGCTGCACTCAGAATGACAGGGGACTGCTAGGGGATCGCATTGTGTTAGTGCAACAGCCTTTTTTCATATAAAATTTTGCCTTCGGAAACACTAAGAAAAACCAAGAGGAGGCAATTATGGACTTCATTTCCCACGGTATTTGGTCTGCAACGATTTTCCACAACCGGAGCCGCTATTGGCTGGCAATTATCTTCGGGATGCTTCCTGATGCCCTAGCCTTTATGCCCTATCTACTCATTAGAGTGGTTTATCAAGGCATCTCAGCAATCTTTGTAACCCCAGAAGCCTATCCCCCCTGGGTATTAACAATATACAATACCACCCATAGCCTGGTGGTGGCAGGAATTATTTTTTATCTGCTCCTATTCCTGCGCAAAGATATTGCCGTCCTCTTCTTGGCCTGGCCCTTGCATATTGTGGTGGATATTCCCACCCACTCCGCAGATCACTTCCCTACCAAATTTCTCTTTCCCCTGAGTCACTTGCACTACGACGGGGTTCACTGGAAAAACTGGTATGTATTTGCCGGGAGTTGGGCAGTGTTTCTGCTATGCTATGGGCTTTACAATCTATATCAAAAACATCGGGCAACCAGCTTGCAAAAAACCAATTAGGCAAAGTAAAAAGAAAAAGACCGGCTCACCGGTCCGCATCAATACCATATTTTTTGCATTCCCTGATGGATTAGCCGGGGGGCGATGAAAATCCAACCCAGGATATTTATCCCGCACAAACGGGTGATTCCAAAACTCAGAATAGCCAACACCCCCGCCTCTACATAGGCCATATCGAACCAAGAACCCACGCCGAAGCAAAATAGAATTAGTGTGGAGAAAAAGGCTAGATTGATGCCAACCCCTTGCCACGACCAGTTTCCAGAAACCAAGGCCCCCAGGCCACTGGCCAACACCACCAACAGGGTGATGCCGTAGAAGAGCGGAAGAAAAGCTGGATAGTCCACTGCCACAAAGACATAAAACATCAGGGGACAACCCAGGGCCCCCAAAGTCACCACCGCAGCATGGTGCCAACGCTGATACAAATGGTAGATGATAAGGCAAAGGAGGATGCTGGCCAGGCTCCCAAAGATATATTCCGGAATACTTCGTTGGATAAAACCTGCTTGCCAGAGTATTCCCACCGGTAGCAATCCAATTATTGCTGCGCTGATGTCTTTCACTACTCTCATCTCCCCTCAACTAATTATTAGTTCGGCACTAAAAATAAAATTCCTGCTGCCCTGGTTTAATTCCCCTCAAAAAAAACTGCCTCTAAGGGCAGTTTTTTTAACGCACCAATCTAAAATTGCGACGTTCCAGCAATTCCCTGGCCTTTGCACCCTTGCCTATTTCCACCTTCATAATTACCCGCAGGGTGGAAGCAAACTTGCTGTGAGTTGCCACAATGGTCTCTATGTTGATATCATTTTTCTTCATCAAACCAGTGATGTCCGCCAAGCGACCAACTACATCAGGAACCAGCAGTGCTACCCGATCACCGCCCTTGGGACCAAAACCGAATACTTCGTCAAAGACTCGAAGTATATCACCCTTGGAAACTATACCCACCAGCGAACCATGGTCATCAATAACGGGAAGGAGATTTACTTCATGGCTAAACATGAGGTAAGAGGCCTGTTCTATGGGCTCCTCGGCGTTTACTACTACCACCTCGTCGCCGGGCAATACTAATTCACTTACAGTGCGCCTATGCAGAAAGTGGGCTATGCGTCTTTTGTCCGGTTCAATGGTAACCTTGGTGGAGGAAAAGGGAATGGGCATATCTGTATCAATGCCTGCCTCCTGATTTTGCTGAGCACAGCAGGCACAAAACTCTCGCATGATTATCCGTTCATCGACAACTCCCACAACTTTACCATTATCCACCACCGGCAAACCGTCAAACTGATTGTCCTCAAGAGTCTTTAACACATCATATAGCGTCGTCTCCGGCGATACAGAGACAACATGTTGGGTCATCCTGTTCTTTACCAGCATTACTCTCCCGAACCCCCTCTACTATGATATCTTCATTTTCCTATTGGTCAGATATTTTGTCAACCCATTCACCAAATTCTTGCGGTAAGGAAAATATGACAGGATCGCTAATTACGTCAGGGCTTGTCATTTTTTTTGTCCTGTGCAGGCCCGCAAACGACGCAGAATATCGGGATTGGCGCACAAGAACATATTGAGCAACTCCACTTTTCGCATGGTGCCAACACTGAGATTATGTTCCACTAGTTCAGTTTCCCGGAGCAGATCTTCATCCTCCACCCCCAGGTAGGTAAGAAATTGTTCCACCACCTGGTGACGATGGTACAAAAATTGCCCCTGTTGACGGCCCTGTT
>Ga0209075_1003913_pt1 | contig 12149 bp, 8 predicted proteins | sample Stecom2011_FD_187523 | JGI IMG/M metagenome (GOLD analysis project Ga0209075, IMG submission 187523) | Agricultural soil microbial communities from Utah to study Nitrogen management - Steer compost 2011 (SPAdes) (version 2) | ecosystem: Environmental > Terrestrial > Soil > Agricultural land...
AGCCAGGCCTGTTCCAGGCCGCCTGCGGAGGCACCCTGTTCCTCGACGAGGTGGCCGACCTGCCGCTGCCGATGCAGGTCAAGCTGCTGCGTGCGATCCAGGAAAAGGCCGTGCGCCCGGTCGGCACTCAACAGGAAGAAACGGTCAACGTCCGCCTGCTGTGCGCGACCCACAAGGATCTTGCCCTGGAAGTGGCCGAGGGCCGCTTCCGCCAGGATCTGTTCTACCGTCTCAATGTCATCGAGCTGCGCGTACCCCCGCTGCGTGAGCGGCGCGAGGATATCCCGCTGATGGTCCGGCACATACTGCAGCAACTTGCCGCCCGGGCCGATGTCGACCCGCCGAGCGTTCATCCCGATTGCATGGAACGCCTGAGCAACTACCGCTTTCCCGGCAACGTGCGGGAACTGGAGAACATCCTCGAGCGCGCCTTCACCCTGTGCGACAACGACGTCATTACCGAGTCGGATATCCAGCTCAATGCCGCTCCGGTCCCCGGAGACGAGACCGATCTGACCCAGATCGACTCGCTGGAGGATTTTCTCGATGACATCGAACGCAAGGCCCTGACCCAGGCCTTGGAAGAAACCCGCTGGAACAAGACCGCCGCCGCCCGCCGCCTCGGGCTGACCTTCCGCTCGCTGCGCTACCGGTTGAAGAAACTGGGGCTGGAGGATTGAACCGGCGGGACAGCCGTACCCGCCCCGGTGCGAACAGGTGCTCGCCCGGTTCGCACCGAGGCGGTGCTCCTACAATCGGGTCCAACCACCCCTTCGTAAATCGCCTGCCACCTCAGTCGTAGGAGCACCCGCCCCGGGTGCGAACAAATGCCGGTCCGCTTCGCACCGGGGGCGGTGCTCCTACAATTGGGCCTAACCACCCCGGTAAAATCGGACCCTGCACCTTAGTCGTAGGAGCACCCGCCCCGGGTGCGAACAAATGCCCGCCGTCGGCACAAAAAGGGTCTAGAATCAGGGTATCCCCCGGCCACCACACTGGCCCCCGCAGGCACTAAACACCCGTTTGAATAGTCCTAAAGCTTATGACACCCGGTGAGATAAAACGGGTATGATACGCGCAGTTTTTTGTAAGAGGCGACATGTTAATGACAGCAAAAGATGTAGACGTATTGCTTGTCGGTGGTGGCGTCATGAGCGCCACGCTCGGAATGTTGCTCAAACAGCTGGATCCGCATATGGCCATTACCCTGGTCGAACGTCTGGATCACGTTGCTCACGAGAGCACGGATGGCTGGAACAATGCCGGCACTGGGCACGCCGGTTACTGTGAGCTGAACTACACCCCCGAAGCCGATGATGGCAGCATCACTATCAACCGCGCGTTGTCTATCAATGCCAACTTCGAGGTGACCCTGCAGTTCTGGTCCCACCTCGTGGAACAGCAGATACTGCCGGCGCCCACCAAGTTCATCAATCCCACCGCTCATCAGAGCTTCGTCTGGGGTGAAAAGGATGTCGCCTTCCTGCGCAAGCGGCATGAGTTGCTCAGCGCCCACCACCTGTTCGCGGATATGCAGTACAGCGAGTCCCCCGAGCAGATCGCCGAATGGATGCCGCTGGTCATGCAGCAGCGCCGACTCAACCAGCCCATCGCCGCCACCCGCGTGGAGTACGGCTCCGACGTCGACTTCGGCTCCCTGACCCGCAACATGGTCAGACACCTCACCAGCCTGGACAACTTCCAGCTGCACCTGAGCCATTCGGTCAAGAGCCTGCGCAAGAGCAAGAGCGGCCGCTGGCGGGTGACCGTTCGCGACGAACAGAGCGGCGAAGACAAGGTATTCAAGGCTAACTTCGTGTTCCTCGGCGCAGGCGGCGGCGCGCTGCCCCTGCTGCAGAAATCCGGTATTGATGAGAGTCAGGGCTACGGCGGCTTCCCGGTCAGCGGGCAGTGGCTGGTATGCAAGAAGCCGGAAATCGTCGAGCAGCACCACTCCAAGGTATACGGCAAGGCAGCCGTGGGCGCGCCGCCCATGTCGGTGCCCCACCTGGATACCCGGATCATCAACGGCCAGCCCGCGCTGCTGTTCGGCCCCTTCGCCGGTTTCACTACCAAGTTCCTGAAGAAGGGCTCGGTGCTGGATCTGTTCACTTCGGTCAAGCCCAACAACCTGGCGCCGATGATGGCGGTGGGTCGCGACAACATGGACCTGACCCGTTATCTGATCGCCGAATCACTGCAGTCGCACAAGAGCCGTGTGGCCTCCCTGCGCAACTTCTTCCCTGACGCCAAGGAAGAAGACTGGACCCTGCAGAATGCCGGCATGCGGGTACAGATCATCAAGAAGGACGCCAAGGGCCACGGCAAGCTCGAGTTCGGTACCGAAATCGTCGCCGCGAAGGATGGGACCCTGGCTGCACTGCTGGGCGCCTCCCCCGGGGCCTCCACGGCGGTGCAGGCCATGATCGATGTGCTGGAGCGCTGCTTCCCCGAGCGCATGGCCTCGGCCCAATGGCAGAGCCGCATGAAGGAACTGGTGCCCTCCTATGGCCAGTCCCTGGTCGAGGACGCCGAACTGCTCAAGAAGGTGCGCGAGCGCACCCTGAGCACGCTGAACCTGCGTCGCGACTGAGCCACCTGCAGCAGGCGGGCCTCGGCCCGTCTGCCTGCGTTGATCAGAGATTCACCTCCATCTGTGCATCCCTCGCCTTCAGGCGGTCGAAGGCTTCATCCAGATCCTGTTTGAGCTGCTCTGCAAAGCCCGAATGCCGTGACAGCAGAAGCCGCATCGGCAATTCCACTACCGGCACCCAGGGCAAGGGTTCCATCTCCAGCGACCCCAGTGCCGACTGCACCTGGCTGCGATAATCCAGCAGATAATCCCCTCGCCCCTGCCTGAGCATCTTCACTGCCCCGGTATGTGAATTGCTGCGAAGAATCGCCAGATTGCGCGACGGATCTGCCAGCAGATTGCGCAGCTCCTCGGTATAGGTGTAGTTGGTGATGGTGATGACGCTGCTGTTACGCAGGTCATCCGGCCATACAGGGGGCGCCCGCCCCGGCAGGTAGTAGAGGTTGATGCCGACATGGCCCAGATCGCGTTCGGTCTGGATGGTGTGCTCGATGAGTCCGGGCTTGTTGAAGATGCCCGGCCAGGCATGAATGCTGCCGTTTTCCAGCCCCCGCCAGATGCGCGCCGGCGGCAGTATCGACTTTCTTATCGGGTAGCCGGCCTCGGCGAAGATTCTCTCCACCATCTCCACGCCGCGACCGACCACCTCACCGGAGGGCGACAGCTCCGAGTACCCGGCAAACCCGAGGAAAACCAGATTCACTTCCGGCTTGCCCTCCTCGGCCCGCAGTACACCCAGTCCTGCCAGCATCAGTATCAGGCCGATTGCCGCGTTGCGCATGTCCTTATCTCCGCAGTCCCGATCATCCCAGCCTACCCAGCCCGGTATAAATTGCAATAAAAAACCCCCTGCCGGATTGCCGACAGGGGGTCTGAGCTACTGCGGGAGCAGTCGAATCAGTCGACGTACACCGGGAAGCGGGCGCAGATGGCCTTGACCTGATCGCGCACCCGATCCACCACGGACTCATCGCCCATGTTGTCCAGGATGTCGCAGATCCAGCCGGCCAGCTCGCGGCACTCGGCTTCCTTGAAACCACGGGTGGTAACGGCAGGAGTACCGATGCGCAGACCCGAGGTCACGAAGGGCGAACGGGGATCGTTCGGCACCGCGTTCTTGTTCACGGTGATGAAGGCGCGACCCAGGGCGGCGTCCGCATCCTTGCCGGTGATGTCCTGCTTGATCAGGGACAGCAGGAACAGGTGGTTCTGGGTGCCACCGGAAACCACGTCGAAGCCGCGCTCGATGAAGACGCCGGCCATGGCCTGGGCATTCTTCACTACCTGCTGCTGGTAGGCCTTGAACTCGTCGCTCATGGCTTCCTTGAAGCAGATGGCCTTGGCAGCAATCACGTGCATCAGCGGACCACCCTGACCACCGGGGAATACGGCGGAGTTCAGCTTCTTCTCCAGCTCCTCGTTGGCACGGGCGAGGATCAGACCACCGCGGGGGCCACGCAGGGTCTTGTGGGTAGTGGTGGTGACCACGTCAGCGTAGGGCACCGGGTTGGGGTAGACGCCAGCGGCGACCAGACCGGCCACGTGGGCCATGTCGACGAACAGGTAGGCACCGACCTTGTCAGCGATCTCGCGGAAGCGGGCGAAATCCAGAATCTGGGAATAGGCAGAGAAGCCGGCAATGATCATCTTCGGCTTGTGCTCGACCGCCAGGCGCTCGACCTCGTCGTAGTCGATCAGACCGGTCTCGGTGTCGATACCGTACTGGATGGCGTTGTACATCTTGCCGGAGAAGTTGACCGCTGCACCGTGGGTCAGGTGGCCACCGTGGGCCAGGCTCATGCCCAGTACGGTATCACCGGCCTGCAGCAGCGCCTGGAACACGGCACTGTTGGCCTGGGAGCCGGCATGGGGCTGAACGTTGGCGTAATCGGCACCGAACAGGGCCTTGGCACGGTCGATCGCCAGCTGCTCGGCCACGTCGACAAACTCACAGCCGCCGTAGTAACGCTTGCCCGGGTAACCTTCGGCATACTTGTTGGTGAGCACCGAACCCTGCGCCTGCATGACCGCAGGACTGGTGTAGTTCTCGGAAGCGATCAGCTCGATGTGCTCTTCCTGCCGCTGAGCTTCCTGCTGCATAGCAGACCACAGCTCGGGGTCGAAGGAGGCAATATCGTTGGAACGGCTAAACATGTCACGGCCCTCTGCCAGAGATGTACAAATAAAAAAGAGGCCGCATTTTACCTCAAACCGTTACAAACTGGCACATGAAAAGGATTCAGGCGGTCGAATGGTTGGGTTCATGGTGCCACATTTGCCCTCACCCCCGACTTCAGCTAGCCTTGCCCACCATTCCGCACCCGTTCGAGGTGCCACTCCCTCTATTTCGTAATCAAGGTTATTTCCACATGGCCCAATACGTATACAGCATGCATCGGGTGAGCAAGGTAGTGCCGCCCAAACGGCAGATCCTCAAGGACATTTCCCTGTCGTTCTTCCCCGGCGCCAAGATCGGCGTGCTCGGCCTCAACGGCGCGGGCAAATCCACCCTGCTGCGCATCATGGCCGGCGTTGACAAGGAGTTCGATGGCGAAGCCCGGCCCATGCCCGGGATCAAGGTCGGCTACCTGCCCCAGGAGCCGGAGCTGGATGCGGACAAGACCGTGCGCGAGATCGTCGAGGAGGCCGTGAGCGAGATCAAGGACGCCCAGGCCCGTCTGGATGAAGTCTACGCCGCCTATGCCGAGCCGGATGCGGACTTCGACGCCCTGGCCGCCGAGCAGGCCAGGCTGGAGGCCATCCTCCAGGCCGCCGATGGGCACAACCTCGACCGTCAGCTGGAAGTGGCCGCCGACGCCCTGCGGCTGCCGCCGTGGGATGCGGTGATCGGCCACCTGTCCGGTGGTGAGAAGCGCCGCGTCGCCCTGTGCCGTCTGCTGCTGTCCGCGCCGGACATGCTGCTGCTGGACGAACCCACCAACCACCTGGACGCCGACTCGGTCGCCTGGCTGGAGCGTTTCCTCCACGACTTCCCGGGTACCGTGGTAGCCATCACCCACGACCGTTACTTCCTCGACAATGTCGCCGGCTGGATTCTCGAGCTGGACCGCGGCCATGGCATCCCCTTCGAGGGCAACTACTCCCAGTGGCTGGAATCCAAGTCCGCCCGTCTGGAGCAGGAGGCCAAGCAGGAAGCCGCCCATGCCAAGGCCATGAAGGCCGAGCTGGAGTGGGTACGCCAGGGCGTGAAGGGGCGTCAGGCCAAGTCCAAGGCCCGTCTGCAACGCTTCGAAGAGATGCAGTCCCAGGAGTTCCAGAAGCGCAGCGAAACCAACGAGATCTATATTCCCGCCGGTCCGCGACTGGGTGACAAGGTCATCGAGCTGCACAACGTCACCAAGAGCTATGGCGACCGTGTACTGATCGACGACCTGAGTCTGAGCATTCCCAAGGGCGCCATCGTGGGGGTGATCGGTGGCAACGGTGCGGGCAAGTCGACCCTGCTGCGCATGATCACCGGCAAGGAACAGCCCGACAGCGGTGAGATCATCATTGGTGAAACGGTGAAGATCGCCAGCGTGGATCAGAGCCGGGACAACCTGGATGGCAACAAGACCGTCTGGGAACAGGTCTCCGACGGCTTCGACATGATCACCGTGGGCAGCTACGAAGTGCCCTCCCGCGGCTACGTCGGACGCTTCAACTTCAAGGGCGCCGACCAGCAGAAGTTCGTCAAGGATCTGTCCGGCGGTGAACGCGGTCGTCTGCACCTGGCGCTGACGCTGAAGCAGGGCGGCAACGTGCTGCTGCTCGACGAACCCTCGAACGATCTGGACGTGGAAACCCTGCGCGCGCTGGAAGAGGCGCTGCTGGACTTTCCCGGCTCGGCCATCGTCATCTCCCACGACCGCTGGTTCCTTGACCGGATCGCCACCCACATCCTCTCCTACGAGGACGACGCCAAGGTGGTATTCTTCGAGGGCAACTACACCGAGTTCGAAGAAGACCGCAAGAAACGCCTGGGCGAGGCCGCTGCCCAGCCGCATCGCGTACGCTACAAGAAGCTGGCCTGAGAAAAGTCACATTTTTCGGGAACTTTTCTGGTGCATTGCCTGCGACCGAATGGCGCAGGCAATGCAGCCCTCCCGAATCAGAAAAAATTCTTGCAAAACAATCGTCTAGCAAGACAAACCCACCCCGGGGCGCGGGTGGCGCTGAGCTTTCTCCTCCAATCAATAGCGCAGAAAGGGTGCAGAAATTTCTTTCGCTGCTATTTCAGAGTGCACTCGCCTCTGATAAATTTGCGCCATTACGTCTTAAACTTGCAAAAAAGAGACTTCCATGACTGACACCCTGAACGCCTGCCTGGCGCACCTGAAGCTGCGCGATCCAGACCAACCCGAATTCCACCAGGCAGCCGAAGAGGTATTGTCCACTCTGTGGCCGTTCCTGGAAGAAAACCCCAAGTACCTCAAGGCGGGCATCATCGAGCGCCTGATCGAGCCCGAGCGGGTCATCATGTTCCGCGTGCCGTGGATGGATGATAACGGTCAGGTTCACGTCAACCGCGGCTACCGCGTGCAGATGAACAGCGCTATCGGCCCGTACAAGGGCGGCCTGCGTTTCCACCCCTCGGTCAACCTGGGCGTGCTCAAGTTCCTGGCCTTCGAGCAGGTATTCAAGAACGCGCTGACCACCCTGCCCATGGGCGGCGGCAAGGGCGGCTCGGACTTCGACCCCAAGGGCAAGAGCAACGCTGAAGTGATGCGCTTCTGCCAGTCCTTCATGACCGAGCTGTCGCGCCACATCGGCGAGAATCTGGACATCCCCGCCGGTGACATCGGCGTCGGTGCCCGGGAGATCGGCTTCCTGTATGGCCAGTACAAGCGCCTGCGCAACGAATTCACTTCGGTACTGACCGGCAAGGGCCTGACCTACGGTGGCAGCCTGATCCGTCCCGAAGCAACCGGTTACGGCTGCGTGTATTTCACCGAGGAAATGCTCAAGGAGTGCAACCGCAGCTTCGAAGGCAAGCGCGTGGCGATTTCCGGTTCCGGCAACGTGGCGCAATACGCGGCACTGAAGGCCATGGAACTGGGTGCCAAGGTCATCTCGGTATCCGACTCCGGTGGCACCCTGTACTTCCCCGAGGGCATGACCACCGAACAGTGGCACTACCTGATGGATCTGAAGAACGAGCGCCGCGCCCGCCTGCTGGACATGGCCAACGAGCTGAATCTGGAGTTCCTCGCCGGTCAGCGTCCCTGGCACCTGCCCTGTGACATAGCCCTGCCCTGCGCCACCCAGAACGAGCTCAATGGGGATGACGCGCGCACGCTGGTCGCCAACGGCTGCTTCTGCGTCGCCGAGGGTGCCAACATGCCCTCGACCCTGGAGGCCATCGACGTCTTCCAGGAAGCCCGCATCCTGTTCGCCCCGGGCAAGGCAGCCAACGCCGGCGGCGTCGCTGTCAGCGGTCTGGAGATGAGCCAGAACGCCATGCGCATGCAGTGGACCGATGGCGAAGTCGATACCCGCCTGCACGCCATCATGCAATCCATCCACTCGGCCTGTGAGCGCTACGGCAAGTGCGAGGATGGTTACATCGATTACGTCAAGGGCGCCAACATCGCCGGCTTCGTCAAGGTAGCCGACGCCATGCTGGCCCAGGGCGTGGTCTGATCCGAGGCATCGGCGAGTCCGATCACGGCTCGCCAACCCGCGGCGTAGCGCATCTGCGCTACGCCTGCAGCCCCTCCGCTACACATCGTCGCACAATCCCGTACCCCACCTGCCAGCGACTATACTCAGCCCAATGCCCACTCCATCAGTGAGGGCCGCCATGCCTGATGACCGCCGCCGTTTCAGCCGTATCCCCTTCGATGCCCCCGTGCGTCTGCACCAGGAGGACTGGCATGCGGTGGTTGGGCTGGTGGATATTTCCCTGCGCGGTCTGCTGATACTCCAGCCGGATGGCTGGTCCCGGACCCAGCCTGATCAGCCGTTCCACGCCGTGATCGAACTATCACCTGTCGAGCATATCCATATGGACGTCCGCATGGCCTTCGCCCGCGAGGGACTGGTGGGGCTGGAGTGTCAACACATGGATCTGGACTCGATCAGCCACCTCAAGCGCCTGATCATGCTCAACCTGGGTGACGAGGCACTGGCCGAGCGCGAGCTGGCCGCCCTCTACCACTGACCCGCTCAGCTGGCCCGCAGCACCACGAACTTGGCATTGCCCCCTACCTGCTCGACGCGGCGGAAGAATCGCCGCAGCTTGACGTGGTAGCCCAGATGCCGATTGCCCACCACCAGCAACGCGCCGCCCTCGACCAGTGCCCGCCGGCTCTGCTGGAACAGGCGCATGGCGATCTCATCACCTATGACCTGCTGCTGGTGAAATGGCGGGTTGCACAGCACCAGATCGGCCGAGCCCGGCACAGCATCCAGCAGACCATCGGCGACCCGGAACTGCACCTGCCGCCCGGGAAAGGCTGCGGCAAAGTTGTCCCGGGCCGAGGCCACCGCCGCATAGGACTCGTCAATAAAGCTCAGCTGCGCATCGGGATTGTTCAGCGCGGCCTGGATACCCAGAGCGCCATTGCCGCAGCCCAGATCCACGATCCGTGCTGCCTTCACATCGACAGGGATGCAGGGCAGCAGCACCCGGGTCCCTATATCCAGTCGCTCCCGGGAGAAAACGCCGGGCCGGTTGGCCAGCAGAAAGCCGGTATCTGCCAGCTCGTACCGGGTGACCAGATCAGGAATCTCCGGTGCAGGGGCTTCACTGGTTGTGGCGATCAGCAGGCGGGACTTCTTCCAGGCCAGGCTTGCCTGATAGGGGCCGATATAGCGCTTCAGCAGATCACCCGCCGTGGGCGGCAGGTGCTTGAGCATGGCGCCCGCCACCACCGCCACGCCGGCACCCAGCAGCGGGCGCAGCCGGCTCAGCTGGTCCTCCAGCAGCGCCAGGCTCTTGGGAATGCGCAGCAGAACGCGGTCCACCGGCCCGATTGGCAGCTGCTGGCTGTCGACAAAGTCCACCTGATCGGCGGCCAATGTATTGCGTTCCAGATTCAGTCGCAGGGCCTGCTCGGCAAGAAAGGAGTCGCTCCAGCTGATGACCTGACAGCCGCCCCGGGCCAGGGCGCAGGCCAGACTGCCGAAGTTGTCATTGATCACCAGCACACGCCCGCCAGTCCCCGGATGGCACTGCTGCAGCATATGAAGGTCTGCCGCATCCCAGGCCTGCAGGGTCGGGTTGGCGGTCGGCGGATAGCGGTCGAGCGTCAGCACGCCGAAAGGAGTTTCACATTCTTGCATGGATTACCGGGGGTCGGTTTCGGGGGCGCACAGTATACCCCAGCGCCGGGACCGACGGGCTGGCGGCGGCCCGGCTCGATATCGCCAACCACCACCGGATTTATTCGATGGCGACCGGTATAGTGAGCGCTGCACGAACTCCAACTGGATCAACGATGGCGAAGAACAAGCGACTCTACGGCTGCACCGAATGCGGTGCCACCTTCAGCAAATGGGCCGGCCAATGCTCGGAATGCCAGGCCTGGAACACACTGGTGGAGACGGTTATCGACACTACCCCGGTCGGCGGCAGCAGTGCCGGACGCAGCAGCCACTGGGCCGGCGAAGCCGCGCAGGTAAAGACCCTGGCCGAGGTCTCCACGGAGGAAACACCACGCCAGCCCAGCGGCTCCTCGGAACTGGACCGGGTACTGGGCGGTGGGCTGGTCAGCGGATCCGTGGTGCTGATCGGCGGCGATCCGGGTATCGGCAAATCCACCATATTGCTGCAGACCCTGTGTCAGCTGGCCCGCAACATGCCCGCGCTCTATGTGACCGGTGAGGAATCCCAGCAGCAGGTGGCCATGCGCGCCGAACGCCTCGGCCTGCCACGGGACCAGCTCAAGGTCATGACCGAGACCTGTATCGAGAACATCATAGCCACTGCCCGCCGTGAGCAGCCCCGAGTCATGGTGGTGGACTCCATCCAGACCATTTTCACAGAGCAGTTGCAGTCGGCCCCCGGCGGTGTCGCCCAGGTCCGCGAGAGCGCTGCCCTGCTGGTACGTTTCGCCAAGCAGAGCGGCACGGCGATCTTCCTGGTCGGCCACGTGACCAAGGAAGGCTCCCTGGCCGGGCCCCGCGTACTGGAGCACATGGTCGACACGGTGCTCTATTTCGAGGGCGAATCCGATGGCCGTCTGCGCATGCTGCGTGCGGTGAAGAACCGCTTCGGCGCAGTCAACGAGCTCGGCGTCTTTGCCATGACCGACAAGGGCCTGAAGGAGGTAGCCAACCCCTCGGCGATCTTCCTGTCGCGCTACGACGCGCCCATCCCCGGCAGTGTGGTCATGTCTACCTGGGAAGGCTCACGACCCATGCTGGTGGAGGTGCAGGCACTGGTCGACACCAGCCATCTGGGCAACCCGCGGCGGGTGACCCTGGGGCTGGATCAGAACCGCCTGGCCATGCTGCTCGCCGTACTGCACCGCCACGGCGGGGTGGCCACCTATGATCAGGACGTATTCGTCAATGTGGTCGGCGGGGTCAAGGTGCTGGAAACCGCCGCCGACCTGGCGCTGCTTGCCGCAGTCATCTCCAGCCTGCGCAACCGCCCGCTGCCGATGGATCTGATGGTATTCGGTGAACTGGGACTGTCCGGCGAGATCCGCCCGGTACCCAGCGGTCAGGAGCGCCTGAAGGAGGCAGCCAAGCATGGCTTCACCCGCGCCATAGTGCCCAAGGCCAACGCCCCCAAGGAGGCCCCCAAGGGCATGCAGGTGGTTGCCGTCACCCGCCTGGATGAAGCGCTGGGGGTGCTGTTCGAGTAGGAGCACCCGCCCCGGGTGCGAACAACAGCCGGCTCGGTGCTCTGGCTTCACCCTTCGCACCGGGGGCGGTGCTCCTACAATCATGCACGCGCCTCCTGCGTAGGAGCACCCGCCCCGGGTGCGAATAACGGCTGGTTCGGTGTTTCGGCTTCACCCTTCGCACCGGGGGCGGTGCTCCTACAATCAGCACGCGCCTCCTGCGTAGGAGCACCCGCCCCGGGTGCGAACGGGGTGATGGACGATCCCCGTCGCAGTTGCCCACACAATCTGTGGATAACTCTGTGCGCAGCCTAGGAGCAACTGCCGCTGGGCCACGCCACGACAGGCTGTGAGGCAATTCGTTCAAAAAATGGACAACCCCGACCGACTGGTCTCAAAGAGAGTACAGCTGCGGCGCAAAGCCGCACCATTACGGGGCTGCCGCCTCGCTGATAAGAAAAAAGGTCGACTGGTTCACGGATCACTGGAAAGGGTGATTGACAGCAATTCACGCCAGCAGAGCCAACAGGGTAATCCACACAAACTGTGGATAACCCTGTGAGCATTCATGGGAAATACAGCGCGAACGCTTGTCAGCTCTGGCTTGGAAAGGGCTGATCAGGGTTTGAGCAGGGGCTCGATGCCGGGCGCTTCGCCGGGGCTTTCCCGGTCATCATGCTGGTTGCGCTGGCTGATCGCCTGGAGTCGTCTTACCACCCGGTCATTGATGGAGCCGGCGGGGAAGTTGCCGTCCTCATCCG
>Ga0209075_1003914_pt1 | contig 12148 bp, 11 predicted proteins | sample Stecom2011_FD_187523 | JGI IMG/M metagenome (GOLD analysis project Ga0209075, IMG submission 187523) | Agricultural soil microbial communities from Utah to study Nitrogen management - Steer compost 2011 (SPAdes) (version 2) | ecosystem: Environmental > Terrestrial > Soil > Agricultural land...
CCTTGGGGTTTAGCACATTGGTCAGGAAACCGAGCCGGAACGCCGACCAACCCGTCTGCCCGTTGTGGCCCTGGGCGTCCACATGAATGCCGCCAGGTTTTGCTCGCAGGCAATGCCAGGCAATCCACAACAGGTACAGGGCACCCACCACCTTCAGTACGGTGAACAGCATCACCGACTGCTGAATAATGAAACCAATGCCCAACAACGAATAACCCACATGCAGCAAGATACCAATGCCAATGCCGGCTGCGCTCAGCAAGGCATTGCGTCGGGACTGGGTGAGCGCCTGGCGCAAAACGATCGCGAAATCCGGGCCCGGGCTGGCCACCGCCAGTAAATGAACCAGCGCCACGGTCATAAATTCCAGCCAGTAATTCTGCACCTGAGATCTCCGGATATTGTCATTGCCTGACGAACGAACGGTAGGTAAGCCTGCAAACTGCTGAGGATTTTTTGCCGGTCTGCCCTGTCAGGTAATGATAAGGTTTCTATACTTTCAGTTTAATTGCCGAATTCTAGCTTACCGGGAGGCAAAATGAACAAACGTGAAGTGGATGTGGCCATTATCGGTGCCGGGACTGCCGGTATGGTGGCGTACCAGCGGGTTCGTAAAGCCACCGACAAAGTGGTTTTGATCGAGGGAGAACAGTACGGCACCACCTGCGCGCGGGTGGGCTGCATGCCCAGTAAACTGTTGATTGCCGCTGCTGAAAGAGCTCACGACCTGAAAACCGCTGATGAGTTCGGTGTGCTGGCGGGTGATGTACGGATTGATGGCCGGCTGGTGATGGAGCGGGTGCGGGCAGAGCGGGACAAGTTTGTGGCACCGGTGGTTCGGTCCATGGAAAAACTGCCGGAGGAACACCGATTGATGGGCCATGCCCGGTTTGTCGACAGCCACCGGCTGGTGGTTGGCGAACACACTGAAGTGCATGCCGATCGCATTATCATTGCCACCGGCTCCCGACCTAACGTGCCGGGCATCCTGAAAGAAGCCAAGGACCGGTTAATCGTTAACGACGATGTGTTTGACTGGCAGGATCTGCCGGAATCTGTAGCGGTATTCGGCCCCGGTGTCATCGGCCTGGAACTGGGCCAGGCACTGAGCCGGCTGGGCGTGCGGGTTCGGCTGTTTGGGGTCAGCGGTGGTATTGGCGGCCTGCGGGACGAGAAGATCCGTGACTATGCGAAGGGCGTGCTTGGTGAAGAGCTGGCACTGAGCCTGAAGGCGGAGACTCGCCGGGTCGAGCGCACGGGTGAAGATGTTCACATCACCTGGTTTGAGGATGGCGAGGAGCATCAGGAAACCTTTGACTATCTGCTGGCGGCCACCGGCCGCCGTCCCAATGTGGATAACCTGGATATCCAGAATGCCGGCATTGAGCTGGACGACCGGTGCATGCCGGAGTTTGATCCCTTCACACTGCGCTGTGGCGACAGCCATATTTTTATTGCGGGTGATGTGAATAACCACCGGCCCTTACTGCATGAAGCGGCAGATGAAGGCCGTATCGCCGGGGATAACGCCGCGGCCTGGCCCGATGTACGCACCGGCTTGCGCAAGACTCCGTTGGCCGTGGTGTTCTCAGACCCACAGATTGCCTCGGTCGGGCTGACCATTCATCAGGTGGACGAGAAGTGCCAGGGCTGCTTTGCAGTCGGGGAGGTCAGCTTTGAGGACCAGGGCCGTAGCAAAGTGATTGGCAGGAATCGCGGTTTGCTGCGTGTGTATGGTGAGCATGGCAGCGGTTTGTTCATGGGCGCGGAAATGTTCGGGCCGGCGGCGGAGCACATTGCCCACCTGTTGGCCTGGTGTGCCCAGAAGCGCATGACCGTCAGTGAAATGCTGGAAATGCCTTTCTACCACCCGGTGATTGAAGAAGGGTTGAGGACTGCTCTGAAAAATCTCAACAGAAACCTCAGGCTGGGGCCGGAACCCGCTGAGGGTTGTATGGATTGCGGGCCCGGCGTCTGAGCCGGCCCGCTTCTGTTATATCCGTAATTGATCTGAATCAGCCGTTTCAGGGCGTGTTGTGCCGTACGATCAAGGGCCTGGCGGTTGCATTCCGCTGATACCGTGCCCATATCTTCTCATGGAAGAAGTAGGCAACGGTGTTGATGGTCGGCTCAACCATGGCGATCAGGCTGCCGATCAGAATGTCGCCGGTCAGCAAATAGGCTACGGAGAACGCCACCACGAAGTGCGTGATTGCAAAGGTGATGGTTTTTAACAGTGACTGGTCACCGTTGGCACTGTGGTTGTGAACGAACAGTTTCAGTGCGCTCATGATCAACTCCGTTTTCGTAGGGTCTATGAGTGTATTGAAGATCAAACGAGAATTATTTCCAAATAGATCTTGTGATTATCGTCGATAGCATCGGCCTATGGGTTTTTGGCTTTTGATATAATCTTATGCTATCGCAAGTATTGAAGAACTAAACTTCAGCTATAGCCGACGACTGAGTAGAATGGTTGGCAGATAAACCCAAAACGCGAATCAGGAGGTTCAATATGGGTAAGAACTTTATTGGTCTGGACACGGAAAAGACCCAGAAGCTGGCGGACTCTCTTAACGAGTTGCTGTCGAACTACCAGATTTTTTACATGAACGTTCGTGGCTATCACTGGAACATCAAGGGCGATAATTTCTTTGAGCTGCACGCCAAGTTTGAAGAACTGTATGACGATCTGCTGCTGAAGATCGATGAGATTGCCGAACGTGTTCTGACCCTGGGCCACCGTCCGGCGCACGCCTACAGCACTTACATCGAGAAGTCCGATGTGCCCGAGCGCAAGGATGTGTCTGATGGTAAAGAAGCTGTGGGCAACATCGTAGAGAGCTTCGGGAAATTGATCGCCAAGCAGCGTGATCTGCTCAATCTGGCCGGCGAGTCTCAAGACGAAGGCACCGTTGCCCTGATGAGTGACTACATCTCCCAGCAGGAAAAAACGGTGTGGATGTACCGGAGTTATCTGGGGCAGTAGATTGTCTTAATACGTCTGTAAGGGCACGTGGTGGCATCAGGCCGCCGTGTGCCTTTCATTAATATGTCATTGTCCTGTCTTATTTCCTTCCCGATCCTGTAACAGCGGTGAAATAGGTTTCTTTGCTATCGAGTTAGTTTTCTAACTCGCGGTGAGTGCCGACAGCACCACTGCATGGGTGGCGTTGCAGAGAACAACGCACTCGCGAAAGTGGACATCGCCTCGGCCACCATCACTGAGATCCTGCCGCTGGGCTACAAGGATCATGGTATTAAAGGCCAGGGTCTGGATGCCAGTGACGCCTGCCTTGCCGGGTCGCAGCGAGATATCCCCTGCGCGGAGTTCTTCAACTCGAACCACAGTGCTGGCGATTCGTTCCTGAACCGCTCGGATAACAAGGGGCCAGAGCCGGAAGCGGTAACATCAGCCACCTTTGGTGATCGTACGTTTGCTTTCCTTGGTCTTGAGCGTATGGGTGGTGTCATGGTGTTTGACATCACCAATCCGCAGTCGCCGTCGATCGTGGACTATCTCAATACGCGGGAAGAGTGGGTGATGGACCCGGAAACCAACCTGGCTATCGCCGGTGATCTGGGAATCGAAGACATTACGGTGATACCCGCGGACCTGTCACCAAACGGCGACGTGCTCTTGCTTACCGGTAATGAAGTGAGTGGCACCACCGCGGTGTATCGAGTGGTTCTGCAATACGCCGAGTAATCGGCTAACGCAGTCTGTAAAACAACTCCGTCCTCTGGACGGGGTTTGTCGTTGTGCATCGCAACCCTTTGCTGACAGTCAGGTTTCACACAACTGACATATATAGTTAACAAATCGTTCATAAACCATCGCCATAGTGACATCACGAAATTCAACACCGATCAAGAATGATCACTGATGGAGAAGAACGTAATGAAAAAGCAATTGCTGGCACTGGCTATCGGTTCCATGGTTGTCGCGCCGTCTGTGGCGATGGCTGACAAGGGCCCGACTGTTTACGGTAAAGTGAACGTTTCTTATGAGAATCAGGACAATGGCGCTGAGGATCAGTGGGAACTGGAAAGCAACGCATCACGCCTTGGTGTGAAGGGCGAGCTGGATCTGGACATTAACGATGTGGTCGCTATTTACCAAGCTGAATATCAGATCAGTGTTGATGAGGGTAGCGGTCCCTTCAGCCAGCGCAATATCTTCGGTGGTTTCAAGCACAGCCAGCTGGGTATGCTGAAAGCGGGTAAATTCGATACCCCTTTCAAGGTTTCTCAGGGCAAGATTGACCAGTTTGGTGACCTGCGCGGTGACATCAACGAGATTGTGGGTGGTTCTGAGCGCGCCAACAACATCATCCAGTACTCTTCTCCCAAGATCGCTGATCTGGTCAGCTTGAACCTCGCCATGATTCCAGGTGAAGGCGATACCGTTGGCGCTGATCGCCGTGATGGCGTTGCAGATGGCTTCTCGACATCTGTTGTGTTCGATAACGGCATGCTCTACGCATCAGTGGGTTACGACTCTGAAATCGAAACCAACCTGTTTGATCTCGGTGACAACGATACTCTGGTCGACGCGCTGCACGTTGCTGCCAAGCTGAACATTGAGAACTTTGAGCTGGGCGCCCTGTTCCAGCAGTCTGAAAACTCGGATTCAGCGTTTGACGGTGGGGATTTTGAAGACACCACGTATATTCTGAGCGCCGCCGTTAAACTGGATCGCTGGAAGCTGAAAGCCCAGTATGGCATGACCGATATGGATGCTTCTGATGACGATCTGACCCTTATGGCCGTCGGCGCCGATTACAAGGTTGGCAAGAGCAGCAAGATGTTCGGTTACTTTGCCAAGGTTGAAGCGGACAAGAACACCGGCCTGGCTACTGACGACACCACCTTCGGTATCGGTTTCGAGCACAACTTCTCCATGTAATACCCATTTCATGTGGCGTCATTTTGCCGGGCCCCGCAAGGGCCCGGCTTTTTGCGTTTCAGCCGACGGCTTTCAGGGCAGGCACATCCTGATGCAGGAACCATTTCTCAGTCACTACCTTTCGGGTAAACCAGTGCGAGCGCATTAACGTGCTGGCGAGGGGCTGTTTCAGCCATTCAGGCAGTTCCCAGCCGGGGTCCTGCTCGCTGGCACGGTTGCCAAAGCGTTCCGCAATGCGCTCACCGTAGCGCTGTAGCGCAGCCCCGGAAAAGTCGGGCGCGTGAAGAATCACGTCGGCCGCCATCAAGGCGGATTCGATGGCAGGGCGGATGCCCTCACCGCTCTGGGTGTAAGCCAGGCCCGCTGCATCTCCGATCAGTAATACGCCGTCGTCTACCAGTGGCCGGTCGGCATGGGCGTACAACAGATAGGCATGACCCTTGAACCGGCCTGGCATGTCCGCAGGGATTCGCCCTTCCTGCTTCATATCATCCACAAATGCTTCCAGGTGATCCGTTAGCCTGTGGTTGTCTTCCCGCCCCAGGCCAATGTTGAGGAAGTTGCCTTTACGGAATACCCAGGCATAACCCTTGAGATCCCTGCAGAACCAGAGCTCCGGGGTATCCCCCCGGGCTTCACAGGCATCGGCCTGTTCCGGTGTCATCTCAAACTCCACTTCCTTGGCGGCGACTACCGTTTCGTGTTTGCCCGGGCCGTTGCCCAGCAGTCTGGCAACCGGGCAGAAGTGCCCCCCGGCGCCGATCAGAAGTGGGGCCTGCCACTGCTCGTTGATCACCCAGTTGCCATTGTTCCGGACGATGGATTTGACCGGTGTCGCCAGTTGTTTCGGAGCGTTCACACGGTCGAGCAGAAAAGCGTCGAATTCACAGCGGCGTATGCCATAACTAACAATGCTATGGTGGTCATTCTCGACGGCAGGCTGCCCCATCATGCCGATGCGGAAACGACGAATGGGCTGAAGGGTTCGGCCATTGGCGTAATCCGTTGGGTCGATTTCAAGGCTTTCCATAACGGCAGGCGTTACCCAGCCGGCGCAGGTTTTGTCCCGGGGGAAGCTGGCTTTGTCGATGACCAGCACATTCTTCCCGGCCTCCTCCAAACTGCGTGCCAGGGTGGAACCGGCGGGGCCGGCACCTACGATAATCGCGTCGTAGTATTCCATCAGCTGCCCTCCGGTGTTGCTGGGAAGGCATACAGGTCCTGCCGGCTCTGGGGCAACTGATTGTTATCACCATGGGTGAACACCACCTGGAACAGCTGCAGCGACCCGGCCCGGAATGCCGCAATCGAGCCCGCCAGATAAAGCCGCCAGGCGCGGGTGAAGTGTTCGTCGTACATCTCGGTAACGCGCTCGGCATTGGCCTCGAAGCGCTCCGTCCAGTGGCTCAGGGTCTGGGCATAGTGCAGCCGCAGGTTCTCCACATCCAGCACCGAGAAGTCGCCGTGCTCACAGATTTCCATAAACTCGCCGATACTGGGAGGGTAGGCGCCGGGAAAGATCCGCTTCTCTATCCAGGCATTCATCAGCATGGGCCGGTTGCGCCCGATGCTGTGGAGCAGCGCTATGCCGTTGGGTTTCAGGCTGCGCTTGATCAGCTCCGACAGGGCTCGGTAGTTTTCTTTGCCAACGTGCTCCAGCATGCCAACAGAGACGAATGCGTCATACTGGCCGGTGATGTTGCGGTAGTCGTCCTCCACATAGGTAATAAGACCATCGAGCCCCTGGCGTTCAGATTCGGCCTGGGCGTATGCCAGTTGCTCACGGGATATGTTGTAGGAGTGAACTTTCACGCCGTAGTTGCGGGCCATGTAACGGGCCAGGCCGCCCCAGCCGCAGCCAGCCTCCACCACTGTCATGCCGGGTTTCAGGCGTAGCTTCCGGCACACGTGCTCCAGCTTGGCCAGTTGTGCCTGCTCCAGCGTATTACCGGGGTGTTCGTAATAGGCACAGGTGTACTGCATTTCTGCGTTGTCCAGCCAGAGTTGGTAAAACTCGTTGCCCAGGTCGTAGTGGTGATGAATGTTTTCCTTGGCCTCGGAAATGCCGGTTGCCCTGGGGTTATGATTCCGCCACAGCGCGTCCAGCCATTTTGGCCATTTCTGCCGGGCGGCGTGGACTGATCGGTAAAGGCTTTCCATCAGATCAGGCAGGTCTCCATCGATCTCCAGGCGGCCAGCGCTGTACAGATCGCCGAAGGCGAGGTTGGGGTTGGCAACCAGGGAGTAGAGTGCCTTGTGATCCTTCAGGTGCAGGGTGAAGTCGGCCGGCCCTTGCTCTGGCTCGATGACCTCGCCATTCCATAGCTGGAAGCGTATGGCGGGCGAGCCGGCCATACGCATCAACTTGGCGATCAGCCAGCGTTCATAGCTGTGTGGTTCTCGATCAGCCTGACTGTTTTCCAATGGCAGGCTAAGAATATGCGCTTTGGTGTTGCTGTCAGAATAGTCCGTCTTTGGAGCTGTACCCTGTGCCATGAAACTTCTCTCCCTTCGCGTTCATTCTCCGGCGTTTTCCCGAATGCATCACTGAGAGTCGCGTTTCTGACTTAGTATAGAAAATGATCAGGGTTTGTCAGGTTTGGCTGCAAAAAGGACAGGATGCAGGGGCGGGTTGCATACCCGACCCTGCCTGAAAGGTCAGTAAGTGGAGCTCATGCCGAACCATTCCGGGAAGATGACGATCAGCGCCAGCACCAGAATCTGGATCAGTATGAATGGCACAATGCCTTTGTAGATATCGATCGTTCGGACATTCGGTGGTGCCACCCCCTTAAGGTAGAACAGTGAGAATCCAAAGGGTGGTGTCAGGAAACTGGTTTGCAGGTTCATGGCCACCAGAATGGCAAACCACAGCATGTTAATGCCCAGGGCTTCGGCTACCGGCGCCAGGATGGGCACGATGATGAAGGAAATCTCCACGAAGTCGATGAAGAAGCCGAGAATCAGGATGACCAGCATGGCCAGAATGATGAAGCCCCACTGCTCGCCCGGCAGCATCAGCAGCCACTCTTCAAGCAAATAGTCGCCACCGGTGTAACTGAACACCATGGAGAAGGCCGTGGCTCCAATCAGAATGGCAAAGACCATGGCGGTCACACTGACCGTGTCCTTTGCCGCATCCCAGACCATCTTGAACGAGAACTGCCGGTAGATGAGCGCCAGTACCACCGCGCCGATGCCGCCCAGGGCGGAGGATTCGGTGGGGGTGGCAATGCCGGTGAAGATGGAACCAAGCACCACGATGATCAATGCCAGTGGCGGAATGATGGCCAGCAGGGCATCCCGGATTTCCTTACCCCGGCTTACGCCGTCATCATCCTTGGGCATGGCTGGTGCCGTCTGTGGTTTCAAACGGGTAAGCACCAGAATGTAGACAATGTAGAGGCCAATCAGCAGCACCCCGGGGCCGACCGCTGCCTTGAACAGGTCGCCAACCGGCAGCCCAAGCACATCCCCGAGGATAATCAGGATGATGGACGGCGGTACGATCTGCCCGAGGGTGCCAGAAGCGCAAATGGTACCGGTTGCCAGCCGTTTGTCGTATTTGTGCGCAAGCATGACCGGCAGAGAAATCAGGCCCATAGCCACCACGCTGGCGCCCACCACACCGGTGGAAGCGGCCAGGAGCGCGCCCACAAGAATGGTGGAAATGGCCAAACCACCCGGCAAACCGCCAAACAGGCGACCCATGGAGGTGAGCAGTTGCTCAGCCAATTTGGTGCGTTGCAGCACCACCCCCATAAAAATGAACAAGGGCACCGCCATCAGAACCGTATTCTGCATCACGCTCATGATGCGGTACGGCATGAAGGCAAACAGATCCATGCCCTCGGCATAGATACCGAACACCAGAGCCACACCACCAAACGTAAAGGCCACGGGGAAACCGAACATCAGCATGATCAGGGCCACGCCGAACATAATCATACCGATCATGCCAGACCTCCCGCGCTGTGCTCGCCTACGTATTCTTTCTCGCCCGACAGTACCCGGATGGCGTAGGTCACCATATTCAGGCCGGCGGTGGCCATGAATACAGCACTCAGTGGTATCACCGCTTTGATCACCCAGCGGTGGGGCAGCCCGCCCGGGTCACCACTGCCTTCGCCCATCTGGTACGCGTCGACGGCGAAGCTGTAACCGTAGGTGCCGATCAGGTAAGCAAAGGGAATGACAAAAATCAGGGCGCCGAGAATGTTTACCCAGGCTTTGGTCCTGTTACTCCAGCGGGTATAGAACACGTCCACCCGAACATGGCCGTCTGTGCGCAGTGCGTAAGGAATTCCCAGCAGGAAAACCACGGAGTAAAGGTGCCATTCCATTTCCTGCATGGCGATGGACACATCGTTGAAGACGTAACGGGACACCACGTCGTAAAACACGTTCACGGCCATCAGGATCATGGCCAGGCAGGCAATCACGCCGCACAGTTTCGAGAGCCATGCCAGGCTCTTGTCGAGTTTGATTATCCAGTGCATGGAACTTCTTCCTCCGCAAAGCGGATGCGTATCTGTGAAACGAAAAAACCGGGATCACTGCGTTGAGCGATCCCGGCTCTGTTACTTCTGACCTCAGTTTACTCGACTTCGGCCATGGTATTCAGGTACGCCCGCTCAGAGATGTCTGTGTAGGCCCGGCTCTGGCGCAGGTAGGTCTCCTGGGATTCCACGATCCGGGCGGACAGATCATTACGTTCAGCGGCTTCCTTCAGCAGCTTCTTGTTGGCATCGTACATGGCCTGGAAGATGTCTTCCGGGAACTGTTTGATCTGAACGTTCGGATACTGCTCTTTGATGTTGGCCCAAGCTTCGGCGTTGGCGTGCTGTGAGTGAACCAGCATGTCGTATGAAGCCGTGCGCATGGCTACTCGCATGATTTCTTGCAGATCTGCTGGCAGACGGTCCCACACGCGCTTGTTCACCAGGAACTGCAGCTCCGTGGCGGGCTCGTGCCAGCCAGTGTAGTAGTAATCGGCAATCTGCTGGAAGCCAAGACGCAGATCCAGCGCCGGGCCTACCCACTCAACGGCGTCGATGGTGTTTCGCTCAAGTGCGGTGTAGAGCTCACCCGGGGCGATGTTGGTTGGATTAACGCCAACCTCTGCAAACACCTCACCAGCGAAGCCCGGAATGCGCATTTTTAAGCCTTTCAGGTCGTCCAGGGATTTGATTTCCTTGCGGAACCAGCCGCCCATCTGAACGCCGGTGTTACCGCCGGGGAACGACAGCATGTTGTGGGGCTCATACACTTCCTGCATCAGCTCCATACCACCGCCGTGATAGAACCAGGCGTACTGTTCCATGGCGTTCATGCCAAATGGCATGCTGGTGAAAAATAGGGTTTCCGGTACTTTCCCCTTCCAGTAATAGGATGCCGAATGGCCCAGGTCATACTGGCCGGCCTTGACCATGTCAAACACGCCCAGCGGCGCTTTGTGCTTGTTGGCGGAATCAATACGGACGGTCAGCCTGCCGTTGGACATTTTTTCAACGGTTTCAGCAAAGCGTTTGGTGGTGTCGCCAAAAATCGGGAAGTTAGGGCCCCAGGTTTCGGCCATTTTGAGGGTGAATTTGTCTTGTGCGAGCGCCTGAGTGGCGGCAAAGGTAGTTGCCACAGCCAGCACAGCCGCGGAAAGAACAGAACGGATCTTCATTGCTCTTCTATCCTCTGGTTTTATTGTATTTGTCGTTTTCGATGGACCCGGTTCCCGGTAGGACACCACCGTCCAGACAGTCTAGTTCAGATTAGCAACTACCGCGGTCGTTCTATCGCAAAAAATAGGCTTTGTACGACATAGGTCTAAGGTCGTCGGGTGTTGAGAAGCTCACACATCCTGCATGCGGCCGATCTGGCTGGCCATGCGCATGGCCTCGTGTTCCTCAAGGGATTTCAGGTCTTCTAACAGGGATTTGGCCTCGGGAATCTCGGCTTTACCGATCAGGTTGTCATACAGGTTCATTACCTGGTCGTGGAAATCGAAAATCTCACGGGCAATGCCGGCAAAATCCAGATCGTTGTAGTGCGTGTCGCAGGTGCGTTCATTCTCGATAGGTTTGTGCACGCCATAGTCGTAAAGGCGGGTGTTCATGGCTTTCGAATCGGCCTGCTTTTCATATTCTTCCACGGCTTTTGCCAGTAGTTGCTCGTGACGACTTATGTAATCAAGCAGGGCACTGGCTCGCTCATCTTTATTCAAGGCGGCAGATTCGTGCAGGCAGCGGCCCAAATGGGCGTGCAGTTGCCGGGTCCAGTCGATCAGGTCGGCAAAGGTTTTGATTTCCATACAGGTAAACTCCCTTCAAAATGAAGTGGTTCAACAATTTTCTGTAAGTCTAGACGATATTTTCCACCTTCCATGTTGGCGGTCTTTTGATCGGGATCAGGAGCTTGATGAATCCTTCAAAACCTTTTCGTTTTTTGCTGACCCGGCTGACGGAAGATTACCTGTTATTGGCGTTGGTGCTGTCGCTTTTGCCCTTGTTGTGGTTCACCTCGCCAGAGCTGAATGAGTTGGTTGAACTGGTTCATTGGCAAACTCTGGCAGCGTTGACCGGGTTCCTGGTACTGAGTCGAGGGCTGGAAGACAGCGGAGCCCTGGCGCTTGCCGGGGTCTGGCTGGTAGCGCGATTCCGCACCGAACGTGCCCTGGCTCTGGCGTTGGTGGGCTTTTCAATGGTGTTGTCGGCGGTGGTCACCAACGACGTTACCCTGTTCATTGTGGTGCCGCTGACCGTAGCACTGTCGTCGGTTGTCAAAATTCCTCTGGGCCGGCTGGTGATCTTCCAGGCCCTGGCGGTGAATGTGGGCTCGGCACTGACCCCCATCGGTAACCCCCAGAACCTGTTTATCTGGCAAACCTGGGAGTTGGGGTTCATCGAATTTGTCAGCGCGATGCTGCCGCTGGTGCTTTTGTTGTCGTTGTCGCTGGGGTTGGCGACAGCCCTGGCGTTTCCATCGAGGCCTGTCCGCGTCAGCCTGGTGGCCAGGCTGGCTAAACCAAGGCTGTTGTTGGTGTCTGGCCTCTTGTACCCGGCGTTCATTCTGGCGGCTGAGGCGGGTGGCGTAATCGCCGCCGCGCTGGTGATATTGGTGTTGTATGGGCTGGTATACCGGTCGGTCCTGCGGGGTGTCGACTGGTTGCTGCTGTTAGTGTTCCTGCTGATGTTTGTGAACCTCGGGTTGTTGGCCACCTTGCCAGCGGCTCATGCTTTTGTGGAG
>Ga0209075_1003915_pt1 | contig 12146 bp, 27 predicted proteins | sample Stecom2011_FD_187523 | JGI IMG/M metagenome (GOLD analysis project Ga0209075, IMG submission 187523) | Agricultural soil microbial communities from Utah to study Nitrogen management - Steer compost 2011 (SPAdes) (version 2) | ecosystem: Environmental > Terrestrial > Soil > Agricultural land...
TCAGATACATAGATGAACCCCCAGATCTTACCCATGAAAGGGAGTTCACCAAACACAGCCAGATACAGGGTAAGGTATTCCATGAATACCGTAGTCTTGGCAGCACCACGAAACAGCAGATTCACAATGTATTGTTCATTGGTGTCCAGCTTATCCAGCATGGCAAGGTGAACAGGGGGAGTCTTGTTAGCTTCTCCTTCCTTACCATTCACCAATTTGATGAAGTTCATAAACTTCAACGCAAACTCAGAAGGAACATAATTCCCTGAGTTCAGGTAGGCATACGAAACTTCATCAAGAAGCTCATCAAGAGTCTTAGGACTCTTTGGCTCACTCAACATGAGTGTACTCCCCTTCTACAATAGAAGATTCAGCAATGGACTTGGCTGAGGCACCGTTTGCTATCAGCTCTTTCTGCTGTTTAGCCAACTCAGTCATAGCCTGCTGGAGATCCTTCAGAGCAGAAGTCTCAGAGGTCTCAATATTCAGCTGAACCTGTGCAACCTCCTTCTTCACCAGATGAGTCAGAATACTGTTAGCAGCCTGTGTTCTGGCAATAGGAGATATGGTGTCATCAGACATGATCTCCATTTGTGTGTTGATAGCCTTCTGTACTGCATCCTGGTTCAGAATATGAATAGGAATGAGGCTTTGTTCCAAGATGGCATTGACCAGCTTGTTCTTGTTATAGGCTGCCACATAAGCAGAGATATCTTTCCTGGAGGCACCCTTGGCTACCAGTGCAGCTTGTCTGTCTGGGAACGTCTTGAAGTAACTATCCTGATTGTTATACCCCATCAGCTTGTAGCTGACATAGGCTACAGCATTCATGTAGTCTTCAATCTTGTACTTCCCGTCCTGCAATACTCGCGTGTAGGTTAGGAAGTTCTCACGGATATTCTCAGCATGAAGAGGATCAGTACTGATGTTATTCAACTTATCAGCCAAATCCTGTGTGACATTTATCTTCAGCCTCTCAGGTACAGCAGCTTGAAGTTCTTGCTTTGAGATCATGTCCGATCCTTTTTTGGTTCTTAATAAATTTGGGGTTTAGGTGGGGTTTAGTATATATGGATAAAGTTTTGGTGTACAAAGACAAGGATGGATTGATAAGGCATGTAGAATTGAATACGTGTCCTGTTCAAGCTATTCAGGATCTTGGGAGCAAGATGAAGAATTTCTTGGTTTCTAATGGTGCTCCTGTACCTGCATCTCCTGTGCTTGCCTTGATCAGATGTAAGTGATTTCTTTTTTGGTTGTTTAAGAATTTGAGAATGCCTTCCTCCAAGGGGCGTAAACGTCTGACAGGCAGACTAGGTGAATACCCTGTAAATTCAATAAGCCTAATACGAGGTGTTTTATGGTTGGTCTAACTCCTGAAGAATTCTTCAGAATGTATGAACACAAGATGGAACCAGCAGTAGCCGAGCAATTCAGGAAGCTGCTGGACGAAAAGAAGAAACTGCAAGATAATGCTGACCGTCTCTACAGAGAAGAGATGGAATTCAATTAACGCATCCGTAGCTCAGCTGGATAGAGCAGTAGCCTTCTAAGCTATTGGTCGTAGGTTCGAATCCTACCGGATGTGCCACATTACGTAGTCGTACTATCTGATGAGCTTCCGACTATAAACGAAGCGAAACTCCCGTAAGGGAGTCATAGCGTCTGCACAGCGCAGGCCGTGGATGAGTTGTTACCCTTATCATCCATGATTTTCAATGGCTAGTGAGAATCTCAAAACTCACCGCCGATGGGTAATGGTAGCCTTGAGAAAGCTGCAAGTTGTTTACTAGACTGTTACTGAAGTTGATCGTGCCTTTAGTAGAGTATAGTGAGCAGCCGTCAGTCATCTGAGAATTCCGGAGTCTTGTTAAGATGACTGGTGGATGTTCATTATTGGTAAGTAGCTCAATGGTAGAGCACCCGGCTGTTAACCGGGCGGTTGTAGGTTCGAGTCCTACCTTACCAGCCAGTTTCAGTGATTAGCTCAGTCTGGTAGAGCATCTGCTTTGGGAGCAGAGGGTCGGGAGTTCGAGTCTCTCATCACTGACCAATACACTTGCCATAGTGTACGCAGTCCTATCAGTGCGTTATCTGATAGGCATCGAAGTGTGACCTGAGAACCGATATCCTGCGATTAGCTTACGCGGTCAGAAGGAAATCATACGTCATGCAGGCCACACTTCGATGCAGATGAACGATAGACCCCGTACTGGTCTACGGTTTGCCGGAACCGTCTAGCTATTGCACCGGCCATCTGCATCTAAGCAAGCGAGACGGCGGTGAGAGCCCGCGCCGGAGCCGTAACCGGCCTTTCTTTTCCCAGATATACCTGATCTGTATCCTGAGAACGGTCACTAAATTTAATTCAGGTCGCGGATTGATACTTAGTATCAGGATGCAGTTCAGGTATATCTCCCATATTGGTAGTCGCTACATGTTCCCCTCAAGCGTATCCATCTACGCCGTACCCCCTGAACAATAGGACTGCCCGTGATCTAGTAGTATACTCGGGTGTGGGTGTACACCTACTTCAATAACTGAGGAACTACAATGGTTGACGTTAACTACAATGTCTTTCTTGTTTCTGGTTCGGAAGGAGAACTCGAAGTTCTTCTTGCTGATGAATCAGTAACTGAGATTGACGGAGCTAATCGAGTCGGGAATATCACTCATACCGCTGAGGAAGATAACCTGAGTGTCAAAGACAACCACGTACTGTATCAGCACATTCGTCAGATGCTGTACTTCGTGAATCGGGATGGGGATCCCAGCTTCTGGCCTGACAACATCACTGATATGTCTCGATTGACTGTCAGTATGTATGAACCAGAAGAAGAGGAGCCTGAACCAGATCCGGAAGAGCCAGAAGATCCTGAGAACCCTGAAGAACCTGAGGATCCTGAAGACCCGTAAGCCCCAGCTATACGGTAATACCAATATAGAACCCTCTTCGGAGGGTTCTTTTTATTTCAATCCTTGGAGGATTTATGATTCAGAACTATGTGAAAAGCAAAGAACCAGAACGGCAAGAACTGAACGAACTTGTCGAAGCATTCCTGGCTCAGGGTAAGGAGATTCAAGTGCTTGAAGCTCCTGAAGATCCCAAGCCTTCCATGAAGGTTTATGCCAATGAATCGTATTGACAAGCATACTGAGATCATTACAGATCTGGTTCTTCTTGTAGAAAGCCTCACTAACACTGAGGCTTTTTTTATGAGGGGAACCCCTGGGGTCACGGTTATTGTACCTGCAAAAATCATGCCAGAAGTGAAGGCATTCTGTACCATTCATCAGGATATTCTGGGTGGTACTCATTTCATACCAGATGACATCTGCTACATACCTGTGACCAGTATTAGCACAGCAATCGTCTCAGCTACCCCTGCTATTGGGGGTGTAATCTCAAAGGGGATGCAGTGATGTATTTCTTACTGCTTGACTACAGAAACACAGGTACAAGGATCGGAATAAACTTCTTTACCTGGTCAGGTTTGACCTCAGATGACAATACGTATTACGTCACTTCTGAACCAGGGATTAAAGAGAACCTGGAAGAGATCAATGCTACCTTGTTCTTGCACTCACAGAACTATGTACGAAACTTCCAGATACTCCCTGAAGACTTCAAGGGCAGTAAACATGATCTGATTCCATACCTGTACAGGAACACAAGGGATTCCAAAACCATCAGTAATCCCTTCGTAATCTATGTAGATTCCGTCTACGAGAGGCTCATGGATAACCGTAGAGAGATTCTGGTTCCCTATGAGAACCCTTACGATACAAGACCTGTGAAGACCATTATCAGATTGGATCCTGTATGAATTATGTCATTTTGAAGCAGTTCCAGGGCCGTCCCTATCTAAACTTTACTGGGGAACTTTGCCACACCAGTGGAACATATTTTTACTGTGTAAAGCCTGAGGATGAGATAGAAATTCCTGAGATTAAAGCTTTGGAGATGCTTAGTCATGGCCGTAATCATGTCTTGGAATCTGTACCTCATGATGAGCTGCCTTACGACGATCAATGGACTATCAATAAACTTACCCAGTTGCTGAGAAGTACAGGTGACAGCTGTTTCATTATGTATGCAGACACCAACTATAAAAGAGCAATAGAGAGGTATACAAATAGCTTTATGGATAATAAAGATATACCTATCTATTCCATTATCAGTCTGGATCCCTGAGTGAGTACGGTTGTGTGACGTTCCCCCCACGGCTCCAAGTCACATTCCAAATGTAAAGAATTGTAACCAAGGAATTTGTCATGGGACTCCATGCCGTTACATTGAATTTTCGAAATGATGGGTACATTGCCGCAGAAGGTTACCCACAAGATTCCCTACCTCGTATGAATACCCTGTACTACACGGGTACCCCAGAACATTCTGAATCCGAGATCAAATCCTTGATGTTTCTGCATGGTGTTCATATACCAAAAAACATCCAGCTAATCGAAGGCTTTCAGGATATGCCCCCGAGAGACCTTGCAAAGTTTATCAGCGAGAATTTCTCCAAGAAAATTCATAGGGAAGGTTTGCAGGTCTACCTCCTGAATAGTGAATTGCTTCTGTATTTGGGTACTGACAGGAAGGAGTACCAGTCAGTATATCTTGAAGCTATTAACGATTTTCATGCTACGTCTGTTCGGGTACCGAATATTGAAAGGCTCCAGAGATACACTACCAGGATTGAACTATGAATATTTATTTCGTAGTAGCTTACTATCTTCGAGATAATGATCACTGGGTCGTCCGATTACGCAATCGAGGGAGTGGGGACCTCACATACTGTACCCCTAACTACACGGGCAATCTGAGTGAACTGAAAGGGTTAGTCTTCCTCCATCAACCTGAGATGGGCTATGTCTTCCGTGTGCTTCCTGAGAAAGCAATGGAGTCAGTAGATTCATTTATGAATGTGCTTTGTAGCTTATCCCATGATGAGTCCTATCTTTTCTATTCCTGTCCTATTCTGCTGTACGCGGGTACAAACAAAGAAAAGGCTGAGGCTATTACCCTTTCAGCAGGTAAGACCGTCCACTTGGGTGAATGGGACCAAGCCGGATGGATACTGAAAAATCCGACAGTGATCGACCTATAGGGAAAATCCCAAAAAATTTGCATAGTAAATTTTGGGCAATATAGGTAGTGAAATAGGGGTGGGGCCTCTGGACACAGACACTATATCGAAGATATCCCCCCCGAGGTCAGCCTCTAATATTTTGGACCCTACCCCCTATTAACACTACGCAAGCGTAGGCATGGCATTCCATTCAACCATTACCATTGAGGTACATACCATGGCTACTATCCGCTCTACTGTTGCTGCTCTGAATGATGGCATCCAGTCCTTTGTTAAGTCTTCTGGCTCCATCTTGGGTGGTGCATCTACTCGTCTCGCTGCTTACTTCGAGACCGAGAACGAGATCTACGAACGCAACAAGGTCGTGGATATCGAACAACGCATTACCTCTCGTGTCGCTGAGTTCTATGATTTCGAGAACGCTCTCAACGACAAGTACGGTTCTGAAGGAGTACAACGCATTGACGAACTCAAAGCAGCCTTCGCAGCCAAAGCAGAGGCAAGACTCGAAGCCAAGTCCAAGTAACAGGGAGACTGAACCAATGGACATAGCAGTAGTGTCAATCGGCAACGGACGCTACTGTATCTTCTTCGAGTATGAAGACGGTACAGTGGACTTCATGGAGATCTCCTCGTGAGATCTCCTTTATTTTTTGACACGACACTGACACAGACACTAGTAGATAGTCTGATCAATCTCCTGAATTCTCTCTCCTCACTCGCCTCCTAGAACGCTCTGTAAGCTCGTAGGAGCGTCGATGAGATTACCCTTGGGGTTACTATAGATTTCAGGAGATCGTGGCAGGAGTGAACTCCTGTGTTGTTCTGTATGTCTCTCCAACTCCTCAACTCTATCTACCTTTCTCCTCAAACCTAAATCCACACTAAACACTATCTCCTTTCCTGACCTGTTGCCTTGTGCCAATGTGCTACCAACTCCATTTCTACTTTCCTCCAACTTTCTTCTTGTCCCTTTTTCTCCTTCTTCCTTCTTCGTTGCTGTTGGTCTGGCTGCGCAAGCGCAGGTTTGGTATGGGCAATGTCTGCTCATATCTAACTCAATACGATCCTTGGAGGGATTACACATGACCACACTGGCACCCAAACTGAACATCGCACTGAACCGCAACACCAAGCAGACTGCGGAGCAGCGTGAACCTGAGAAGTACTGGCTGAACATCGGTGAGTTCGTCGAGTACGAAGATGAGAATGGCGATATCGTCAAGCAGTTCATCAACCTGAACTATGGCATTCCGCTGTCTTCCGTGCCTCCGATGAAGAAGAGTGGCAACACTACCTGGAATGCTATCTGTGATGCCAAGGACGGCTTGCATGAGCAGCTGATGGAACTGGCACAGAGTCTGAAACCTGGCGAGACCATGGAGTTTCCGATCACTGTGCAGCTGCGCCATGTAGGTGAGCAGCCTCAAGTTGCTCCTGAGAACAATCCGTTCCGGGTGCAGCTGAAGGTGTAACAACTACGAGGAACCATTGGGCTTTATGCTCAGTGGTTCCTCTTTTATTTGGGAGAGATAGTTAATGAAGATTGTAACCGAAGAAAAAATCACTATGACTTTCGATGATGTAGAGGCAGGACAGGTATTTTTGGTGTCTGATGCTTATTATCTGAAAACAAACAATATCAGATCTCATGCCCTGAATTTGAAAGACTTCACAGAGTATGAATTTAACTTGAACGAGATAGTAGAAGTCTTTCCTGACTCTACTCTTGTGATTAAGTAATGAATCATGGGAGGCACTGCTCACTTGCCAGTGACTCCTTTATTCATGGCAGAGACAGCTATGCAAAACATACTTCTGATCTATGAAGATGACAGTTTCGAAGTGCTCAGCATCAGTGAACACATCGAGCGACTGGCAGAGGCAAACATATTCCATAAACCAATAAGGCAGAAGATATATCGTGACTTTATTCCAGAGATCTCAGGGGAGAAATGCTACATAAGCAGAACACGATCAACCAATTCACGTTGGATGGGCCTGTCTAGTTTCCCTGAAGAAATACGATCTCTGCTAATTCTGTACGAAATCTGAGCCAACTCATTTCAACTCAACCTAAATACTAAAAGTTGGATTTTTCGTCTTTTTCGCTAAAGACAGTCTAAAGACTAACAAGAGCTTAAGCTCTAACTGAACACTCTGAATGAGGTGATATATGCATTGTAAAGATTGTGGAGGTGTTATGGCCGGTGATGGTTATACCACTGTCCTACATTGTGAAAATGTAGACGTGATTGGTGAAGGCTATGAGCCAGATAGCAAGCCTGTCTTCTGTGGCTATGACGAACGCTGCGATCCTGATCACCCATTCTATGAGGACTACCTCGTTGACTCCTATGCCGATCCTAATATCCGCGAGTAGAGTTAACAGCTACTACCAAACTCGCACTGGCTGATGTCTGGCCAGTGTGATCTGTTTTATAGAAAAGTAATCACGCTTAACCCCGCCAAACAAATAGTCAGCTCTACCATTCGTACTCACTAAGGAAAACCAATCATGGAATCTAACAATGGGTAAGGCAATCATCTACAGCAACGATACTGATGCTCGTGTCGTTGAAACAAAGACAGCACACATAGAACCACACGAATATGTAGTGTGGAGATCCGTTATGGATCCACTGAAACTTTACAGAGCTTCTGGAGATGATGTTCTTGGTACTGAAGTTTTCATGAAAGATCTACCTGATCTTGTTAAATCTTTAATCCTTGTTCACAACATTTAAGGATATTCCTGCTATGCGAAGCCTTAAAGAATGTTACGAGATTGTTAAGAAATACCATTCCTACTGGGCAAGAGGTTATGGCCACTACAGGTTTATGTGCTTGGCAGTAAGTGAAGCTTGTTTTCGCGGCAATCTATCTTATGAAGAATTATGCATGTTAAAGAAAGATATATGGACTCTCGTACATGCAATTGATCCACTTGCACCTAGCTTATTAGTGGCATTAGGCAATCCTCCAGACGAAGAAGTAAAAGCTTACTGGGACAAGCACATAGACAATTTGGAGAACCAAGATGGGTATTCAGCATTACCTTCTGAAAGTAAATCCACCCAGAATTACACCTTACAGGAAGCACAGTGCAACACTGAGAATTGTGGCAAAGGTTCAAGCTCAGAGACGTCTGAAGGGTGAACTACAGGAAGAAGATCTGGTAGCTGATGTAATCGTCTACAAGCACTTCATCCCGTAGGAGATATCATGTACGTACTCTATACAGCCTTGGACGGCAGAGATGCAGTAGTCGTCCCAGAATTTCAGTACATAGCTCTGCCGGAAAACCTCAGATACACCACTGCTGTCACCAGAGCATCAAGACATCTCAACACCTTTGCAAAAAGGGATCTGAATAACCGGACAGTTACTCGGGTAGCTTTCGATGACCTTCCTGATCCAGTGAAAGCATTGATCGTACTCTATGAAATGTGAGGAACCAGTAATGAACGGAGATGATTATATTTGGAGTGCTGTACTCTGTGTAGCGCTTCTTTCATTAGCAGTGGCTTTTTACCCAGTCTTTAATTAAATGCGGAATTACCTACTTTGGAACTATGACATGAGAAGCCTTAAAGAATGCTATGAGATTGCTAAGCAGCATCATAAGTATTGGTCAGGTAAGGGTGAGCATACACATTATATGTGCCATGCAGCAACTGATGCACTTATCTGTGGAGAGCTAACCCAAGAAGAACACTTTGCATTGACTGAAGATGCAATGTCTTTAGTGGAGTCACTGGATAAAAGTGAAATTAGTTTAAAGGGAGCATTGGGCAATACTTCCCATGAAGAAGTAAAAGCCTTTTGGGACAACTACATAAATAACATGAAAAACCAAGATGGTTAATTGGAGTAACTAATATGAAAGCAACAACTACCCTTCATATAACTCTTGAGTTAACAGCTGAAGAAGCAAAGTGGCTGCACGAGTTAATGCAAAATCCTCTTACAGAAGACCAAAATCCAGATTACGAAGATTCTTATGATAAGAAGATGAGAGAAGCTTTTTACTGGGCCACAGCAATTAAAGACCACAATCACGACTAAGCATAAGCAAGGATAGCTACTATGAAAATGAAAAACTACGCTGGAATTGGATCCAGAAGTACTCCTGTTGATGTGTTGAACCTGATGACACAGATTGCAGAAGAGCTGTCTCCTGCATATGTCTTGATGTCTGGTGGTGCAGATGGAGCTGATACAGCCTTTGAAAAGGGTGCTGCACATAGCGAAATCTACATCCCGTGGAAAGGCTACAACATGCGAGAAGATGGGATACTTCTGGATAACCTTCGTGCATGGAATGATGTATCCAGACACTTCCATCCTGCACCTGAGAAATGCACTGTAGGTGCTCAGAAGCTTCATGGCAGAAATGCCTATATCACGCTTGGACCAAATCTTGATGATCCAGTCAGCATGATCATCTGTTGGACCCCTAAGGGAGAAATAACAGGTGGTACAGGTCTGGCTTTGAGGCTTGCAAAGTATTTTGAAATCCCTGTCTTCAACCTTGCCAAAGAAGATGCACTTCCTTCGTTGATCGACTTCGTGGAGAACCAGGAATGAAGAACAAGAAAACAGATGCAGAACGCAGATGGTGGCAAGCACTGCTGGTATTCAATGTAGTGCTGTACACCGTATTGATCATCCAACACTTCAACCTCTTTGGGTATTTGAAATGAACACAAAAGAAAAGATTGCAGTAATGCAGGCTTGGTTGGACGGGAAGACGATTGAAGTTGATAGCGACCATGACGGCACCTGGTATGAGATTGAGGGAGAACCAAGCTGGAATTGGAGATCCAATGTCTACCGCATCAAACCTGAAGAGGTTATCAAGCCCTCTATTGAGTGGGATCATGTAGCTGAGTACTTTAATTTTCTTGCTACAGATCATACAGAAATGCCCTTCCTGTATGAATACAAGCCTGTGTGGTCTCCAACACTGAAATGTTGGACAGTATCAAGGGGTGAGTACATCCCTGCTCGTTACTTCCAATCATTCAAACAGGGTGTTAACTGTCCTCCAAAAAACTCACTTGTTGAACGCCCAAGGGAGAAGTTATAGGTGGTACTGGTCTGGCTCTGAGATACCAGTATTCAATCTGTACTTCGAAGATCAAATCGAATCACTCATTCAATTTGTGGAGAACTATGATGTTTGACATTGTAAATCGTACAGCCAAACAGCTCTATGGAATGACCATCGAAGACGCTCACTCACGTGGTCTCTGTGTTCGTTGTCAGGAACCAGCTCTGGTTCAGATAGACGGGGAGACTCAGCACAACCCTGAACTGTTCTACTCTCCTGCTGGTAAGAAAGAGTGGAACATATCAGCTATGTGTGAGAAGTGCTTCGACAACATGTTTGCATTTATTGAGGAGTAAACAATGAAACACCCTGAATGTACTACCTGTGGTTCTGATCAAGTTCTGTGTGATGCGTATGCCTATTGGGATTACGAAAAACAATCTTGGGAGCTGCATTCAACCTATGATGGGAGCTTCTTCTGTAGCGAGTGTGAAACTGGTTCCAATGATGTGAATTGGGTGGAAGACAATGAAGACTGAAATATACGAGATCAGAACTCTGACTGACTTCGTTGTATGTCAGTACGTAGACTTCAAGTTGCTGGAACGGCATCTGGAGACTCAACTCAACCACCTGACGAACTACAAGATTGTAAAGATTACCAAAGAAGAGGAGATCATCTGTGAAGTCGAACGAAAGGCTGAAACAGGAGCACATGGAAAGTCTGTACAACAAGTTCCAGCAAATTCCCCTGCTGACTAAGATTTTCCAAGAAGCTGACATTGCTCCAGCTGATGATCCTGCAACACCCCATGTAATCAAACTCCTTGTACACCTCGCCATCCAGAAACGAATGCAGATCAATGCTGCTATTGGCCTCCTTGCCAAGAAGATCAGCATGGAAGATGCAGTAGCAATCATCGAAGCCTGTGTGGATGCTGGTATTGTTACTCACAACCCAGAGCGTAATGAACTGGTAGTGGTACTCGAACCAGATGCAGCTACACAGGAGAAGATGAAGCACTACATGTATCCACCTCCAATGCTGTGTGAACCTGAGAAAGTTACTCGTAACAGTGAGTCAGGATACCTGACCATTGATACTTCTGTAATGACTCGTGGATCACACACAGAAAAGGATGTTTGTCTGGATGTCATCAACATCTTGAACAGCTTCAAGTACAAGCTGAATCTGGATGTGCTGAAGTACTCATCCAAATACAAAACTCTGAGCCAGAGAAAGGAGGGAGAATCCTATGTAGAATTCAACAAACGACTCAAGCAATGGAAGAACTTTGATAGTGAGACTCGTAATCTGATTCAGAATCACTACTCAGGTGATGATACAATCCGATTCACACACGGGTATGACAAGCGAGGCAGGATTTACTGCCGAGGTTATCATTTCAACTATCAAGGCTGCGAGTGGCGTAAAGCTCTTATTGAGCTAGAACCAGAATACGTTCAGGATTAACCATGTCTGTAGATTACATCTTCGTATCATCAGGAAAAAACCAGAGATTCTTCTCAATCAAGACTGGGGAGATGGTTCCTGTTACCAAGAAATTCTTCAACCGTTGGAGGAAGTCGAAAGTTGCTTGGTGGTACATGAATGCTGTTATCACAGATAACAATCTGATCGAGACGTATGGGGTCAGGGCATGGAATAAGCCTATGACCCCAGACGAACACTTCAAACGAACCAAGAAAGAATTGGGAGACATCTTTCGTAGCCGAAAAGACATCGTAAATTACATTCACGTATTGGCCTATCCGTTCAGTGAGGAACTCTCTGAAGAGAGTATCAACAAGATCATCTGGACACTCGAAAAATTGTGAGCCAACCGGCTCTTAAAGAAAGGCGCTCAATAGCGCCTTTTTTAATGCATGGAGAAAAGTAATGGTTGATATCAGTTTGCTGGTTGCACAGCTTAACAGGCAGTGTCTCAAGGATGTAGCTGATGCGTCTGGCGTATCGTACTCATGCCTTTCAAACA
>Ga0209075_1003916_pt1 | contig 12140 bp, 12 predicted proteins | sample Stecom2011_FD_187523 | JGI IMG/M metagenome (GOLD analysis project Ga0209075, IMG submission 187523) | Agricultural soil microbial communities from Utah to study Nitrogen management - Steer compost 2011 (SPAdes) (version 2) | ecosystem: Environmental > Terrestrial > Soil > Agricultural land...
ATGGCAGCACCCATGGCCAGCACACCCGGGAACGCGGAGCCGGCGATGGCCGGAACGGCACGCAGGATGGCGTAGAAGGGCGTGAAGTACCATACCGGAGCAATATGGTCAGGGGTCTTCAGCGGGTTGGAGATCTCGAAGTTCGGCTTCTCCAGGAAGTAGCCGCCCATCTCCGGGAAGAAGAACACCACGGTGCAGAAGACGAACAGGAACACCGCAACACCGACAATATCCTTCACGGTGTAGTACGGATGGAAGGGAATGCCATCCAGCGGCACGCCGTTCTCGTCCTTCAGCTTCTTGATCTCGATGCCGTCAGGGTTGTTGGAACCCACTTCGTGCAGGGCGATGATGTGAAGCACGACCAGACCCAGCAGGACGATCGGCACGGCAATCACGTGCAGCGCGAAGAAGCGGTTCAGGGTGATACCGGAAATCAGGTAGTCACCACGCACCCACTGGGCCAGATCCGGACCGATGACCGGAATCGCGCCGAACAGGGAGATGATCACCTGGGCACCCCAGTAGGACATCTGACCCCAGGGCAGCAGGTAGCCCATGAAGGCCTCGGCCATCAGCGCCAGGTAGATCAGCATGCCGAAGATCCACACCAGCTCGCGGGGCTTGCGGTAGGAACCGTACATGATGCCGCGCAGCATGTGCAGGTAGACCACCACGAAGAACGCGGAAGCGCCGGTGGAGTGCAGGTAGCGCAGCAGCCAGCCCCATTCCACATCACGCATGATGTATTCGACGGAGGCAAAGGCGGTGGCCCCGGAGGGCTCGTAGCTCATGGTCAGCCAGATACCGGTGATGATCTGGTTGACCAGCACCAGCAGCGCCAGGGAGCCGAAGAAGTAGAAGAAGTTGAAGTTCTTCGGTGCGTAGTACTTGCTCAGGTGATCTTCCCAGACGCGGGTGACCGCCATGCGTTCGTTGACCCAATCAAGCAGCTTGCTCATCAGGCTGTCTCCTCCTGATCGATGCCGATGATGATGACATCATCCGACTCATAGCTATGGGGCGGTACGGGGAGGTTCAGCGGAGCGGGCATGCCCTTGAACACACGACCGGACATGTCGTAGTAGGAACCGTGGCAGGGGCAGAAGTAACCGCCCTTCCAGTCGGCGCCCATATCGACGGCACCGACTTCCGGCTTGAACAGCGGCGAACAGCCCAGGTGGGTACAGATACCCAGCACCACCAGGACTTCGGGCTTGATCGAGCGGGTCTTGCCATCAACATAGGCAGGCTGGTTCGATGCGTTGGACTGGGGGTCGGCAACGACGCTGTCCATTTCATCCAACAGGGCCAGTGCTTCCGGCGTCCGGCGCGAGATGAATATCGGCTGACCACGCCATTCGGCAACAATCTGCTGCCCCGGCTCGATCTTGCTGATATTTACCTTAACCGGCGCACCTGCCGCCTTGGCTCTTGCGCTTGGGAACCATGACCCCACAAAGGGCACAGCCACCCCCACTACACCAGCAGCACCCACCACACTCGTGGCTGCTACCAGGAAGCGACGCCGGCCGTTATTTACGCCGTCATTACTCATCCAGTCGTCTCCCATCAGCTAAACAGACCTTTGCAAAAGGCCTTTTTCAAGTATTGAACTGCCTGCACAAAATGAAACAGATGGTAATGAAAAACCCCTATCGTGACAAGGCGATCTCCCATTATCCCGGAACCTGCGAAGTGTACCCGAACCTGCATAATTCGGGGCGTCGAGCGATGCGTCCTGTCACGCGACACCTTGTCGCAGATACAAGAACGCCCGGTATCCTGGGCAGGATCCGGGCGTCTTGGAAACGCTGAGTCTGTCGACTTAACGCTTGGAGTATTGCGGACGCTTACGCGCTTTACGCAGACCCACTTTCTTCCGCTCGACCTCACGGGCGTCGCGGGTAACGAAACCGGCCTTGCGCAGTTCGCTGCGCAGGGTTTCGTCGTATTCCATCAGCGCACGGGTGATACCGTGACGGATGGCACCGGCCTGACCGGAGATACCGCCACCCTGAACAGTGACGTAAACGTCGAACTTTTCAGTGTTGCCGGTCAGTTCCAGCGGCTGACGCACGACCATGCGTGCAGTCTCGCGACCGAAGAACTGATCGAGAGTGCGGTTGTTGATGGAGATATTGCCAGTACCCGGACGCAGGAACACCCGAGCGGTGGCGGTTTTACGACGGCCAGTACCGTAGTTTTGTGTCACCGACATAGTGAGCTCCTGTTAGATCTTGAGTTCTTGGGGCTGCTGGGCAGCATGCGGATGGTTGGCACCGGCGTAGACTTTCATCTTGCGGTACATTGCCCGACCCAGGGGGTTCTTGGGCAGCATGCCTTTAACAGCGATCTCAATGATACGCTCAGGAGCACGCTGGTTCAGCTTCTCGAAGTTGATGCTCTTGAGACCACCCGGGAAACCGGTGTGGCTGTAGTACATCTTGTCCTGAGCCTTGTTACCAGTGACCTGAATCTTCTCGGCATTCACGATCACGATGTAGTCACCGGTATCAACGTGCGGAGTGTACTCAGGCTTGTGCTTGCCACGCAGGCGGCTGGCAACTTCGGTAGCCAGGCGACCAAGGGTCAGACCGGTGGCATCTACTACGTACCAGTCGCGTTTTACTGTTTCCGGTTTGGCGCTGAAGGTTTTCATTAAATCCTAGCCTCAGAGGCCGCTCTATGAATTTCAAAGAGGGCAAATCTTACAGAGTGATATGTGTTTTTACAACCAGTGAGCCTGGGCAGACACTCAGTGGGGGCTGTGGGGTCTGGGTGGCATTCCGGGCTGTAACAACAACGACAGGCTAGGCATCCTGTCGAGAGTGCGGGGCATTATGCCAATGGGGCGAAAAATTACAACCTTTATTTCACCATTGACCGATAATGTCCCTCCTGACTACCTCTACCACCTGATCGGAGTCCGACATGCTCTATCGCCCCCTCGGCACCAGCTCACTCAAGGTCAGCGCCCTGTGTCTGGGTACCATGACCTGGGGTGAACAGAACACCCAGCGCGAAGCCTTTGCCCAGATCGACCGTGCGCGCGACGCCGGCGTCAACTTCATCGACTGCGCGGAGATGTACCCGGTACCGCCGCGGGCGGAAACCCAGGGTGCCAGTGAGCGCATCATCGGCGAGTACTTTCGCCAGCGTGGCAATCGCGACCAGTGGGTGCTGGCCAGCAAGGTCGCCGGCCCGAACCGCGACATGCAGCACATCCGTGACGGCGCCACCCGCTTCACCCGCCAGCACATCACCGCTGCGCTGGAAGGCAGCCTGAAGCGCCTGCAGACCGAGCATATCGATCTCTATCAGTTGCACTGGCCGGACCGGCACACCAACTTCTTCGGCCAGCTCGGCTACCAGCACGACCCCGAGGAGCAGATCACTCCCATAGAGGATACCCTGGAGGTACTGGACGACCTGGTGCGCGCCGGCAAGATCCGCCATATCGGCCTGTCCAACGAAACCCCCTGGGGTACCAGCCGCTTCCTGCATCTGGCCGAAACCCGTGGCTGGCCGCGGATCGTCAGCGTACAGAACCCCTACAACCTGCTCAACCGCAGCTACGAGGTGGGCATGGCGGAGATTTCCATCCGTGAACAGGTAGGCCTGCTGGCCTACTCGCCGCTGGCCTTCGGCACCCTGACCGGCAAGTACCTCAACGGCCTGCGGCCGGAGAAGGCGCGCCTGACCCTGTTCAGCCGCTTCAGCCGCTACACCAACCCCCAGGCCCAGAAGGCCTGCGCACGGTATGTGCAGCTGGCCCGGGACCACGGCATGGATCCGGCGCAGATGGCCCTGGCCTTCGTCACCCGCCAGCCCTTCGTGACCAGCAACATCATAGGGGCGACGAACATGGATCAGCTCAATCGCAACCTGACCAGCGTGCACATGGGACTGACCGACAAGATCCTGGAGGCCATCGAGGAGATCCATCGCAGCCAGCCGAACCCCGCGCCCTGAGCCGGGCCGGGGTGCAGCGCACCCGCGCTGCGCCTGGGTGGATCTGGAATGGTACGTCGTCGCGCAGATGCGCGACGACCCGTTGAATTACGGCTTGTGCGGTCTTGCGAGGAACTCGTGGGACTGCATTTCCAGCAGTCGACTGAGGGTGCGCTGGAATTCGAAATCCAGCCGGCCGCCGGCATACAGGTCCTTGAGCGGTACCTCGGCGGAAATGATCAGCTTGACGTTGCGGTCGTAGAATTCATCCACCAGATTGATGAAGCGACGGGCCATGTCGTCCTTGGCTACACCCATCTGCTCGACATTGGCCAGCAGCACCGCCTGGAAGATCTTGGCCAGGGCAATGTAGTCGTTCTGGCTGCGCGGGCCGTCACAGAGCTCGCGGAACTCGAACCAGGCGACGTTCTCGTACATGCGTACAGCGTGGATTGCCCGGTTCTCGATGGTCAGCTCGGCGTTCAGGCGCACGTGTTCCGGTTCCAGCACCAGACTGCGGAAGCTGCGATCCAGGCTGGCCTCCGCCTCCTCACCCAGGGGGTAGTGATAGAGGTCGGCCTGCTCCAGCGCCCGCAACCGGTAGTCAACGCCATTATCCACGTTGACCACTTCAGTATGTTCCTTGAGCAGGGCGATGGCCGGCAGGAAGCGCGCTCGCTGCAGGCCGTCCTTGTACAGCCCGTCCGGCACTATGTTGGAGGTCGCCACCAGCACCACGCCGTTACCGAACAGCTCCTCCATCAGGGTGCCGAGGATCATGGCATCGGTAATGTCGGTAACGAAGAACTCGTCGAAGCAGATCACCCGAGCCTCATCGGCAAACTTGCGGGCGATGATCTTCAGCGGGTTTTTCTCGCCCTTGAGCTCGCGCAGCTCCTGGTGCACGCGCTGCATGAAGCGGTGGAAATGGGTGCGCATCTTGCGCTCGATGGGCAGCGCCTCGAAGAAAGTGTCCACCAGATAGGTCTTGCCGCGACCTACACCGCCCCAGAAGTACAGACCCTTGACCGGCAGGCTGCGCTTGGCACGAAAACGACCGAACAGGCCGACACTGCGTGGCGGGCCCGCCCGAAGAATGTCGTCGTAGAGCCGCTGCAGATGCTTTACGGCATTTTCCTGCGCGGGATCGTGGAAAAAATCCGGACGCTTGAGGTCCGCCTGATAGCGTTCAAGGGGCGTCATACTGGGGGTCCAGGGTAAAACAGGGGTCGATACTCTACCCGCCGGACCGCCTGATGGCAATCAGCGCAGGACTTCCTCCACCGCCGCCTTCAGCTCCACCAGCTTGCCATGGAAGAAATGCCCGGTATCGGCAAAGCGCACCATATTCACCTCCGTCCTGCCCTCCAGCAGCTCGAACACGGCAGCGGAGGCCACCACATCATCCGCCTCGCCCATCATCACGTTGACCGGACCGGGCAGCGGCAGCAGATCGGCAAAGGGCAAGCGTTCCACCGAGGGCGCCACCAGGACCACTGCCTCGGGCCAGGTGCCCAGACTGCTTGCGGCGGCAGCGGCGACGTAGCCACCGAAGGAGAAGCCCATCAGCCACAGCGGCAGACCGGGGAACTCGCGGGCCGCCCAGTCGGTCACTGCCTTGCAATCCTCTGTTTCACCCACGCCATCGGCATGCCGGCCGGTGCTCTGGCCCACCCCGCGGAAGTTGAAGCGCACCGTACTGGCTCCCTGATCCCGTGCCGCGCGCATCAGCGTCGACACCACCTTGTTATGCATGGTGCCGCCATGCAGGGGATGGGGGTGACAGATCACCGCCACCGCCCGGGCCTCGGCCACGCGGGTGACGAGGATTTCCAGCTCGCCAGCGGGACCGCTGATGAGCAGATGTTCTTCGCTGCTGCGATTCATGGACTGAACTCCGTAACTGATTCGTGACTATGGTCGGGGCGTCTGCGTCGGATAGGCCAGGCAGGACTGAAACATCGATCAGCCCCTAGCCTTGTTTGACAAATGCCGTTACCGTAACAGCAGACCCGGGCGGTGCAACAGCATCGCGTGACAAGATTCAACGAGGTACCCAAGGTGGATACAAGCGAAAACCTGTGGATTGCAGTCGTGATTGCCCTGGCCGTGGGCTTTATCGTGGGCATCATTGTAGCGCGACTGGCGCCGCGTCTGACTGGCGGATCCGCCTCCAGCACCCAGGCCCAGCTGGAAAGCCTGCAGCTGCGCTTCGAGGAGTACCAGCAGGAGGTGGCCAGCCACTTCAATACCACCGCCAGCCTCGTTTCCCGCCTGAACAAGAGCTATCAGGACATCCAGGAACATCTGGGTCAGGCCGCAGTCGAACTGGCACCCGACGAGATGACGCGTCAGCGCCTGCTCGCCGCCCTGGATCAGGACAGCGTACCGGACAGCAGGGAGCGGGTCGAACCGGTATTCGACAGTCTCGAGCCACCCCGTGATTACGCGGACAAGACGCCGGACAGCCCCGGTACGCTCTCCGAGGAGTTCGGAGTGAAGCGTACCTGAGCCATCCTGCTGTTGTCCTTCAACGGAAACGCCCATGCCGGATGTCATCGCCAACCGCTTCATAAGCACATCACCGGATGACCCGGCCCATCTGACCCTGGAGGGCGACTGGGTACTGGAACACTACGCGCAGCTGCGCCAGCAGGTGCGCGACCTGACCCGTTCCGGCGCCGCCTGCCGTTCCGCCGACCTGCGCCGGATCGGCCGCCTGGATACCGCCGGTGGTCAGTTACTGGCCGACCTCCTGGGCCCCGAACTGCTGCGGCAACTCGCCGACAGCGACCGGGACCTTCCCGAGGAACGCCGTGTACTGCTGACGCGCATCGCCGACAGTCTGCAAGAGGAGTCCGCCCCCCAACCGCCACAGAATGCGGTTCTGGAGCTGCTCGGCAATCTGGGCAGGTATGTGGTGGAGCTGTACCAGCATATCGTCATCCTGCTGGCCTTCATCGGCATGACGCTGGCGGGTCTGGCTTCCAGCCTGCTGCGCCCCGGCACCTGGCGAGTGACCTCGATCGTCGCCCAGATAGAACAGATCGCCCTCAATGCGGTGGCCATTGTGGCCCTGCTGACCTTCATGGTCGGCGCCGTCATCGCCTTTCTCGGCGCGACCGTCCTCGCCGACTTCGGCGCCACCATCTATACCGTCGACCTGATCGCCTTCTCCTTCCTGCGCGAATTCGCCGTGCTGCTGACAGCCATCCTCATGGCCGGACGCACCGCCAGTGCCTTCACCGCCCAGATCGGCTCGATGAAGGCCAACGAGGAAATCGACGCCATCCGCACGCTGGGGCTCAATCCCCTGCATATTCTGGTGATCCCCCGGGTCATCGCCATGATCATCTCGCTGCCCGTGCTGACCTTCATCGGCATGCTCTCGGGCATGCTCGGTGGCGCCGTGGTCTGCTCCCTGGCGCTGGACATCTCGCCGACCATGTTCCTCAACATACTGCAGCAGAACGTCGCGGTTCAGCACTTCTATCTGGGCATGGCCAAGGCCCCCCTGTTCGCCTTCCTGATCGCCATCATCGGTTGCATGGAAGGTTTCAAGGTCAGCGGCAGCGCCGAGTCGGTCGGCGAACACACCACCTCCGCAGTGGTGCAGTCCATCTTCGTGGTCATTCTGCTGGATGCACTGGCAGCCCTGTTCTTCATGGAGATGGACTGGTGAGCGACGAACGCAACCCCCTGGTGGAGATCCGCGGGCTGGTCAACCGCTTCGGCAAGCAGACCGTGCACGAGAACCTGGATCTGGACATCCTGCCGGGTGAGATCCTCGGCGTCGTGGGCGGTTCGGGCACGGGCAAATCGGTGCTGCTGCGCTCCATTGTCGGCCTGCGGCGCCCCAGCGGCGGAAGCGTCAGGGTGTTCGGCGAGCAGCTGGACAAGCTTGATGAACAGAGCCGCTCGAAGGTCGAACGGCGCTTTGGCGTCCTGTTCCAGCGCGGCGCCCTGTTCTCCTCGCTGACTGTCACCGAGAATGTTGCCCTGCCGCTGATCGAGCATGCCGGCCTCAGTCGCGATGACGCCGAGCACCTGGCCGGCATGAAGCTGGCCCTGGCCGGCCTGCCGCCGCACGCCGGGGACAAGTTTCCCTCGGAGCTGTCCGGTGGCATGGTCAAGCGCGCCGCTCTGGCACGGGCGCTGGCGCTGGATCCGGACATCCTCTTTCTCGACGAGCCCACCGCCGGTCTGGACCCCATAGGAGCGGCGGCCTTCGACCAGCTGATTCTCACCCTGCGCGACGCCCTCGGCCTCAGCGTATTCCTGGTCACCCATGACCTGGACACGCTGTACACGATCTGCGACCGGGTCGCCGTGCTGGCGGAAAAGCGCGTGCTGGTGGCTGATACGCTCGAACGCGTGGCTGCAACCGACAACAGCTGGATTCAGGATTACTTCCATGGCCCCCGCGGCCGCGCTGCCGCCAGCGCGGCCAGTCATACACCTCAGCCGGAGCAGAGCCCCTAATGGAAACCCGTGCCCATCACGTCATCATCGGCTTGTTCACCCTGCTGGCCGGCGCCGGCGCCGTGCTGTTTGCGGTGTGGATCAGCAATGCCAACACCAGTTCGGATTACCGCTACTACACGGTGGTTTTCCGCGAGGCTGTCACCGGCCTGTCCCGCGGCAGCGCGGTGCAGTACCGCGGCATTCCCATCGGCGATATCACCGAACTGGGCCTCGACCCGGAAGATCCGTCGCAGGTGCTCGCCGGCATCCGCATCAGCGGTACCGCGCCGATCACCCGGGACACCAAGGCCCGCCTGACTTTCACCGGCATCACCGGCAACACGGTGATCGAGCTGGTTCCCGGCGACCCGAATAGCCCCCTGCTGGACGGCGACGGCACCCAGGCCGCCCGCATACCGGCCACACCCTCGCCCATTTCCAGCCTGCTGGCCAACGGCGAGGATCTGATGACCAACATCAATCAGTTGGTCAGCAACGCCCGCAACATGCTGTCCGACGAGAACGCCGAACGCATCGCACGCACGCTGGAATCGATCGAGGTGGCCGCCGGCAGCCTGTCGAGCCAGGGCGATGACGTGAAGGCGCTGGTCAACGAACTGACCGCCGCCAGCCGCGAGGCGACAGAACTGATCACCAATGTGAATACCCTGGTCAATGAGCAGGGCACGCGCACCCTGAACAACGTGGAACAGACCCTGGAGTCCATCGCCAGCACCAGCGAAACCCTGGAGCAGCTGCTGGTGGACAACAGCGACGCGTTTTCCAGCGGCATGCAGGGCCTGGGACAGCTTGAGCCGGCCATCTCGGAACTGCGCGGCAGCCTGACCGCCCTGCGTTCGATCACCCGCCGCCTGGAAGACAACCCGGCCCGCTTCCTGCTCGGTCGCGATACTTTCGAGGAGTATGAGCCATGATCCGTCTGCCCCTGACCACAGGCCTGCTGGCTGCCCTGCTGACCCTGGGTGGCTGCTCGCTGCTGCCCGAATCCGAACCGGTGGCGGTGTATCAGTATTCGCAACCACCGCAGAACCTGATCCAGCAACGCCCGCAGAGCCTGCCCCTGTCCCTGCGGGTCGACACACCCCAGGCCGGCTATGCCCATACCGGGCCGCGTCTGATGGTACAGACCCGCGACAACCAGCTGCTCAGCTACCGCGGCGTGCGCTGGAGTGACCCGACCCCCACCCTGCTGCGCGAATATCTGGCCCAGGCCTTCCAGCGCCAGGGCGGACTGCGGGCGGTGACTACCGACGAGAACGCACTGCATGCCGATGTGCATCTGGGCAGTGATCTGCGCCGCTTCCAGGTGGTCGACGGTGAACAACCGCACATCCTCATCGAGCTGCAGGCCCGACTGGTGAACCCGGAAAGCCGCCGGATCTACGTCAGCCGCGATTTCCGTATCGAGCAGCCGATCGGTAACACCCAGATTGCCCAGGTGCTCGAGGGCCATGAGCGGGCGGCCCAGACCCTGGCGCGCCAGTTGCTGGAATGGGCATTGCCGCAGATGGCAGCCATCCCCGCCGACAGCCGCCCCTGAGTCAGAGCGCCAGCAGCAGTACCAGCGGCAGGCTGAGCATGGCCAGCAGGGTCTGCAGGGTGATGATGCCGGCCATCAGCTCCGCGTCCCCATGCAGCTGACGGGCCAGCACGTAGGCCGTGGGCGCACAGGGCAGCGCGAAGAGCAACACCACGGCGACCTGCTCCATGCCGGCCATGCCCATCCAGCCGCTGAGCAGCCAGGCTCCCAGCGGCATCAGCAGCAGCCGCCCCATGCTGTTGATCAGCAGCGGCAGGGTTTCCCGGCGCAGGTCCTGTGGCTGCAGCGCTGCCCCTACACAGAGCAGACCCAGTGGCAGACTGCTGGCCGCCAGCAGCCCGAGCAATTCGCTTACCCCGCCGCCCAGAGGCAATCCCACCAGATTGGCCATCACGCCACCTATACAGGCGAGGATCAGCGGATTTCTCAGCAAGGTACCGATCAGGACCGGCACACCGAGACTGCCGCCGGGGGTCAGCGCCAGCACTGACAGGGTGTTGACCGCCGGCACTGTTACCGCCAGCAGCAGTGCCATCAGGCTCAGCCCGGCCTCCCCGAACAGCGCACCCACCGCAGCCAGGCCAATGTAGGTGTTGAAACGCAGGGTCCCCTGCACCAGCACGCCGAAGCGCGAGGCAGGCCAGGCACGCCAGCGACGCAGGAGCACCAGCACACCCCAGCCCACGCCCAGGATCAGCGCCACGCACCCGGCAATGCGCCCCAGGTGCGGACTGTCCAGCGGCGCCCTGGCCAGACTGCTGAACAGCAGCGCAGGGAACAGGACGAAGTAGTTGAGCCGCTCCGCCCCCGGCCAGAAAGCATTGCTTGGGAAACCCGCGCGCCGCAGCAGATAGCCGCCGAGAATCAGCGCGAACAGCGGCCAGAGGGCCGCCAGCAGGTAGCTCATGAGGCTGATCCCATGTCTGCCGCGGGTTGCGGCTCTGCGACCGCCAGCTCACGGGGGAAGCGGCGGATCAGCAGGGTGAGACCGAAGCCGGCACTCAGCACCGCCACGGTGAAACCGAAGGCGCTGGTGAAGTTGCCGGTACTGCCGATCAGCCAGCCGGCGATGGCCGGGCCGAAGAACTGGCCGATGGCGAAGAACAGGGTGGCGAAGCTGAAAGCGATGGGAATGTAGCGCGGCGCCACCTGGTCGGTGGCACTGGTCTGGATCATGGCGAACAGGCCGTTGATCGACAGGCCCATGATCAGGAAGTGGAAGAAGAACACCGGCAGCGTCTGGGCGAACAGCGGCAGGGCCATGGCGCCCACCACCAGGGCGATGGAGATCGCCAGGGCATTGCCCCTGCCCCAGTGATCGGACAGACCGCCCCACACCGGACCGGTCGCCACCGAGAGCAGCCCGGACATGGCCATCAGCCGCCCGGCGACCACCTCGCCATGGCCGCTCTCGACCATGAAGCTGACCATGAAGATGGTCTGCACTATGTAACCCAGGCCGATGATCCCGTAGGTGCTGGCAACGATCAGCACCCGCGGATTGCGATAGACCCGCCACTTCTCCGCGGCGGACAGCTTGCCACTGACACCGCTGGCCGCCTGCGGGGGATTGCGCACGAACAGCGCGATCAGCAGGGTTGCCGACAGTGCCACGGCACCGAACAGCCCCCAGCTGGCCCGCCAGCCCTGATCACCGAACAGGTCGAGCAGCGCCGGCACCAGCAGCCCCGCCGAGAGGGTGCCTATGCCTACCCCGCTGCTCATGTAGCCGATGACCAGTCCACGCTTTTCCGGGAACCAGGTGGCCAGCAGCGTGACCATGGGGGCGAAGGCGAAGGCGGTACCGAAACCCAGCAGCCCCATGAGCAACGCAATCAGCCAGAATGACGAGGCCAGAGTGAGTCCGGCGAAGCCCAGCACCACTATGCCCAGACCGAACAGCACCGAAGCGCGGGCGCCCCAGCGTGCCGCCGCCAGCCCGCCCGACAGCACGAAGCACACGTAGCATAGGGCGGTGATGGTGCCGAGAATGCCGGCCTGCTGGTAGCTCAGGCCCAGGTCTGCACGCATCGACGGCAGTATGATGCCGTAGGCCAGGCGGGCAAAGCCGATTACCACCATGGAGGTGAGGGTGCCACACAGAACGGTGATCACCATGTTCGGGCGGATTGTACTGCGGGTCATGACGACTCTCTTATCG
>Ga0209075_1003917_pt1 | contig 12138 bp, 10 predicted proteins | sample Stecom2011_FD_187523 | JGI IMG/M metagenome (GOLD analysis project Ga0209075, IMG submission 187523) | Agricultural soil microbial communities from Utah to study Nitrogen management - Steer compost 2011 (SPAdes) (version 2) | ecosystem: Environmental > Terrestrial > Soil > Agricultural land...
CGACTCCAAGCAATTGTAAGCGAATTACATAAAACTGGGCATCAAGTTGAAGTGGTAACCGCACTTCCTAATCATCCAACAGGTGAAATATTCCCTAAATTCAGAGGGAGGTTTTATTTAAAAGAAGATCAAAAAGGTATTATAATACATCGAGTTTGGCTTTATGCGGCTCTAGGATCAGGCGTTAGAAGAATGATAAATTATATTTCATTTACAGTAAACTGTTTTTATGGGTTATTACGATGCAAAAAACCAGATTATATTTTTATTGAATCGCCCCCTTTATTCTTGAGTATTCCTGGCTTCGTCATGTCTATGATATGGAAAAGGCCATTTATTTTTAATGTTGCTGATTTATGGCCTGACTCAGCTAAACAGTTAAAGCTCTTGAGTAATGGGTTCGTTTTTCATCTTTTGTCTTGGCTCGAAAAGTGGACATATAAAAAAGCCTTATATATTAACGCAGTAACTGATGGGATAAAGAATATTCTAATAGATGGAAAAGGTATTCCAGAAAACAAAGTCCTCTTTCTTCCAAATGGAGTAGACACGGAACTCTTCAATATTCGATCAAAGAATGACGTAATTGCAGAAAGATTTGGTATAAAGAATAAAAATGTGGTTTTATATGCGGGTACCCATGGATATGCTCATGGAATTGAGGTCGCTTTAGAAGCGGCGTCAATTTTGATGGATCGTCAAGATATTGTATTTGTATTTATTGGTGACGGATCTGAAAAAAAGAAATTGATTAAGATAGCTAAAGAGATAAGGTTATCTAATGTTAGATTCCTGGATCCAGCTCCACCCAATATTATTGCCGATTTATATTCGATAGCTTGCATCGGCTTATCCACATTACGAGATTCACAATTATTTGAAGGAACACGGCCTGTTAAGATCTTTTCCTCAATGGCTTCAGGGGTTCCTGTATTATATAGCGGAAATGGTGAGGGAGCAAAACTAGTTGAGCAATATAGTGCAGGCCTAGTTGTTCCTCCTGAAGATTCTCAGGAACTTGCATTAGCGGTGGTAAAATTAGTTGATGATAAGGACTTTAACAGAACACTAGGGCAGAACGGAAGACAGTTTGTTGAAAACGAATTAAGTTGGGATTTAGTTATTAAGACTTGGATTAGTCAATTAACTAAAAACACTAAGAGGTGAATAAAATGCGTGATAAATTCCTACCCTTCTCTCCTCCATTAATTGGAGATGAAGAAAAAAGGGAAGTCGTAGCCACTTTGGATTCAGATTGGATAACTACTGGACCGAAAACAAAACAATTTGAAAGAGAGTTTATTACATTTTTAAAAGGGAAAGAGGCATTAGCCTTAAATTCATGTACTGCAGGGCTGCATACTGCCTTAATAACCTTAGGCATAGGTTCCGGGGATGAGGTTATTACTACTCCTATGACCTTTGCTTCTACAGTTAATGTTATAGAACACGTGGGAGCAAAGCCAGTTTTGGTTGATGTTGAACCTGATACTCTAAATATTGACCCCGAAAAGATTGAAGCGGCTATTACTTTTTCAACAAAAGCAATCATCCCTGTACACTATTCGGGTCATCCAGCTGAATTAGATGCTATAAAGACTATTGCAGAGAAGAATAACCTATATATTATTGAGGACGCTGCTCATGCTTTACCTGCGAAATATAAGGGCCAATTCATCGGGTCGGGGGAGAACCCAACTGCTTTTAGTTTCTATGCTACAAAAAACCTAACTACTGCTGAAGGTGGAATGCTTACAGGCTCCTCTGGTTTTATTGAAAAAGCCAGAATAGTGAGTTTGCATGGGATGAGTAAGGATGCTTGGAAACGTTATGATAAGGCTGGCAGTTGGTATTATGAGGTTATTATGCCGGGGTTTAAATATAATATGACTGATATTCAAGCATCAATTGGTTTATGGCAGCTAAAAAAGTTAGAAAAGTTTCAACAGCGTCGTCGGGAGATTGTACAAGCGTATAATAATGCCTTTAGTGTTGAAGACGCTTTAGAGATTCCAACACAACGCCCAGAGGTAGAACATGCATGGCATTTATATGCGTTGAGGTTAAAGGATAATGTATTAAAAATAAATCGGGATCAATTTATTGAAGAGCTAAAGGATAGAAAGATTGGAACATCTGTTCATTTTATTCCTATTCATCTTCATCCTTATTATCGAGATAAATATGGATATAGACCGACGGATTTTCCAGTAGTTTATAGTAATTTCCAGCGCATTCTGAGTTTACCTTTGAATCCGCGTTTGAGTGATGAAGATGTAAATGATGTAATTGAGGCTGTTCTAGAGATTGTTAAGAAATTTCGGAGATGAGGGAATGAAAGTTTCAAAACGTGTCTTTGATCTGGTGTTTGTGATTCCTGGTTTGATTATTTTGTTTCCTTTTTTTGTAGTGGTGGCCATATTAATTAAAATTGATGACGGAGGTCCAGTGTTTTTTCGGCAGGAAAGAGTCGGACATAAAGGTAGGCTTTTTAGAATATGGAAATTTAGGACTATGGTGGTAGATGCTGAAAAAAAAGGAATGAAGATTACAGTTGGTCAGGATTCACGTGTAACCCGAATCGGTAGGATATTAAGGAAGACTAAGTTGGATGAATTTCCCCAATTATTTAATGTTTTGTTAGGCGAAATGAGCCTAGTGGGGCCGAGACCTGAAGTAAAGTATTATGTGGATAAATATAACGAAGCCCAAAAAGAGGTGCTAAATTTAGTACCTGGAATTACTGATCTGGCTTCAATAAAATACCGGAATGAAAGTGAAATATTAGCTAATTCTTCAAATGCAGAAGAGAGTTATATTAGTGATATTATGGGTAGCAAAATATCTATCAACTTACAATACGCTTCAAAGGCAACAAGGATCTCCGATTTCATAGTAATATTAAAAACTCTGTCTAGTAAGTGATTTGTTTTTCAAATAAGAGTATAATGAAGAACTTGAATAATAATGTTTCTTATTAATTAACGTCAACGTAGCTTATGGTAAGACAAGCAATAATACTAAAAGATATTGTCATGTCAGACCGGATTCTAACCGAAGGTTTATTGTAAACACACCGATGTTTTAATTATTATCTACTTAAGCCAAAACAGAAATACTTGCGGATTCGGGCGGTCTGCAAAAAGAAGCGTATTTTCTTAAAACACCATGTACTACGCTGAGGGATCAAACAGAATGGGTTGAAACATAAAAGAATGGGTGGAACATGTTAAGCCCAATTGATGTTGATGTAATAATCCGAACTTTGAGTAGAGATCTATTTAGCCCCCTAATAAATTGGATAAAACGATTGAACATGCTAAAATAAAAATCAGGGGGTAGAAATAATGAAAAAGAAACGCTATGACCAGGAATTCAAAGAACAGATTGTCAGAGAATGCCAAGAAGTCGGCAATACCGCACTTGTGGCTAGACGACATGGGATCTCTAAAAATACGGTACACAGCTGGATTCAAGCAACTAGAAAAAATGGTTCTGTAGTTCCTTTACCAAGAAACGACAACCAAAGACTGGTTGAAGTAGGAAAACGCCTCGAAACTCTTGGCCAAGAAAATGACCGGCTGAAAAGAATCGTTGCTGAAAAAGAACTAGAACTATTGATTTTGAGGGAATTACGTGATAAGGCAAACCCTCAGTAGCCGACAAAGTCTCTATTGCAAAACGGTGGATTACAAAAGGATTTAATGCAAATCTAGTACTCGGCTTTGTCGGACTAGCGCCATCCACCTTCTATGAACGCATTGGCCGAAAAGAGCTAAAGGCAGTTGTAAAGAACTCAGATAAAGCTGCTGTAGGCAGGCCTAAAACTCAATTTTCATATACTTTTGCCGGTAAGGAAATTGCTGATGAACAAATAAAGGAATGGCTATGTGAATTGGTTTGTGGCGATGGGTTTCCTTATGGATACAAAAAGCTTACCTCAGCCTTAGTAGATGATTATTCTCTTGCCATCAACCATAAAAAGGTTTATCGACTATGTAAAGAGTTGGATATTCTTAAGCCCCAAAGAATCTGCAAGCCTAAACATCCAAAACGCCTAGCGCAGAGATCTGAAGTAACCGGACCTAACCAGCTCTGGGAGATGGATATAAAATATGGTTACATATATGGAGAAGAAAGATTCTATTTTCAGCTATCCTTAATTGACGTTTTTGACCGCTGCGTTATTGATTATCACTTAGGTTTAACCTGTACAGCTAAGGACGCCTGTAGAGTTCTTCGTAACGCCTTGAAAAAGCGCGGGATTAAACCAGGAATGACAATGCCGCGAGTAAGAACGGATAACGGTCCTCAATTCATTGCAAAACTCTTTGAAGAGGTTTGTCGGAAGTTTGGAATAGTCCATGAACGAATACCTGTCAGGACTCCAAATCTAAATGCTCATATTGAGGCCTTTCATTCGATTCTTGAAGATGACTGCTACAGCAGACATCAATTTAGAAGTTACGCGGAAGCTTATGAACAAGTCTCGTTATATATGGATTATTATAATCAACGTCGTCGCCATGGTAGTTTAAAAAACATGGCGCCAGAAAGATACTATCTAGCTATTATGAGTAATTCTATAAAACCTCAAGTTTTAGTGGCATAGTCTCCAGAATTAGGGGGTCAAGGGGAGAACAGTATTGTTTGCAACATAAACAATCAAGATTATTTGGTGATGGACATGCCGCTGAATATATTTGCCAAGCTATTATAAATAGATTATGTTAGTGACATAAGAGAAATATAACAGATAGATTAGTTTTATCGACTAGTTAGATAAAGCTGTGGTCCGATATTAATCGGACGGCTCCCTTAATTTTACTCGGAGATGGGAAATACCTAACAAGTAAATAAAAGGTGATTTATTAATGAATATTAATCCGTATAGTATTTCTCAATATGTATGTAATTTTTTGAACACAGTTTTTGATGACAAAATACACATAGACGTACTAATAAACCATTATGTAATTAACAATGTGAAAAAAATACCAATATATAGTTTTTGGAATAAAAAGGATAACGAATTATTGGCAGATTTCAATGGGAACTCATTCAACAATGATTATATAGGTACTATATTTTTCTTTTTATCAGGGTATTGGGAGTATACACATGATAATATTAAGGATGAATATGGAAGGTTTCCAGCAAAAGAGAGCTTTAATTATAAAAAGAGAATATTAGATAAGACAATAGTTGATATATTAGTTAAGCGGATTGCAGAAGAGTTAACGCTAGATTATAATAGTTTTTTTAGTAGTCCCAAAATATTTATAACTCATGATATAGATTCATTAGGCATGTTTGATAATAATCGACATTTAATAAGATCTATATGTGGTGATCTTATTAAAAGAAGGGACATGAAGTTAGCTTTAGATAAAATAGGATTGAAGTTGAGAAATAGTGATCCCCATTCAGTTTATAACTTAATAGATATTCACAAAGAGTATAACACAAAAGGGACATTCTTTTTTATGCCAGGTATACAGCCCAAGGAGATGCGAGGAGGGTATAATCTCAAAAGTGAGGCTGCAAGGCTGAAAAGTATAAAAGATAGCATCATGATGTTAAACGGGAGCATAGGATTACATTATGATTCACGATATTTAAAACGAAACCAATTAGATAAAGATAAAAGAATACTCGGGAAATTATTTGACGAGGAAATTCGATGTGGAAGAGCGCATTATCTATTGTTTGATATAAAAAAAAGTTTTGGCTTATATGAGAAAGCAAACATAGAAATTGACACCACAGGTTCTTTTGCAGATATTGCAGGATTTAGATTTGGAACCAGCTACCCCTTTAGGCCTTATAATTTTTTAAAAGATAGGGAATATAACTTAATTGAAATTCCTTTAATTGTTATGGAAGGTACACTTACTGAAAAATATATGAATCTATCTCCACAAGAAGGCTTTAGTTACGTTACGAGACTCATGGACATAATAAAAAAATACAACGGAGTATTTACTTTACTTTGGCATAATACATCATTCTATACTCCTGAATGGAGAAAATGGGAATGGGTATATGAGGCAACCTTAGAGTATGGAATAGATAATAGTTTTGTGTTTGTTAATATAGATGATTTTGTAGATAGGAGAATTACGATTGAATAAGGTATATGTATTTAATCTACATTTTAACGGTTTGGGAGTAGTCCGGAGTTTAGGGGAAAATGGTATCGAGGTTGTAGGCTTAGACAGTAACTATTTCGCTATTGGTAAATATTCTAAGTATTTAAGGAAATTTTATAAGGTAACTGACCCAAGTGTTTCGGAAAGAGGGTTTATAAATGATCTAATTTTATTAGGGAATAAAGAAAAAATAAAACCATTATTGGTTCCAACAAATGATGTTTGGTCGGTAGCAATATCAAGATACAAAAAGGAATTAGAAAGATATTTTATAGTTTACAATCCAGATTGCAGCGTAATTGAATCTATTATTAATAAAAAAATATTCGGAAGTATTATGACAAAAATAGGGGTAAAAACCCCACATACCTACGAAATTAATAGCTTTGCAGATATATATAAGTTAAAAGATCGTTTAGTATTTCCGTTAATTATTAAACCGAACTCAAGGATGAATGTTAATAGAAATTTAGACGTAACAAAGCTATATAATGCTAATAGGTTAATTACAATTAATAGTTTCGAAGAAATTCATCAATATGTGAAACTAATTAATAATTATGATTTTATCATACAACAAAAAAATGAAGGTTTATCTAATAGAATGTATACAGTTGGCATCTATGCTGATCAAACTAGCAATGTTTTAGGAGTGTTTTGTGGTAGAAAAGTTCGAGGCTACCCTGCAGAATACGGAGATTGCTATGCTGGAGAAAGCCTTTGGGTAGATTCGCTGGTGGATATTAGTAAAAAAGTTATTAAGGAGATCGGTTTTACTGGAATAGCGGAGTTGGAATTTAAACATAATGAAATTGATAATGAATACTACCTTATTGAGATGAATCCAAGAACTTGGTCTTGGATTGGAATAACGCCTCATACAGGTGTTAATTTACCATTAATTGCTTATAATAATATGCTTAGGAATTATAATTCGTATACAGAGATGGATAAAACAAAAAAAGTTTTATGGGTTAGAGTATTAGAGGATTCATATAACTGTAAAAACAATTATAAAGGTCTTAATAGCAAAGATTTCTTAACATCTAAAAAGGAGTGGAGAGCGAGTTTATCCAACTACGATGAAGTTGTATATGCAGAATATACAACGAAGGATAAAAAGCCGTTGTATATATACAGAATGATATTATATATTCGATACTTGGGCAAATTAGTTAATTCCAAGCAAAAGGGGAACAAAATTTGGTTACTAGCAAAAAAATTATGGAACTATTTTTTAAAGTAAGATATGTTTACTGCATAAATAATAATACTATTAAACCAATTGAAAAAAACGGCGATGTAGAATTGGCGCACTTTGATTTCCAAAAGAACTCAAAAGAGGATTTACAGCAAATATTAAACAATATTATTTCCCCAAATAGAGTGGAAAGATATTTAGCGAGGTATGACAATAATAATGATTGGGAGTTGATTGTTGCATATTATAACAACAAACCTGTAGGAACACTATGGATTTTAAACATCAAAAGACCAAAGTTTAAATTCGATAGTTTTATACATGATACAAATCAAGTATTGATAGGTGGTGTTTATGTAAACGAAAAGTATAGGGGTCGTGGAATATATGGTCTTATGCAATATAATGCATATAAATATATTAAATCAAAATTTCCCGGAAAAACAGTACTATTAGTTGTAGAAAAAAATAATTATAGTTCAATTAGAAGTAATGAGAAGTTTGGTGCGGAAGTGTATGGAGTCAACTACCTTTTGAAGTTGTTTGGGAAGAATATTATTTCTATATTTAAACATTCGAAAGGGATAAATATATGGTTATTAAAAAGATACAAACAAACACATTATTAAATGTTGCAGGAGAATAAATGTGAATATTGTAAAAAGAATTATTAATATTGTATTTGGGAGCGTATTCTTAAAGAATGTCTTGCTTGTTATGAGTGGAACAGCTTTTGTTCAAGTTATTAGTGGGTTAGTATCTCCGATTATTACAAGGATATATGCTCCAGAAGAATATGGCATACTAACAATTTATACTGCGGTTTTGGGGAGTATTACTATAGTGGGTTCATTAAAATATGAGTGGGGAGTTGCCATAGCGGAAGATGATGATAAGGCCATTAATATCTTAGCTTTAAGTATTCTTGTCTTAGTTATCTTTACGTTCTTAGTAACGTCACTTCTCATATTTGCAGGAGAAGAAATTTTGGCTTTATTTGAAGGCAAAAGTTTACTTAGGTACAAGTATTTTATTCCCTTAGGTGTCTTATTAACGGGTTTGCATAATATCTTTATTCAATGGGCGTATAGGGAAAAAAATTTCCAAGCCATTTATAAAACTAAATTGAGCCAATCTATTTCACAAAGTATAGTAAAAATAGGATTAGGGTTAATTCGGATTGGCCCAGTCGGGCTGATATTAGGTAGTATATTAGGGCAAAGCGCAGGAATAGCAACTTTAGCAAAGCCTGTAATAAGAAAACAGCTAAATTTATTTGAAAAATTAACTAAAGAAAGAATAGTATGGAGTGCTAAACGATATAAAAATTTTCCATTGTATTCAGCGCCAAGTCAGTTTTTTAATTCAATAGGAATTCATTTACCTGTTTTTTTCTTATCAGCATTATATGGAAGTGGAACCATAGGTTTTTTTGGATTGGCTAATAGTATAGTTAGTCTACCTATGAATCTAATCGGTCGCTCGGTAGGTGATGTTTTTTATTCTGAAGCTGCTCGTATTGGAAGAAGTGAGCCCCAAAGGCTAAAAGAATTATCATTATTATTACTTAAAAGGCTAATTTTTATAGGATTTATCCCGTTTTTTGTTCTAATTTTATTTGGCCCATTTCTATTCTCTATAGTATTTGGTGAAAGGTGGTATATATCTGGTGTTTATGCAAGAATACTAGCCCTTTTGGTGTTCATGCGGTTATTATTTACACCTATTAGCAGAATATATTCTGTCTTTGAAAAACAGAAAGAGGCTTTAATCATTGATTTATTTAGAATCATATTAGTAATATTAAGCTTTGTGATTTGTAAATTGCTATCGCTAAATTCCTATTGGGCAGTTTCTCTATATTCTTTAGCCATGTCTATTGTTTATTTAGTTACTTTTTTATATTCGCAAAGGATACTGAACCTGGAGATAAAAAGTGAAAATATGAAACCGGAAGCTAATTATTGAGTAAAACATACTAGTTGATAATGATAATAGTTATTTATTAATGTTATATTTAAGGGCTAGTTCGTTGTCCGGAGATGGACAGGCCGCCGCATATATATGTCAGGCGATTGTAAATGGAGGCAGGAAATAATGAGTAGTGTTAAAGAAAAAATCAAGAACAAAACAGCAATACTTGGAGTTGTAGGGCTTGGATATGTAGGTCTTCCCCTTGCTGTGGAAAAGGCGAAAGCCGGTTTTAGGACCATAGGTTTTGATGTCCAGGAATCCAAAGTGCAGATGGTGAATTCCGGTAATAATTATATCGGTGATGTGGTTAATGAAGATCTGGAAGCGATCGTTAAGTCTGGCCTTTTGTCAGCCACCACGGATTTTGCCCGGGTGGCGACAGCGGATTGTGTGTGTATCTGTGTGCCAACCCCGCTTGATCAGCATCAGCAACCGGATATCAGCTATGTTCAGGCCTCTGCCGAGAGTATCGTCCCTTATATGCATAAGGACATGTTAATAGTCTTGGAATCTACGACCTACCCGGGAACGACCGAAGAACTTTTGAAACCAATTTTGGAATCATCCGGGCTGAAATGCGGTGAAGATTTCTATTTGGGCTTTTCTCCGGAACGAGTTGACCCGGGCAATTTAATCTACAAGACGAAGAACACCCCGAAGGTGGTTGGAGGGATTACGCCGAAATGTACTGATGTGGCCGCGACTTTATATGGAAGTGTTTTAAAAGCGCCGATTCATCGTGTCTCCTCTCCCGCTATTGCAGAGATGGAAAAGATCCTGGAGAATACTTATAGGAATGTAAATATTGGTCTTGTCAATGAATTAGCCATTTTATGCAATAAGATGGGGATCAATTTCTGGGAGGTTGTCGAAGCCGCAAAGACAAAACCCTACGGTTTTCAGCCCTTCTATCCAGGCCCCGGTTTGGGTGGTCACTGTATCCCGTTGGATCCGTACTATCTGTCTTGGAAAGCGCGGGAGTACGGCTTTCACACCTCAATGATTGAAGCATCGATGATGATCAATGATCGGATGCCAGAGTATTGTGCGGAGCGGGCGGGGAAAATGCTTAACCGGGCAAAAAAGCCCATTAATGGCTCAAAAATTTTAATTCTTGGCGTCGCTTATAAGCAGGATATTGATGATTATCGGGAAAGCCCGGCTTTAAGAGTGATTGACCATTTGGAGAGGGAAGGGGCGGAGACTTATTATTATGATCCTTATGTATCGGAGTTCCACGATAATGGAAAAACACGAAAAAGCGAGCCCAATTTAACAGAGGATTTATTGCAAAAGATGGATCTATGCATTATTACTACAGCCCATACTGATATAGACTATAGTTTTGTGCAGAGGTGTTCTGCGATGATTCTTGATACGAAAAATGCCATGAAAGAAGTTGAAAGCCGAGATAATATTGAACTTTTATGATTTTGTAGTTAACGGTTTTTACTAAGAATAAATGGTTGTTGCTTGAAACGGGTACTAGATAAATTTAGAATTTGTGAGGGAATAGTAATTATGAGTAAGCTTAGATTTGCCATTATTGGCTGTGGGAGGATAGCGCCAAACCATATAGCGGCGTATTTAAATAATCAAGAAGAACTGGAGTTGGTTGGGGTTTGTGACATTTTACCGGAAAAAATGGAGGAACTTCTGGTCGGTTCCGAAATACCGGAAAGTCAAAGAGAAGAGATTAATAGGTATCACGATTACCGGGAACTCTTGGAAAAAGAACAGCCGCAACTAGTTGCCATTGCTACGGATAGTGGAAGTCATGCTCAAATTGCTCTTGCTTGTATTGAGGCTGGAAGTAATTTGATCATTGAAAAACCGATTGCCTTATCGCTTCCTGAGGCCGACAAAATCATAAAATCCGCTAAAGAGAGAGGAGTAACGGTCTGCGCCTGCCACCAAAACAGGTTTAACAAATCAATTCAGAAGATTAGAGTTACCTTGGAGGCGGGTAAATTCGGTCGGCTTTTACACGGAACTGCCCATGTTAGGTGGAATAGGGGAGAGAATTATTATACCCAAGCCCCATGGCGTGGAACCTGGGAAAAAGACGGCGGCGCCTTGATGAACCAGTGTATCCATAATATCGACTTACTTCGATGGATGATGGGGGATGAAATAGAAGAAGTATTCGCCTATACAGATAGATTGGACCATCCTTATATAGAAGCGGAGGATTTGGGACTGGCTTTGATTAAATTTAAAAACGGCGCGTACGGCATGATCGAAGGCACAACCAATGTATATCCGACCAACCTGGAGGAAACTTTATATATTTTTGGCGAGAAAGGGACAGTTAAGGCCGGCGGTAAGTCAGTAAATACTATTGAAGAATGGAGATTTGCTGATGAGACCGAAAATGCCGAAGAGGTAAAGGCAAAATTTGCGGAGAACCCCCCGAATGTTTACGGGTTTGGCCATACGCCCCTATATAAAGACGTAATTGAATCGATTAAAAACAAACATAAACCATATATCGATGCAGAGGCTGGTCGACGGGCTTTAGAGCTTGTCTTGGCTATTTATAAATCAGCAAAGGAGGGAAGACCTATAAAATTACCATTATACGATTTTTCAACTTCTGAGATGAATGGTAATTTTATAGACTAAAATGGCTGGTTGTTTTGTTCATGAAAGCACATATATTGATCAAGATGTAAAGATAGGCGAGGGTACAAAAGTTTGGCATTTTTGCCATGTCCAAAAAGGCGCTCAGATAGGTGAGTATTGTTCTCTCGGTCAAAATGTGAATGTTGCAGGTAGTGTTAAGATCGGAAATGGAGTAAAAATTCAAAA
>Ga0209075_1003919_pt1 | contig 12138 bp, 9 predicted proteins | sample Stecom2011_FD_187523 | JGI IMG/M metagenome (GOLD analysis project Ga0209075, IMG submission 187523) | Agricultural soil microbial communities from Utah to study Nitrogen management - Steer compost 2011 (SPAdes) (version 2) | ecosystem: Environmental > Terrestrial > Soil > Agricultural land...
TTCCTTTATATTTATGACGGCAAAAATTTGCACACTTTTACATTAACCCTCCCTAAGAAAGAATAAATATGCACGTTGCGATTGCAGGAAACATTGGTTCCGGAAAAACTACTCTTACGCGATTATTAGCAAAACACTATAAATGGCAACCTCATTTTGAAGAAGTGGATGACAATCCATATCTCGATGATTTTTACAACCAAATGGAGCGTTGGTCTTTTAACCTTCAGATTTACTTCTTAAATAGTAGATTTCGACAAATTCTCAATATTAGAGAAAAGAACATAGACGTTATTCAAGACCGAACTATATATGAAGACGCCTATATATTTGCACCCAACCTTCACGCAATGGGATTGATGACCAATCGCGATTTTGAAAACTACCGATCGCTTTTTGAATTGATGGAAAGCGTTACGGAAGGTCCAGATTTATTAATTTATTTACGCAGTAGCATTCCCAATTTGGTTAGTCAGATTCACAAACGAGGTCGTGAGTATGAAAACACTATTAGCATTGACTACCTCAGCCGACTAAACGAACGATATGAAGCTTGGATACACGGGTATGACAAAGGAAACCTCATCATTCTTGATGTAGACAATCTTGATTTTGTGGAAAACCAAGAAGATCTTGGAGAGGTAATCACTAAAATAGATGCAGAGCTACACGGGTTATTTTAGGTAGAGATTCTATAAGTGATACGTGAGAGTTATGCATAAAATGTTGACTCTTTTTTATTATTCAACATTCAGATTATGACCTAAAAGTTTTTGGATTCTTTTGAGGTCTGATAAAACAAAGCTTAAATAGACATTTTTCTTGGCGAGCAATATGGCAGCACTTTACACCAAAAAATATTACCATCGCGACCTTTCTTGGTTGCGATTTAACCATCGTGTGTTACAAGAGGCGGCAGACAAAAGGAATCCGTTGTATGAGCGCATTAAGTTCTTGTCCATTTTCTCTTCCAATTTAGATGAATTTTTTAGAGTTCGTGTGTCAGATATCCGACAGATAAAAGATATCGACAAACCACTTAGAAAAAAGCTCATCACCAAACCCAACAAGCTTTTAAGAGAAATTAAAAAGCAGGTAGATATACAACAAGAAGAGTTTGGAAAGATTTTCAGTGAGGAAATTATTCCAGAATTAGCTTCGGAAGGCATCCACTTGATAGGTTTTGAGGATTTTTCTGAAGAGCAAAAACGTATAGCTCAGGAATATTATCAAGAGAGTTTACAGTCGATTATAGAAATTAATCGAAACCCTTGTAAAGGCGATCAAAAGGTTTTTGTAAAGAACGAAACGCTTTATTTGGCAGCTGAAATTGGAAGCGATGAATTTGCGATCGTAGAGATACCGCAATCTGTATCGCGATTTTATATTTTCCCGAACACTTCAGCAGATGAAACCTCCTTTTATATTACGTTCATAGATGATATACTTAAATATAACTTGGAGAAGGAGTTCTCGTCAAATAACTCTGTACAATTTCATTCGATAAAGATTTCCCGAGATGCTGAATTATATATAGAAGATGAGTTTTCTGGAAACTTGATGGAGAAGATAAAAGCTGCACTTCCAAATCGAGATACTGGCCAAGCTACTCGAATTTTAATTGATCCCGAGATGTCCGAATCGCTTAGAGAGCAGTTGAAAAGTGCACTAGACGTATCGCATATTGATGTGGTTTTTGGAGGTCGTTACCATAGTTTTAAAGATTTTATGGACTTTCCAAATCCCACTAAAAAACAACTTTCCAACAAGAAGTTACCACCACTTCCCCACCCTATTCTAAGCAACTGCGACTCTATTTTTAAAGAGATAGATGAAAAAGACCAACTTCTTCATTTTCCATATCAGAGTTTCGATCCTGTTATTAGGCTTATGGAAGAAGCTGCAACCGATCCGTCAACTACCGAGATAAAGCTAACGATCTATCGTTCTGCAAGCAAATCGCCTCTCAACGATGCCATTGCTCTTGCTGCACGGAACGGTATAAAAGTCACGGTATTTATGGAGGTAAAAGCACGTTTTGATGAAGAGAACAATTTAAAATGGGGTAAAATATTCCGTGAAAATGGAGCTCAAGTAATCTATAGTTATCCTGACATTAAGGTACATTCTAAAATCCTTTATATAGAAAGGGAAGTGAAAGGAACACCAAGAGGCTATGCTTATATAGGCACAGGGAATTTCAACGAAAACACCGCTAAATTATACACCGATTTTGGATTGATGACGGCCAATAAAAAAGTGGCTTCGGATGTGAAAAAGGTCTTTATGGTTCTTGAACGAAGCATGTTGATTCCTAAAACAAAGCAACTTCTAGTGGCTCCATTTACAGCGAGGCAGCGATTTACCGAGTTGGTTGAAAGAGAAATTGAATTAGCTCACGCGGGCAAAGAAGGCTTGATTGTTCTTAAAATGAACAGCTTGGAAGACAAGAAAATGATTAAAGAGCTGTATAAAGCTAGTAATGCTGGCGTTCAAGTCCGACTATTAATTCGTGGTATTTGCTGTTTGATTCCAGGTATTAAGGGACAGAGTGAAAACATATTTGTTACTAGTGTTGTTGACCGATTTTTAGAACACGGCAGAATTTACATTTTCGGAAACGATGGTGATGCAGAAGTTTTTATTGGCTCTGCTGATTGGATGACGAGAAATCTCACACACCGTATAGAAGTTGTTACGCCCGTTTTAGATGCCGACCATAAGAAAGTTGTTATGGATGTTATAAACATTGAATTGGAGGACAACGTTAAAGCTAGAATTGTAGATGCAAAGCAGCAGAACGAATACGTTAGAAACCCGGAGAAAGAGGTGCAATCGCAGATAGAGATTTACGAGTATTTTAAAAAAATGGTAGTAGTGTGACGCTCGGAGTCGAGACGGTTTGATTATTGAAATTATGAGGAATATTGGAGACCGGATGAAGGTTTTTGATGTTATTGAACACGGATGACGCGGATGGGGCGGATTTGAACGAATTAAAACATATTATTTATCAACGAAGTCTGCACAATCGGCGGTTTCAGTGTTTCATCCCTAGTGGTGTAATTGATTATGCAACAGAAGAAGTCCTACGCCATAAGTCCTTCTGTCCTATGTTATCTATTTGATAAATCCCATTTGCCTTGCGTGTTCAATAGCTGCATCGCTACTTTCTACTAGTAGCACAGGCACTGTTTCATATTCTTTAAAGAGACCTTTTACACGTATCATTTTTCTTTTGTGATTAACGCTTCGCATGTATATAGCGAGGATACGTTTTGGGTAGGCTTCGGCTATTTCGATGTAAATATCTGGGTCGTGCTCGCCACTATCACCTATTAAGATGAATGGCAGGTTGGGATATGTTTTCAGTATGTTTAGAATCTCCTTTTGTTTTTCAGGTTTTTCACCTTTTTCGCTCGGACGAAATATTCTAGTAAAAGGATTAGCAAAGTCTCGCAATAAAATAGGCCCTTTTGGGAATTCATTTACTTCTAAAAATAGTTCCAGATAGCTATAAAGGTTCCACGGACTATGGCTCACATAGAAAATAGGATTGCTATTATCACCCGATTTACCTTTATGAAGTTTGGTATAGAAGTCTGCTGCTCCTTCAAAGGGTATTCTGTTTTCTGCGCTTTTAAAAATGGTGTTTTTAACTACGCGCCATTTTAATCGAGAAGTTAGACCTGTGTGTAGAATGGTGTCGTCTATATCGCTAATCACTCCAAATTTTACTTCACTTGAGTTTACGTCACCACGTAGAGGCGGGATTAATACTTCTCCTTTAAATTGGTTATTCTGTTGTATTTTTCGTTTGCCAATCTTTTCAGCAAAAGAAATATTATACCGAAGCCAACCTTCTTCATCTATAATAGGCAGTAAGCTTTCAACCATTTTATCTATCAGGAAATAGCCTTGAGAATCTGTTTTAGTTTGAAGGACTCTGCCATCGGGAAGACTTAGAGTGAGCTTGGCATTTTTCACTTTATCTGTTTCAAAGCGTTTCCAACTATTTCGGAGTAAGCTGAATATACCTGTTTTGGTTAGGTCTATGCCTTCATCTTCAATAGCTCTGCCTTTAACATAGAGATGGTTTTCTGTGCCATAACTTAGGAAAGGGATTATCTGGAGAGGATCTTTTTTAAACATATTCATTATAAATGCCAAGTATCGGGCCATAGCCACATTACTATCAGTCCAAATACAATTGTAATTCCAAAGGAAATTCCTATCCATTTTGCCAACTGTCTCGTTCCGAGAACAATGGCCATTATTCCTTTAAAGAGCAAGTTAGAAAGTGAAGCCAACAAAATAAGCCTCCAACCCGTGGCGGTATTAAGTCCTCCTGTTTTCATCATTTGTGATAGCGAAAGAGTAATTGCATCAACATCGGTTAATCCGCTAATAATTGCTACTATGTAGAGAGCTTGGTTTCCGAATTCCTTTTTAGTAAATGCCACGGCTAGCAGGATAACACCGTATAAAATTCCGAAGATTAATGCGCTTTTAAACTGGGCTGGGTTTTCAGGTTCGGGCATTTTTTCATCGCCTTCATTTTTACTAATTATATAGAACAGTCCGACACAGAGCAAAGCCATTAACACGAATACCGATATAAGCGGCAGGATTAGCTCAGAGAGTTTTTCTGGTACAACAACACCAATTTCCACCATAACCCTCACAAATGCTACTGCAGAGGCTGCTGTAATGACGAATGCAGCCAATTTGTTTATAGACTCGGTGTCTTTAGTCTTTCGGGCATAACTAACGGTGGTGGCTGTACTACTGATGAGTCCTCCAAGAATTCCATTAGAGATTACACCAACTTTTTTTCCAACAAACTTATAGATGAAATATCCTATAACGCTTATTCCAACAATCAGTGTTACCATGAGCCAAATATTACGTGGGTTTAGCACGTCGAGCGGTCCAAAGGTTTTATCGGGTAGTAGTGGCAGAACAACCAGTGATATTCCTGCAAAGGTCATAATTGCAGCTAGGTCTTTTTCCTCCAATCTATCGATAAAGCTATGAAGGTGTTCTTTCAAATAAAGTAGAATAGCCATAGTTCCTCCAATTATTACGGCAATTACACGATCGCCCATAACCAAGTAGGCACCAACAGCAAACATCAATAGCGCTGCAACTTCGGTTGTTTGCCCTATGTCATTGTTGTTTAACTTTTTAACCTTAATAACATTTGCAGTAACTAGTAAGGCAGTGAGGCATATTCCTAAAACGGGAAGTATAAATGGATTATCAAAGTCACGAGCTAGAAACGCCGAAACCACTCCCATAATAGAAATGAGAGTAAATGTTCTCACGCCTGCCATTTCGTGATCGCTTTTTTGACGTTGAAGTCCAACCAGCATTCCTAAACCAAAAGCAATTGCTAGAGTGATGATATCGTGGTAATCCATAGCTGCACCAAGGTAATAAAATTTAGGATAAGTTTAGATATTCATTTTTAGAGATGTGAGATGTGAGACTGTTTATTGACGTAGGACGGGTGCGGGATGACGGATGCGGGATGACGGGAGTGGAAAGCTAAGACAAAGAAAAAGCCTGCAAGGTGTTAGTGACTTTGCAGGCTTTTATTTTAAATTTAGAATATGTTTAGATATTCTTGTTCTCTTACCAACTGTAATTAATTAACTATTGTATTATTCTTATGGTTGGTTGGCAGTTCAGTTTGTTCGGATGTTTTAGGGTTAGAATTAAGATTTGAAGTCTTTTCATTAATGTCTACAATTGTGATTGTTTTGTTTATTCGGCTTTCACTTGCTGTATTTGCGTTACTTGTTTCGATATATTGAATTTGATTTTCTGTTAAAATCACTTTCTCTCCATCTTCATCTATCATAAACGCTTCTACTGTTGAAGTTCCACTAGTTTGCGTGTTTCCATTTTCGTTAGAGCTTCCGAGGATAGGAGCTACAACCAAACCGATAAGGCAAGTAAGTTTAATCAAGATATTCATCGATGGTCCAGAGGTATCTTTAAAAGGGTCACCTACAGTATCCCCTGTAACGGCAGCCATATGTGCTTCACTTCCTTTCGACACCATTTCGCCATTGATTTCGACACCTGCTTCAATTGATTTTTTAGCGTTGTCCCATGCACCTCCAGCGTTATTTTGGAAGATTGCCCACATTACACCACTCACACAAACACCAGCCATATACCCCCCTAATGGTTCTGCACCAAAGATAAGTCCGATTGCTACAGGAGTGATAATGGTTAATAATCCAGGGAGCATCATTTCTTTTAATGCAGCTTTGGTGGAAATATCTACACATTTTGCATATTCTGGTTTTCCTGTTCCTTCCATAATACCTGGAATTTCACGGAATTGGCGACGCACTTCTTCCACCATTTCCATTGCTGCTTTTCCAACAGACTGCATAGCTAAAGCAGAGAAAACTACGGGAACCATTCCTCCCACGAACAACATGGCTAACACATCGGCTCGGAAGATATTAATTCCATCAATTCCAGTAAAGGTTACATAGGCCGCAAAGAGTGCCAAAGCAGTTAGTGCTGCCGAAGCAATTGCGAATCCTTTTCCAACTGCAGCAGTAGTATTTCCAACGGAGTCAAGGATATCTGTACGTTCACGCACTTGAGGATCTAGGTCGCTCATTTCAGCGATTCCCCCTGCGTTATCAGCAATAGGTCCGAATGCATCAATAGCGAGTTGCATTCCTGTTGTAGCCATCATTGCAGAAGCAGCGAGAGCAACACCATAGAACCCAGCTAATTCATAGGATCCGTAAATAGCTGCAGCAAATAGAATAACCGATGCAAAAGTAGATTTCATACCAACGGCAAGACCTGCAATAATATTGGTTCCTGCTCCTGTTGATGAATTTTGAACGATATCATTAACTGGTTTTTTACCTAAACTTGTGTAATATGCAGTTACTACAGAGATAAGTGCACCAACAGCCAAACCAATACAAGCCGACCAAAACACGTTTATTGAAGGAATATTACGCGGCGCCTCTTCACCGAAGAAATTCATACTCATCGTTCCAGGGAGCATCCAATCTATAAGGAAATAGCTTGCTATAAGCGTAAGGATAATTGCAGTCCAGTTTCCTGTATCTAAAGCTTTTTGAACTTGTGGTTCTCTAGCGTCATTATCTTTTATTTTAACGAGGAAAGTTCCGATAATTGAGGCTAAGATTCCTACACCAGCAATTACAACAGGCAGTAGGATTGGCCCCATATTATTAAAGCTATCTGCGAATGGTTCTATCAACGACATATCTCTAATCACATAGTTTCCAAGCACCATAGCGGCAAGAACGGTTGCTACGTAACTTCCGAAGAGGTCGGCCCCCATTCCTGCTACGTCACCCACGTTATCTCCCACGTTGTCTGCAATGGTTGCAGGGTTTCGAGGGTCGTCTTCAGGAATTCCTGCTTCTACTTTTCCTACTAAATCGGCTCCTACGTCGGCTGCTTTGGTGTAAATACCTCCACCCACACGGGCGAATAGAGCAATGCTTTCAGCTCCTAATGAGAATCCTGCTATAGCTTCTAGCACGATGGTCATTTCAAAGTAGAAACTTGAAGAGTCTCCTGTTATAAATTGATTTACAAAAAACAGAAGGAACAAGCTCAGTCCTAATACGGCAAGACCTGCCACTCCGAGTCCCATTACTGTTCCCCCGCCAAACGACACTTTTAATGCTTGTGGTAGGCTAGTTTTTGCAGCTTCTGCTGTTCTAGCGTTTGCGTCGGTAGCGATTCTCATTCCTATATTCCCTGCCAAGGCAGAGAATATAGCTCCGAATATAAATGCTGGAACAATCATCCAGCTTGTAGTTTCGACTAGGGTTGACACGTAAAACAAGAGTCCAGAGGCTATAAGCACGAATATGACCAAGAGTCGATATTCAGCACTTAGGAACGCCAGGGCTCCTTCTTTAATACTTTTTGAAATTGATTGCATTCGCTCGCTACCGGCGGATTGTTTTTTTACCCAGCTCATTTTAACGAGCATAAACAAAAGTCCAAGCACAGCGAGTGCCACGGGGACATAGATGATGTTTTGTTCCATTATTAAAAGTTTAGTTGTTTAGTAAATTACTATCTCAAATGTAATAAAATAAGTTGGGAAGTTAGAGAATAGATAATTCATCATTGAAAACTGATAATAATTTGAATTATACAAAGTGGGATTTTACTTAAAAAAGATGGCATAAAAAAAGACGTAAGCCCTGTATTAATTAGAACTCACGCCTTTATTTCTGTAGAAGTATCGGTTTGTTTTAGATGCTGAACTGACCGTGTACTTCAGGTGTTTTGTTATATCGATCTACACATTGTTGTACAATTTCCATTGCTTTTTCAGAATCACCCCATCCACCAACGTCCACACGTTTTTTCTCGAGGTCTTTATACACTTTAAAGAAGTGCTCGATTTCTTTTATAAGGTGAGGGTTTAGATCGTCTAGATCGTTGAGTTGGTTCCAGATTGGATCTGATGTTGGTACACAGATAATTTTTTCATCTGGTCCTTTCTCGTCAGCCATGTGGAAAACACCAATAGCTTTTACTTCCATAACCGTCATTGGGTATGTAGGTTCGTTTCCTAACACTAATACGTCTAATGGGTCGCCGTCTTGGGCGTAGGTTTCAGGAATAAATCCGTAGTCAGCTGGATACATCATACTGCTAAACAACATACGGTCGAATCGGATTTTATGAAGTTTAAAATCGTATTCATACTTGTTACGGCTCCCTTTAGGAATTTCTATCAGGACATCGAAAGTCTTATTCATAATATATAGTAATTTATCTTAGTCTATTTTTTGAGGGTGCAAAAGTAAGGTTTTTAGAGGGATAAACGAAAGATATATTTGCATTTCGCAATGAAATGATGTATATTTAGGGTTGCATTTTTCTGAAATGGGTATGTTTTAGAATAGTTTTCTTGGTTGATTTGAGGTGGTGGGTATAGGAGAACTATTGGCGATGCGTCTATTTCGTACAGTTCTTAAGCTGTCTTTTCTTGAATAGCCCGTAACATAAGACCCAGACCTGACCCGAACTTAGTCCGAACTTAGTCCGGACTTACTATGGAGTATCCATGGAGCATCCATGGAGTATCCGTGGAGTTGTTTGGAGGCAAGGGGGGCAAGAGAGGGTAGAGAGAAAAGGCAGGATGACGGGTGACGGGTGAGGCAAGAGACTTGTTCAGTTATTTTGGTTTTGGTATTATGTTGCATGATATATTGAAATGATCGTTCAAAAATTTTCAGAGGAGGTTTTATAGGGTTGATTGAAGTTTAAATGGACAGCTGTGATTTTAATTCGGTATTGTCTGTGAGGAGAACCAAGACTAATGTTTAAAACATTTGAAATTAGTCGTGTCTGATTAAGACATAGGACCGCTTTGCTGATAGACTTGAGACTTGAGACTACCTAAATACATTGTCAGTTAGGTTGAATTGATTGAGCATTCTTTCTAGATTTCAAGCCTTAATGATACACATAATTGCAAGGTGTTTTTTAACACAATTGTCGTTAGCTTTTGTTCTCTCTGGTTAAATAGGGTTTTGTGAAATTTTAAGAGGATAACAGTGATTTGAAATGTATCTTTTAAATTTAAAGGTAGATAAAGCTTTAGCATTTTGGTATTAAATTGAAATAGAAAGGAAGGTTGCTTTGAAACAACCGCTCGAAAGCTCTTTTAGTACAGATTTTATGGAAGTCATCGATTTTTAACTGGACAATTGTGGTTTTAAATATGTTCCAGGGTATTTTGACGGCGGCTTCCTAGCGATATAAAACTTTTTATTATGGCACGAATTAAGAATGATTTATTGAAGCTTAGTGGCAGCATGGGTGGGATTACTTTTATTCCAGATGATAAGGGTACGATTGTTAAACAGAAATCGGAAAAACCGATACTACTTAGTGCGGGAACTCGGAACAGCAATGTTGAGATGGGTGGAGCTAGTAAAGCTGCAAAGTCTTTACGCTTGACTTTAAGTTCAAAAAAACGCGGGTATGAGGATCATCATTTTTCGGGGAGATTAAGTGGTAAGATACGAATGGTAATTGGTTTGGGTGATGGACTTCCTGGGCAACGTAAGTTAGATTTCCGAAGAAATGGTGATTTGCTAGAGGTTTTTGAGTTTATCGAAGCGAGGCCTTTGGTTACTAGTGTTGGAGGCATCAAAGAAAAGCCTTACTTAAGCGATTGTAGGACTAAAATTTCTTGGACCTCTCCTACTCTAACTCCCAAGAAGCAAATAACTGCACCCAAAGAAGCAACTCACATAAAGTTTATTCTTGGAGCAGGGACTGTGAGCAATTATAAGTTTGATAAAAGAAAGAAAAGCTATATTCCTATTGAATCTAGATTTAAAAATATGAGTGATTTTGTGGAGAGCGACCCTATTGGCTTAAAACAAAAGATAATTTCCCCTGTTGATCTTCGACTACATTTAGATGCTTCCATAGTTTTGCCTGATGAGGTTGCAGTTATTACAATGGTTGGAGTGTCATTTATGCAAGAGGTTAATGGAGAGATGTTGGATATAAAGGGGCTTGGAGGCATGCGGATTTTAGGAGTGTATTGATTAAGACATAGGACCGTTCTGCTAAAAGACGTAGGACTTAAGACCGCTTCGCTAAAAGACTTAAGACCGCTTCGCTGATAGACTTGAGACTTGAGAACGGTTTGTATTCGAAGGAACAATGAAGGTCATTACGGTTATCCTCAACAAAGAGATTGATAAATCCTTTATATTGGTAACCAAACGCTTTTGACATGTTAAAACGAACGCTTTTCTTTGCCAACAGAGTATCTATTACAACAAGACTGGAGCAACTTGTAGTTAAAACAGAGGGTTTGGAAAAAACCATCCCGATTGAAGACATTGGCTTTATTGTAATAGAAAATCAAGAGATTTATATTTCTATTCCCACCCTTTCTAAACTTGTAAACAACAACGTTGCTGTTATTTTTTGTGATTCCAAACACATGCCGTCTAGTATGCTTTTCAATCTTGACGGTCACTATATCCAACAGGAAATTTTCAGCAATCAGATTAAGGCGACCGTACCTTTAAAAAAACAGTTGTGGCAACAAATTGTTAAAAAGAAAATAGAGCATCAGGCTGAACACTTGGAAAAACTAGACAAGTCATTTGAAGTAATGAAGTTCCATGCTTCTAAAGTACTTAGTGGGGATACTGACAACCGTGAAGCTATAGCGGCAGCTCATTATTGGAGGCATATATTCGATTTAGATTTTAAGAGAGAGCGTTTTGGAGATTACCCAAACTCATTTCTCAATTATGGATATATAATTTTACGAGCAGCAGTAGCTCGTGCATTAACTGGCAGTGGACTTCTTTGCACATTGGGCATTCACCATCGAAACAAATACAACGCTTTTTGCCTTGCTGATGATATTATGGAGCCTTATCGGCCCTTAGTAGATGCAAAAGTATTGAAGATAATGGCAAAATATGACGAAAGCGAACTGACCACCGAAATCAAGATGGAATTGTTGAGCATACTTACCGAAACTGTTTATTTCAAAAACATCAAAAGCCCATTGATGGTTGCACTTACCAGAACCTCTAGTTCTCTCCAACAATGCTTTAGTGGCACTGCGAAGAAAATTATTTATCCCAGACTATGGAACTAAATGGATATAGAATAATGTGGTTATTTGTATTTTTTGACCTTCCTACTGAAACGAAAAAGGACAGACGTAATGCTGGACTGTTCAGAAAGAATCTTTTAAAAGGCGGATATACTATGATGCAATATTCCGTTTATATCAGACATTGCGCTAGCAGCGAAAGTGCAGACGTACACGAAAAACGAGTTCACCGACTATTACCGCCACTAGGTAAAGTTAGCATTCTACGCATTACAGATAAACAGTTCGGCAACATTATGAATTTTTGGGGCAAGGTCGAAGTCCCCAAAGAGCCTTCTCCAGTACAATTGGAACTTTTTTGAAACGAAAAAACGCCCCAATCTTGCCTAGTTACAACAAAAAAGGGGCATTTTAATTCTCGATATTACCCGATAATACTTTGATAAACAGAAGCTAATAGCGCAACTAATATCGTGAATCCTAATCTTTAATCAAACCACAAC
>Ga0209075_1003920_pt1 | contig 12136 bp, 10 predicted proteins | sample Stecom2011_FD_187523 | JGI IMG/M metagenome (GOLD analysis project Ga0209075, IMG submission 187523) | Agricultural soil microbial communities from Utah to study Nitrogen management - Steer compost 2011 (SPAdes) (version 2) | ecosystem: Environmental > Terrestrial > Soil > Agricultural land...
TGTGCGGCCATCATCGATCTGCCGGACCTGGGCGGGTCCAAGAAGCTTCGGGAACAGGGATTCTCGGTCTTTACCACCTGTCAGTTCGAAGGCGAATAACCCTCCCCTCTCCCTCCTGGGGAGAGGGCGCGAATTCTCAGAATAAGCACCCTTGATCGACCCCGGCTGGAATAGCCCGCATCTTTACGGATGGGTGTGCGGATTATCATTCAATCCGAACCCCAGTGCTGGATGAGCACTCCGGCCCTCACCCCTACGCGGGCCGCCCTAACCCCTCTCCCCAGCTGGGAGAGGGGAATTTGATCTTTCAAGCCGCCTTATCCAGCCCCAAATAACGCTCCAGCTCCCCCCGAAACGCCGCCTGCACCCCCAGCCGCTTCATGATCCAGTAATGCCCGGCAATCATCCGGTCAATGAAGATACTTTCCACGGGAGGCTTAAAGCGATCCATGTATTTCCAGATCGTCGGTGTCTTGGCCGCCACCTGCTGGTGAATATCCGCCTCGGCAAAATCGAAAGCTTCATCTTTGCTGGCAAAAGGGCGAATCAGAATATCCCGCCACATGGCGTAATAGGCGCTATCGAGCGGCGGCTTGTCTTCGACTCGCACCCCGAGCTCAATCATGTAGCGATCCAATGCCTCGTACTCCTCGTACAAGGCAGCCACCAGGCTTTTGCGATAGGCTTCGACGATTTCCGGCTTCAGCTCTTTCACACAGCCAAAATCATAGAGGATGATCGAGCCATCCGGGCGGTAGGCGAAATTCCCCGCATGGGGGTCGCCATGAATGCACTGAAACTTGAACAGTTGATCAGCCATGGTGGTAAACATCCGATGGCCAATCTGGTTAATGATGTCCTGACTATAGCGCTCCGGGGTTACCTGGCTGATATGATCACCCTCGACCAGCTCCAAGGTCAGCAGCCGGCGGGTTGAGAATTCCGGAATCACCTCGGGGATCAGCACTCCCGGGTCTTCCCGGTGGAACTGGCGAAAACGCTCGATATTGCGGGCCTCGTTCTCGTAATCCAGCTCCTCCTTCAGACGGATGCGGATTTCCTCAAACAGCTGATCCACCATTTCCTTGGGAATCTTCAGCAGTCCACCCAGCTTCAGCGCCAGGCGCAACTGCTTGAGGTCAGAGTCGCAGGACTCATCCACCCCCGGATATTGCACCTTTACAATCACCTCCCGGCCATTGTGCAAGCGCGCCCGATGAACCTGCCCGATGGAAGCCGCCGCATAGGGCGCCTCATCAAACCACTGGAACACCTGCTGGGGCTCTCCACCCAGCTCACGACGGATCTGGTCGCGGATCACCTCAAACGGCATGGGAGGCGCTTCTTTCTGCAACTTTTGCAGGGCCCTGGAAAACTCCGCGGGCAGAAAGTCCTGGGTTTGGGAGGCAATCTGCCCCACCTTCATCACCGCGCCCTTGAGCTCGCCCAGGGTATTTACGATATCGTTGGCCATTTTGTCGTAGGTCTGGGAAAGCCGCGCTTCCTTATCTTCTTCAGACCCAAAGACACGCTTGACCCGCTCACCGGCATAGCGCGTCGCCACGGAGGCGGTCATGCCCGCCAGCTTCATAAAGCGACCAGTGCGGGTGGTTGTGGTTTTAATTTTTTTATCGTCTGCCATGGCTACCTCACTGAACCAGAAGCCGGACTCCCTTCATGTCCAGCTCTGTGAAGTCATTATAGTGAGCCCCGTCAGGAAAAGGCGGGCACCCGTACCGGCTTGCGCCCACCCCCTTCTTATAGGTGAAGTCCACCACTCGAACAACTGCCACAGGCGGATTTTTAGCCGTTATAATACGCGCCCAATGAAGTTGTCCTGCCTGCGGGGCAGCAGTCGTCGTGCCCAACAGGGGCTGTAACAGAGGTAGCGGCCATGACCGATCATTTTGCGCAACGTTTCGGCGGCATCCAGCGGCTTTACGGTCAGCACTCCCTGGATGTTCTGGCGAGATCCCATGTCTGCGTCATCGGCATCGGCGGGGTCGGCTCCTGGGCGGCGGAAGCCCTGGCCCGCAGCGGCATTGGCCGGATTACCCTGATTGATCTGGATGATGTCTGCATTTCCAACGTCAACCGCCAGCTCCATGCCCTGGATGGCACCGTGGGCCAGTCCAAGGTGATGGTCATGGCGGAGCGGATCCGGCTGATCAACCCCAGCTGTCATTGCACCCCGGTGCAGGCCTTTGTGACCGAGAAGAATGTCGCCTCGCAACTGACCGCGGAGTTCGACTTCGTAATCGACGCCATCGACAGCGTGAAGCACAAGTGCGCCCTCATTGCCCACTGCCGCCGCAACAAGATCCCACTGATTACCGTTGGCGGCGCTGGCGGCCAGACCGACCCGACCCGCATACAATACTGCGACCTCAGCAAGTCCTATCACGACCCGCTGCTGGCCAAGGTCCGCAAGAAACTGCGCAGCGATTACAACTTCCCCCAGAACCCGCAACGCCGGTTCGGCATTGAATGCGTCTTCTCCGAAGAGCAGCTGCGCTATCCCCAGCTGGATGGCAGCGTCTGCGAGCAAAAGCCCGGCACCGACGGCAGCCTGAAGCTGGATTGCAGTGGCGGTATTGGAGCGGCCACCTTCGTCACGGCTACTTTCGGCTTTGTGGCAGTGTCACGAGCGATTCGAAAAATCCTGGACAAAGCAGAGCGCCAGGCCGCCGCAGCTGGCTGATGTAACTAGCGGTCTTCGCCCCAACTGATTACAATGCCGCCCTTTTCAAGCTAGGTATTCAGCATGTCCGTCGATATCAAAGTAAGAGGCTATCACCTCGACATCTATAGCCATGTGAACAATGGCCGCTATCTGGAATTTTTAGAGGAAGGACGCTGGGATTATTTCGACCGCAACCGTTTTCTGGAGCGTTTGGGCCATCTGGACCTGGCGTTTGTGCTGGCCAACATCAACATTAACTACCGCCGCCCGGCCTATGTGGATGAAACCATCCGGGTCCTGACCCGCATGGCCAAAATCGGCAACAAAAGCGCAAAGATGGCTCAGGAAGTGCGACTGGTGGAAAATGGCCAGCCCACCCTACTGATTGCCGATGCGGAAATCACCTTCTGCCTGATGGATCAGGCCACCCAAAAGGCGATTGTGATCGAGGGAGAAGTCCGCGAACTGATGGAGTCCCTGATCGAGGAACCTGTGGTTACGTCCTGATCCAAGTCCCAGGCCATAAAAAAGCGGACTCAATAGGTCCGCTTTTTTGTTGGTCGCTTTCGCCTTCTATGAGGCGACGACTTCAGAAACCCGGGTTTCCACCGACAACAGCCCGGGCAACTCCGCCTTCAGTTGATCACCGGCCCGCAAAGGCCCGACCCCGGCTGGCGTGCCGGTCAGCACCACATCACCGGCTTGCAGGGTGAAGTACTGGCTGATGTAGCTGATCAGCTTGGGAATCGAGGTCAGCATCTGGCTGCTGTTGCCATCCTGGCGCAACTGCCCGTTAACGGTCAGACGCAGGGGAATATCCGCCAGGTCAGCCACCTGCTCTGGACGAACAAAGCTGGATAAGGGGCAGGCCCCATCAAACGCCTTGGCCACCTCCCAGGGGTGTCCCTTCTCCTTGAGCTTGGACTGCAAGTCCCGCAAGGTGAGGTCCAGGGCCAGACCAAACCCGGCGATGCCCGCCACGGCCTGCTCCTCATTCATCTGCTTCAGATCCCGTCCGATCAGGACCGCGATTTCCACCTCGTGGTGGCATTCGCCATGCCCCAGGGGCCAGTGCACCGGCTCTGCAAATGGCTGTACCGCCGTGGCCGGCTTGATAAACAGAATCGGCTCGGATGGCACCGGGTTATTCAGCTCCCGGGCGTGCTCGGCGTAATTTCGGCCAACACAGACCACCTTCCCCAACGGCCACTGAAACGCCGTGCCATCCTCAAAACGATGAATATACTGCATCAAGCCTGCCCCTGTTAGTCGGTAATGGCGGCGCCGATCAGAGATCGATGACCTTGCCCGGGTTCATGATGTTGTTGGGGTCAAACACCCGCTTGACGGCTTTCAGGTACTCAATTTCCACCGCGCTCCGGGTGTAGCCCAGATAGTCCTTCTTCACCAGCCCAACCCCGTGCTCGGCGGACACACTGCCGTTATAGCGCTCGACGATTTCAAATACCCACTTGTTCACCGTCTCGCACTTGGCGAAGAACTCTTCCTTGGCCATGTCTTCCGGCTTGAGAATATTCAGGTGCAGGTTGCCGTCGCCAATGTGGCCAAACCAGATAATCTCGAAGTCGGGGTAGTGTTTCGCCACGACCGCGTCAATCTCCCGCAGGAAGTCCGGCACCTTGGAAACCACCACGGAAATATCATTCTTGTATGGGGTGCGCACCGAAATGGACTCGGAAATCCCCTCCCGCAGGCGCCACAGGTTGTTCAACTGGGTTTCGCTCTGGCTGATCACCCCATCCAGCACCCAGCCTTCCTCGACACACTTCTCGAACAGGGCCATGGCGTTATCCATGACCTGCTCGGAGATGGCTTCAAACTCCAGCAGCGCATAAAACGGCGCCTCGGTTTCAAAGGGGGCCGGCACGTCGTGGTGCTTGAACACGTGCTGCATGGCCTGATGGGAGAAGAATTCGTAGGCGGTCAGGTCGATTTGCTGCTGGAACGTCCGCAACACGTCCATGGTATTGGTGATATCCGCCACACCCAGCACCAGCACCGTCAGGTTGGTGGGCTGACGGGTCAGCTTCATGGTGGCCTCGGTGACAAAGCCCAGGGTGCCTTCCGCGCCGATAAACAAATGGCGCAGGTCATAACCGGTGTTGTTCTTGTCCAGATCCTTGTTCAGCTCCAGAATATCGCCCTTGCCAGTGACCACGGTAAGACCGGCCACCCAGTCGCGGGTCATGCCATAACGGATCACCTTGATGCCGCCGGCATTGGTGCCAATGTTTCCGCCCAACTGGCTGGAGCCCGCCGATGCGAAATCCACCGGATAATACAGCCCCTTCTCTTCCGCGAACTCCTGGAGTTGTTGGGTGATAACGCCAGCCTGGCAACGCACCGAGCGGTCCTCGGCACTGAACTCGAGGATCTGGTTCATATAGTCGAAGGCCACCACGATCTCGCCATTGACCGCCACGGCTGCGCCGCTCAACCCGGTCCGACCGCCGGACGGCACCAGGCCAATGCGGTGCTCATTGGCAAAACGAACGATGGCCTGCACCTGCTCGGTGGTTTTGGGAAACACAATGGCAATGGGTTTGGGCTCGTAAATGCGGGTCCAATCCTTACCGTAAGCCTTGAGCGACTCCTCGTCAGTCAGGACCTTACCGGCGTCCACCAAAGAACTCAGTTGCTCAATGATCTGCTGCGGATTTAATGCGCTCATGGCTTCTCGTAACCTCGTCACAACCTGTCGGCCAGTGTCTGCCAGAGAAATCGCAAACCCGTAACTGGCAGAGTTAGAAAAATGGGCGGAGTATGTTAACATACCACGCCAATTATTTTGATCCCGATAACGACTTCTTTAGCGTCCTGCAGCGCTCTGTTTTTAAAGCTCCATTTGTTTGTTGAGTAAAGTCTCCCGCCCGGTCTTGGGGTAGCTGGCTTTCCTGAGTAAACAATTGATTAAGGTAACAGGTCATCATGACAACGACGTCTCTCGACAAAAGCAAGATCAAGTTCCTGCTCCTGGAAGGCGTGCATCAGTCAGCGATCAATACGCTGAATGCCGCTGGCTATACCAACATTGACTACCACACCGGCGCCATGTCGGAAGAGGAGCTGATTGAAAAGATCGGCGACGTCCACTTCATTGGCATCCGCTCTCGTACCCAGCTGACGGAAAAAGTCTTCGAAGCCGCCCATAAGCTGGTGGCGGTCGGCTGCTTCTGTATCGGCACCAACCAAGTGAATCTGGGTGCCGCTCTGGAGCGTGGTATTGCCGTTTTCAACGCGCCCTACTCCAACACCCGGTCCGTGGCCGAGCTGGTACTGGCGGAAGCCATCCTGCTGCTGCGGGGCATCCCGGAGAAAAACGCCAAGGCCCATCGGGGTGTCTGGCTGAAATCCGCCAAGGACAGCTACGAGATCCGTGGCAAAAACCTCGGCATCATCGGCTACGGCAGCATCGGCACCCAGCTCAGCATCCTGGCCGAAGCCCTGGGCATGCACGTGTACTTCTACGACGTCGTCTCCAAACTGCCCCTGGGTAATGCCCAACAGGTGGGCAGCCTGCAGGAGCTGATGTCCATGTCTGACATTGTCAGCCTGCACGTGCCGGAAACCCCGGCCACCAAATGGATGATCGGCGCCGAGCAGCTGGGCTGGATGAAGCAAGGCAGTATCCTGATCAACGCCTCCCGTGGCACCGTGGTGGATATCGACGCCCTGGCAGAAGCCCTGCGCAGCAAGAAGCTGCTGGGTGCGGCCATCGACGTGTTCCCGGTTGAACCGAAGAGCAACGACGAGGAGTTCATCTCTCCTCTGCGCGAGTTCGACAACGTGATCCTGACGCCTCACATTGGCGGCAGCACCGCGGAAGCCCAGGAAAACATCGGCGTGGAAGTGGCCGAGAAACTGGCCCGCTACAGCGATACCGGCGCAACGGTCTCTTCCGTTAACTTCCCGGAAGTTGCCCTGCCCGGCCACCCCAACTATCACCGTCTGCTGCACGTTCACGCCAACGTTCCCGGTGTCATGTCAGAAATCAACAAGGTTTTCTCCGACAATGGCATCAACGTTCTGGGTCAATACCTGCAGACCAATGACAAGATCGGTTATGTGGTGATTGATGTGGACAAGCGCTCCAGCGAGCTGGCCCTGGAGAAGCTGCGCAACATCAAAGGCACCATCCGCTGCCGCGTCCTGTTCTAAGCCGACAGCCGCCCGCCCACTGGCGGGCGGCTTAAAGCAGAACCAAAAAAGCCCCGACGGTCAGACCGCCGGGGCTTTTTCATATCCGCAAGGAAATTACTGCTGCAGCGGAATCAGGCTCAGCTCAACCCGACGGTTGGCCGCACGGCCCGCTTCGGTATCATTGCTGGCAACCGGCTGACGGGGGCCATAACCCACGGTCTGGATCCGTCCGGCAACAATGCCTTGGGTGCGCAGATAGCTGCCCACGCTGGCGGCACGCTCCTCACTCAAACGCTGGTTCAAGTCAGCGCCACCGGTGGAATCGGTATGGCCGCTGACATGAATCGCGGTATCCTTGAACTCTTTCAGCACCAGGGCCACGGAGTTCAGCACATCGTAGAAATCGGCACGGATTTCTGAACGGCCAGTGGCAAAGGTGATGTTGCCCGGCATGATCAAGGTGATCTCATTGCCATTACGCTGGACCCGCACCCCGGTACCTTCCAGCTGTTGGCGCAACTGGGCCTCCTGACGATCCATGTAATAACCAACACCGCCACCCACGGCACCGCCCGCTGCCGCGCCAATCAGGGCGCCCTTGCCACGATCGCTCTTGCTGGACGTGGCCGCGCCAATCACCGCACCAGCCACCGCACCAATAGCGGCACCCGAGGTAGCCTTGGCAACTTTTTTATCCCCGGTATAAGGATCATAAGTGGCGCAACCGCTCAACATGGATGCGGCAACCACAGCGGAAATCCAATACTTCTTCATATTCGAAAAGCCTCCCAAATTATGTCAGCTCTGTGCGGATCAAAGCCTGATCCGTCAATCCGAGCCTAAACTTCGCTGTTAGCGACAAACTTACTTCTGATGATTGAAAAAATCTGCTCTCTCAACTCCCGCGACTCATTCACCAGATGATGACGTCCCTGGGGTAGATAGTGAACTGTTGCACCAGGGAACTTGGCGCACAATACCCGCAAATTATGACGCCAATCCACCGTGGTGTCCTGCTGACCTTGCACAATTGTTACCTGCGCCTCAAATGGCGGCATCGCCTCAATCCGCTTGACCCAGCGCCGCAAGGCCGTGACCCACTCCACCGACAGAACCTGGGACTGTAATGGGTCGTGACGCCGCACAAAGCGGATAAAGCTCGAGTCATTGGAGTTTTCGGTAAAGGCACGCTTCCAGGTCCGTACAAACGGCGACACCAGGGTATGCAGCACCACACCCTTGCGAAAGTTCGCCGGTCTCACCAGGGGAGCGAGCAACACCAGATGACGGAACAGCGCCCGATCTGGCGGATAGCGGTGGCTCAGCAAGTGGTCCAGCAGCACCGCGCCGCCGGTACTCTGCCCCACCCCATACCAGGGTTGCGGCAGATGATCGCGGCAGGTGGCGATACAGTCATCCAGCACCTGCTGGTAGTCTTCAAAACTGCGGATCGAGACCGGCTCACCGGAGGAAATCCCGTGCCCCGGCAGATCGTAGATCATCACCGCCAGGTCCTGCTCCAATAAGTCCCGGATCAAATGGCCATAGAGACCGGCATGGTCAAAATAGCCATGCATCACCAACACGCTGCCGCGCGCCCGCTGTGGCCGGAAGATATGCAGCGCCACCCGATACCCCAGGCTCTCAAAGTAGCCCAGCCGGTGGCTCACACCCGGCAGGCGGGACTCCAAATCAATGCGGTAATAGGCGCAATAGTTGCGCTCGATCTCCGACAGCTCATTTTGATCGCCAAAGTCCAATGGCCGCAGCTGTGCGACCAGGTCCTGGCGTTTCCAATAAAAATTGGGAGAGGTCGGCATAAGAGGATCAGAGCCATCCAGCAAGCGCATCAATAGAGTCCAGAACAGTGGAATACCTTTAAGACAAATTGGCCGGAACAACCCAACGCTGCTCCGGCCAACACTCCGTTATTCTCCCTAACAGGTCTATTCTCTCAGGCCTTCAGCGGCCTGTGCGCCCCAACGGAATGGGCTGTTACTTGACCTGGGGATCCAGCTCGCCCTTCTCATAGAGCTGGAACATGCGCTCCAGCGAGATGGGTTTGATTTTGGACGCCTGACCGGCGGTGCCAAACGCCTCATAGCGGGCAATCACGATATCCCGCATCGCCTTGACCGACTCCGCCAAGTATTTACGCGGGTCGAACTCGGCCTTGTGAGTGGCCAGATAACGGCGAATCGCACCCGTTGATGCCAGTCGCAGGTCGGTGTCGATGTTGACCTTGCGTACGCCGTACTTGATCCCTTCGACGATTTCCTCCACGGGAACGCCATAGGTCTCTTTGATTTCACCACCGTATTCGTTGATGATCGCCAGCCACTCCTGGGGCACAGAGGACGAGCCGTGCATGACCAGGTGGGTGTTAGGAATGCGCTCGTGAATGGCCTTGATGCGGTCGATGGCCAGAATGTCGCCAGTGGGCGGACGGCTGAACTTGTAGGCACCATGGCTGGTACCAATGGCAATTGCCAGAGCATCCACCTTGGTTTCTTTCACAAACTGGGCGGCTTCTTCCGGATCGGTCAGCATCTGCTCCAGATCCAGGGTGCCCTCAGCGCCGATACCGTCTTCCTCACCGGCCTGACCGGTTTCCAGGGAGCCCAGGCAGCCCAGCTCACCCTCTACGGAAACACCGCAGGCATGCGCCATTTCAACAACCTGACGGGTGACCCGCACGTTGTAGTCGTAATCCATGGGGGTTTTGCCGTCTTCACCCAGGGAGCCATCCATCATCACCGAGGAAAAGCCCAGCTGGATTGAACGCTGACACACCGCCGGCGAGGTGCCGTGGTCCTGGTGCATCACCACCGGAATATGAGGAAACTCTTCCACTGCCGCCAGAATCAGGTGACGCAGGAAAGGCGCACCGGCGTATTTGCGGGCACCGGCAGAAGCCTGAACGATCACCGGACTATCGGTCTTGTCCGCCGCCTCCATAATGGCGCGCATCTGCTCCAGGTTGTTCACGTTGAAAGCCGGCACGCCGTAACCGAATTCGGCCGCGTGGTCCAGCAGTTGTCGCATGCTAATCAGAGCCATTTTTTAACCCTTCTGTCTAATATGTGTACGGTGCGGGCTTATTCGCCACGCTCCTCAAGTACGGCAACTGCAGGCAGTTTCTTGCCTTCTACAAACTCCAGGAAAGCCCCGCCACCGGTTGAGATGTAGGAAATCTGGCTTTCCACTCCATATTTGTCGATGGCCGCCAATGTATCACCGCCACCGGCAATAGAGAACGCATCACTCTCCGCGATCGCCTGGGCCATCACCTTGGTGCCATTGCCAAACTGGTCGAACTCGAACACCCCAACCGGGCCATTCCAAAGAATGGTGCAGGAGTTCTTCAGGATCTCCGCAAACAGCTGGGCGGTTTCCGGGCCGATATCCAAAATCATCTCGTCGTCGGCCACCTCATCCACCGACTTGGTGGTCGCCTCAGCCGACTCGGCAAACTCCTTCGCCACCACCACATCGGTGGGCAGCGGAATGTTCACTTTCGCCATCAGTGCCTTGGCGGTGTCGATCAGGTCGTGCTCACACAGGGATTTGCCCACGTTCTTGCCCGCCGCGGCCAGAAACGTATTGGCAATGCCACCGCCGACGATCAGCTGGTCACAAACCTCGGACAGCGCATTCAGCACATCCAGCTTGGTGGACACCTTGGAACCCGCCACAATCGCCACCATCGGGCGCGCCGGCTTATCCAGCGCCTTGCCCAGGGCATCCAGCTCCGCCGCCAGCAAGGGGCCGGCACAGGCCACGGGAGCGTACTGGGCAACACCATAGGTGGAGCCTTCCGCGCGATGGGCCGTACCAAAGGCATCCATCACGAAGATATCGCACAGGCTGGCGTACTGCTTGGCCAGCTCTTCGCTGTTTTTCTTTTCGCCCTTATTAAAGCGAACGTTTTCGAACAACACGATATCGCCATCTTCCAGGGCGAAATTGCCATCCAGGTAATCTTTTAACAGAGGCACCTCGCGCCCCAGGGCCTGGGCCAGATACTCCGCCACCGGCTTCAGGGAGTTTTCCTCCGTGAACACGCCTTCTTCCGGACGGCCCAGGTGGGACATGACCATGACCTTGGCACCCGCTTTCAGGGCCATTTCGATGGTAGGCAGAGATGCTTTGATGCGGGCATCGCTGGTGATCTTTCCGTCCTTGACCGGCACGTTCAGATCTTCACGGATCAATACACGCTTACCGCGCAGATCCAGACTTGTCATCTTCTTGATCGTCATTGATTCATTCCATCTTGCAGTCATTTTTCAAACTGTTCGCCCTGCCCGCCTCGCAAGCCAGGTGCTTGCACCCAAGCCGGCAGATTCTGGTTCTCACCAAGTCATACAGTCCCGGGCCCTGCCTTCACGCTCGCCAGTCACGAGCCTTTATGAAGCAGAACCAGAGGCAGGTCCGCAACGATGTAGCCAGGTCCGGGCCACATCCAACATCCGATTGGCAAAACTCCATTCGTTGTCGAACCAGACCACCAGCTTAATCAACCGCTTGCCGCTGACTTTGGTCTGGGAACCATCAATAATGGAGGAGCGGGCGTCGTGATTGAAATCACAGGACGCCAGGGGCTCCTCGGTGTACCCCATCAACCCGGGGAACTGCAGCTGCGAGGCTTCCTGCAACAGGCGATTGACTTCCTCGGTATCCGTATCCCGCGCCACGCAGACACTCAAGTCAATCAGGGACACATTGATCACCGGAACCCGCAGCGCATTGGCCTCCAGCTTGCCCGAAAGCTCCGGCAGTAAGCGCTCAATGCCGCGAGCAAGCCCGGTATTCACCGGAATGATAGACTGAAGCGCACTTCGTGTACGACGCAGATCCTGATGGCGGTAACCATCAATCACCGGCTGATCGTTCATGACCGAGTGCACTGTCGTCATCACCCCCCGCTCAATTCCCAACTGTTCGTGCACCACCTTGAGTACCGGCACAATACAGTTGGTCGTACAGGAGGCCGCTGAGACCACCCGCTGCTGGGCACTCAGCACGGATTCGTTAATGCCATAGACGATCGTGGCATCCACGTCCGCCTCCGCGGGCTGGGAAAACAGTACCCGCCGGGCCCCACTGTGCAGATGCTTTTCCGACGTGGCCCGATCACTGAAAGAGCCCGTGCACTCCAATACCAGATCCACCTCCAGCTCGCCCCAGGGCAGCAGCCCCGGGTCCGGCTGGTGGGAGACCTGGATCACGTCATCATTGACGATCAGGCAGTCGTCACGAGTCTCCACCGTTCCCTGGAATCGTCCGTGG
>Ga0209075_1003921_pt1 | contig 12135 bp, 5 predicted proteins | sample Stecom2011_FD_187523 | JGI IMG/M metagenome (GOLD analysis project Ga0209075, IMG submission 187523) | Agricultural soil microbial communities from Utah to study Nitrogen management - Steer compost 2011 (SPAdes) (version 2) | ecosystem: Environmental > Terrestrial > Soil > Agricultural land...
GCGAATGGGAAAATCACCCGATCACCACGTCCGACCATAATTACGATACAGGTAGTATATGGACCGACAACGAAAAGTGGACGGTAGTGATACCTTCCGAAAATAGTCCCCAGGAATGGGGAGGCGGTGGAGAGTTGGTGATCTGGCAAAGCGCTGATAAAGGGGAAACATGGATCAAGAAAAAACAGGTGACGAAGGCGAGTCCTCGTAACCATAACTACGTGCGCGAAGTGGTAAATGGGCACGATCCTTTTGTCTATTTTTGGGCAGATGGTAATCCCGACGAGCCCAGCCGGTCGAACCTCTACTTTGGCAACTTTCAGGGAGATGTATGGCAACTGCCGTACGAGATGAAGAGCAATCAAGAGAAACCCTTAAAAATCAATTGAAATGAAAAGATATAGACGATTTGCGTTCCTCTTTTTAATGACTGTCAGTTTCCAATCAGCATTGGCTCTACCTGCTGATTTTACCCTCGTCAAGGAGAGGGTGGTCGAGACCTTGATGAAAACACCGGTGAACGATAGTTATATCGAGGGACTCGTGAAAGGGATCCGTCCCGATGGTACTTGGGCTGATATTAATTACGAGGATGTATCGAGCGAGGGGTTTCAGCATAGCCGGCACTCCGGCAACATGGTTGCGCTTGCTCGAGCATTTCAACTCCCCACATCCCGGTATTATCAAAGCAAGCAAGTCAAAAAAACCATCGAGCAGGCACTCGCTCACTGGGTGGAACACGATTATATTTGTGATAACTGGTGGCACAACCAAATCGGAACCCCTGAAAACCTGGTAAATCTGATGTTGATCGTGGGGAGTGAGCTTCCTAAAGAACTGGTCGAGAAAGTTCAACCGATTATTGGACGGGCTCACGTGGATGCGCCGGGTGCACGACCCGGGGGCGACCGTATCAAGATAGCGGCTATTCAAGCGAAGAACATGTTGTTCACGGGCGATCGTCAAACGTTTAACGAGCTGATAAAAATAATTGAGAACGAGATAAAACAGGTTGAATGGATTGGAAGGGAGTACGGCTATACATATCGCCAGCACAACGGGGGATTCTCGCACGATTCACCTGCCGGAAGGGGAATCCAATACGGCTATAGTTTCCACCATAGGACCGATGGCGTGAACAACACGCTCTCGTACGGCTTGGGCTACGCGCATGCGTTTATTGAATGGGCCGTGTATACCGCGGGTACGGAGTACTCCTTTTCGGATCATAAAATCGAACAGTTGGTCGATTACTTTTTGGATGGAATTTGCAAAACGGCCGTTTACGGGAAATATCCCGATGCAGGAGAAAAAAATCGAGATGTCAGCCGCCGGGGAAGTCTACGGCCGTATAGTGCCAAAGCCGCGGAAGATCTTTTAAAAACGACAAATTACCGGGGCGATGAACTACAAGAAATAGCGAACCTTAGGAACAATTTTATTACCCGGCCCACGGTATCGCACGCGACCTTCTTTTGGAACACAGAACATTTTACTTACCAGCGTCCTGAATGGTTTACATCGGTGAGAATGTATTCTACGCGCACCCATAACATGGAGGTGGGTTACAATAGCGAAGGATTGCTGAACCATCACCGGGGCGATGGTACCAACCACGTTTCGCGCACGGGTGAAGAGTATTTTGATATATTCCCGGTGTTCGACTACCAAAAAGTACCAGGGGCTACCATAGTGCAGAAAAAGGAGCTACCACCACCGAAAGAAATTCAAAAACTAGGGCTCACCGATTTTGTCGGTGCTGTAACCGATGGAATATATGGGGCGGCCGCCTTTGATTTTAAAAGCCCGCACGACCCATTGATCGCTCGTAAATCGTGGTTCTTTTTCGACAACGAGTATGTTTGCCTGGGCACCGGAATTTCAAGCAGGCAACCACTTCCAGTGGCGACCACGCTTAACCAAACCCTCCTGAGAGGTGACGTGGTGGTTTCAGCGCGGGAGCATCGTTCGGTTATACCAAAAGGCGAAAAGCAGCTCGAAAAGGTGGACTGGGTTTTCCACGACAGCGTAGGCTACGTTTTCACGACACCTTCCACGATCAACCTAATGAACGACGAGGCAACCGGCTCCTGGTGGGATATAAGTAAGCAATCCAGTACACCCAGGGGGAGCGTCACGAAAGAGGTGTTCAAATTGTGGATTGATCACGGTAATAGGCCTTCCGATGCCGCGTACGAGTATATAGTGGTGCCGGCGACTTCGCTTGATAAATTGCAACAAAATATATCAAGGAACAGTATCGATGTTATTTCAAACACACCCGCGATCCAAGCGGTGATCAACAAGAGCCTCGGTATTTGCCAAGCGGTGTTCTACAAGGGAGGGGCGTTGGCCGTTACCGAGAATATCACGCTTGCCTGTGATCATCCGGGAATCGTGATGCTGCATATGGATGAGGGTGAAATTAAACGGATCTCCGTATCCGACCCCAATCGCGAGTTGACACGTTTTCATCTTTCTCTTTCAAGTAGAGTAGAAGGAAGAGGCGCGGATTTTCAAGCCGTATGGGACGCCAACGAGAGAGTATCGCGCGTGTGGATTGATTTACCGCGAGACAATTACGCGGGCTCCAGCGTTTCAGTTGAAGTTCAATAACTGTTGTTTAACACGAGTAACCCGGGGTGATAACTTTCACTTGAGGGCTCTACTATAAAACTGGTAATATGATCTCGAGAATTTTTTGTTGCATCCTTATTTCCTTGATGATAATGGGGAATATCTCCGCCCAGAATTGGCGTGAAATCAAGAGCGTGAGCGACGTGTGTAGTCACTACCCGAAAGAAATGGAAAAAATGCTTGAGGAATTTAACCTCAACTATCCCGGGATGGAGCGAGTAAAAGAGGCAAAAGCATCCGGGGATTTGGAGGAGGCCTGCCGGCAGCTCCTCGCGTATTACACGCGGAGCGATAACGCGGCACGTTTGAGAAGAGAGCAGCCGCGACAAAGCAATAGAACGGAAGCCTTGGCCGATACTATCCTGAAAAACGTTTTCGTGATTCAAAACGTGAGAGGGGAAGTGCCATGGGGTGATGATGGTCATCGCGACTGGTACTACAAGGGGCCGAACGACGATCACGAGTGGGCATGGTTATCCAACCGACATAGCCAGCTTTATAATGTGCTCGGCACCTACTTTAAAACCGGGAATCCTAAATACGCGATGTATATCGATGAGTTTTTACGGGACTTTATCATAAAAAGCATGCCCTACCCCGGCGTGAAAAGTCGCACTTCCGTATGGCGAGGACTGGAAGTACATGCTCGAGCGAAAAGGTGGACCGAAATCTTCTATGGTCTACTCAACAGCGACTACCTGCTGCCCGCCACACGCCTTTTAATGTTAAGCAGCCTAGCGGATCACGCGCATTACAACCGTAACTTTCACGCTGAAAATAATTGGCTCACGATGGAGATATCGGCGCTGGCTACCGTGGCCACTCATTTCCCGGAATATAAAAACTCGGCCGAATGGTTTGACTACTCCGTAGAAGTGATGGTCGAGAGCATGAAAGGGCAGGTGTATCCCGATGGTGTGCAGACGGAGCTCACGTCGCATTACCACATAACCTCCTTGTCGAATTTCGAGCTTTTCAAGGACATCTGCGATCAAGTAAACCGGGAACTGCCGGAATACTACACGCGTACGATAATGGATATGAACGATTACTTGGCAAAGACCATGCGGCCGAACGGGACGGGGATACTGAATAACGATGGTGATTTGGATAATAACAGGAATAGAATTCTTAACGCGGCAGCTCGTCATGGCAAGAGCGATTGGGAATATATCGCTTCGAACGGCCAAAAAGGGGATAAACCCGTGGAGGGTCCTTCCTACTTTTTCCCCTGGGCAGGGCAATTGATTTCAAGAAGCGGATTCGATCCTGATGCACATTGGTCCTTTTTTGATATAGGGCCGTGGGGAAGCGGACACCAGCACAACGATAAACTGCATATCTCGATATCAGCCTACGGGCGTGATCTTTTGGTCGATGCCGGGAGGTTCGCTTACACGGGTGAAGTGGCTAAAAAGTTCAGGCCATACGCTACCGGGAGCCAGGGACATAACGTACTGTTAATTGATGGAAACGGGCAAGGCCCAGGACCGTTACTTTCTACCGAACCGGTGCCCGAAAATCAATGGTACATTTCCGATGGGTATGATTACGCGAAGGGATCGTTTAATTCATTCAAGAATACCGAAGGTGTGGTCAACCACACGCGTCACGTCTACTACTCACGAGGGGATTTTTGGGTGGTTATCGATGAAATTGCTACCGACCGTCCCCGGAAAATCGAAGCACTATGGCACTGGCATCCTTCGTGCATGGTGGCTCAAGATGGAGAAAGAGTTTTTACAGAAAATGATCGAGGTAACCTGCAAATTATCCCGTTAGGAGATCAAAAGAGGGAGATAACGTTCGTGAAGGGGCAAGAAACGCCGGAGATTCAAGGGTGGTATAGCCCCGCTTACAACGATTTCGAGCCGAATATCACCTCCATCTTCACGTGGAGTATTGAATCGAACGATAGAATCGCGTGGGTGATCATCCCCTCTGAAAAGGTCGAAAAAGGTTTCAAGGCAGAAATGGTTGATGATTCTCTAAACGAGATTACCATCCGCGTGGTGAATAATAGAAATAAAGAATCGTTAGTAACGATACCTCTTAGCTTGGCAACCGTTATAGGATGTGGCCACTCAAAGCCGAATGTTCCGATAACAGGAGAGGAACAACATTTTATTATCGAAAGGGCGACCGCCTCCCTCGACAGTTTACCCGTAACCGTAACGGCAGAGGTGTGTGAACGGAGCGCGGGTAGCCTCAACGATTTTTATTCGGAAGGGGATTACTGGTGGCCGGACCCCGATAATCCCGAGGGCCCGTATATTCGGCGTGACGGGGAGACAAATCCCGACAATTTCACGTTTCACCGGCTGGCCATGATTCGATTGAGCCAGATCGTTGGAATGCAAACATCGGCCTACCTACTTACCGGGGAGCAAAAGTTCGCGGATGGTGTGGCAAAACATTTAGACGCTTGGTTCGTGAATCCCGATACAAGGATGAACCCAAGCATGAACTACGCGCAGGCTATTAAAGGGCGTGTAACCGGAAGAGGAATCGGCATTATCGATGCCATTCACCTGATTGAGGTGGCCCGTTCGGTGGAGCTGTTGAGCAAGAACAGTGTTTTGCCCGAAAGGATAAGAGTAGGGACTATAGCATGGTTCAACGATTTCGTTACTTGGTTAACCACGCATCCTTATGGCATCGATGAAATGAACACCAAAAATAATCACGCTACCTGCTGGGTTATGCAGGTGGGGGCCTTTGCTCGCCTCACGGACAACGCGGAAGTGATGGAGTTATGTAGAAAACGCTTCAAGGAGGTGTTGTTGCCCGATCAAATGGCAGAGGATGGGTCCTTCCCGCTCGAACTGGAACGCACAAAACCCTATGGCTACTCGCTGTTCAACTTGGATGCTATGTTTACAACCGCTGAAATTCTTTCCGACGAGAGCAACGACCTTTACGCTTATACCACGACGGATGGGAAAAGTTTACTGTCAGGTGCTGAGTTCTTGTATCCGTACGTGAAGGACAAATCATCTTGGCCCTATGGCGAAGATGTGATGTACTGGAATGAGTGGCCGGTTCGACACCCTTTTTTATTATTCGCGGGGAGGGCATACAATAAACCGGAGTATATTCAATTATGGGAGGTGCTGGATGGATATCCTGAAAGTCAGGAGGTAATCAGGAATATGCCCATCCGGAACCCACTTGTTTGGGTAATAGAAGAACCTATCAGGTAGAGGATTTGAAACGCCGCCATGAGTAGGTTGGAATTCGCCAAGATGTACGTTCGGTGAGTTTCAAGCTAAACTAAACAACCCTGTATAACGCGCAGCTTGTTGCACTTTATACAGGGTTGTTTTTTCCGCTCACCCTATGGATAGCGACGGTGAGGGGGTGGTTATAACCCCTCGATATCTCTCATACGCTTTAATGCCTCTAGGAAATAGTAATCCGCGTAATTCAACGGAGTATCAATTTCGTTATCATGCGGGATACTTCCCACCGAGTGCATCAATATGAAATTCCCGTTCGTACCAAGCTCCGCGCGGTAGGCATCGCTCGATAAAGAAGCCATCATTTTATCGGCATACTCTTTATACGAAGCAGCATCTGCAACGGGGAAAGTAGACATCTCGTAGAGTGCCGAAGCGATAATGGCTGCCGCGGAAGCATCCCGTAAGGCGTTAGGTATATCCGGCGCGTCCATATCCCAGTAAGCAATTAAGTCTTCCGGCATATCGGGATGGTCTCTCAAAAACTCGAACGCTTTAATAGCCTGATCAAGGTAGCGCTGATAACCCGTTTCGCGGTAACACATGGCGTAGCCATAAATAGCCCAAGCTTGTCCCCTCGACCATGCTGATTCGTGCGAATAACCCTGCGCCGTGTGCCGGTTCCTGACGGAGCCATCTTCCAGGTCGTAATCAATCACGTGGAAGGTGCTGCCATCCTCTCGGAAATGCTCCTCGAGTGTTCTATCGGCATGAGAGACGGCGATGTTGTAAAAAAGCGAATCGCCCGAGTACTCCGTGGCATCGAACAGCAGTTCGAGGTTCATCATGTTGTCGATAATTACCGGGCACTCCCAGCCTCTTTCGCCTTGCCAACCCCTATCGCTGTCCCACGACTGAATTACACCGGGTTGTTCTCTAAAGCGAGTGGTAAGAGACTTGGCGGCTTGCACGATGATATCTTTGTACGCTTCGTTGTTGGTTAGTCGCAACCCGTTCCCGAAACTCGAGCCGATAATAAACCCGATGTCGTGGTGCGATGTCAGAAATTGAGCCTCCTCGATGGCTTCGGTGTATTTAATCGCCTTTTCTTTGAGAGAGGGGTCATTCGATAAATCATACAAGTACCACACGGCACCCGGGAAAAAACCACTTCTCCAGTCCCTGTATCCACAGTAATAGACGGAGCCATCGGGGCGGACGGTCACGGGGTTCAACACCTCGTCCGAAGCCTCGATAATCTCGATTTGCTTGCCCATTTGTGCCAAGGCAAACTCGATGTTATCCGACAGCAACTGACTATTGTCTGGCGTGTCCGAAACCGTTTTGTCTTGATTACACGAGAGAAGCAAAACAGATGCTAACACTAAATAAAATGCAGAACTAACTCTTTTCATACGATTAATTTAATTGTTTATACTAATACGCACGAAACTTGCTTTAATTAAAACGCGTTTCATACTGGAGTTTTTAACGAATGGACTACTTTTATTGCACGATTAAATATCGGTATAATAAATGTAAGCAACAATTATTTTTTAATAATTGAATATTGGAGCTTCCCTTTCGGTTGGATCGATTTTTCCTCTAGTTGTATCCTGTAGATGGTTTCACCCCATACATTTTTTAAACGCCGATCATCAAGCTCTAAGGCCTCGATAGTGGGAGTGAGTTGATTCTCGTTAAAACGTAGCTCTGCCTTTTGGCCCATCACTTCAACTTGTATCACCCCTTTTCCTACATGCTCCACGTTGCCCCACGTGAGAAAATAGACGCGGTTCTTTTCTTCGGGATCTTTTAACGAATACCGGTCTTCAATAACCAGCTCATTTTTCTTCAGTCGGTATTCCCTGTTCCAGTTATTTAAAGACGCGGTTTCGGGATACGCGTCGGAAATATCCAACGAGAAAGTTTGTTTCCGCGGGTTATACGTTACATTTTTTGACCGGTAATGCTGTCCATGTTCCTGCGAATGCCCGTTTACCCGGGGCAGGTTGTGGTAGTCACTTTGCATGGTCCAAATTGTATACCGTTCGCCGCTGAATGTTTGTCGCGTGTAAGTGCCGACTCCCACGTCAATGAAAACGGGTGTTTCGTTGATATACAACGAGAAGGTGCCTACATCGTTATGGTTATGGCTTTCGTTGTTGAATCCACCCTTCGATGCAAAAAAGAGTCCCCCCTCGCTCTTCATGTAGCAAAATTCGGTTTCGGGGTACCAAGTGTTACGGGGAGTGGAGTAGGGGAGCCTGTTTTCCAAGAATTCCTCTTGATATAACAGCGATTGAAACGTCCTGAATATATCTCTTCCGTACATGGGTGCCGTGGTGCTGTTCCTGTTTTCAGAAAGGTAACGTGCAAATCCCATCATCTCATCGCTATGTACCGCTTTGCCATAGCGGAAAATAAGGTGCGGATCGAGTGATAGCCTAGCCGAAGCGTCGGCGAAATTTACCACCCAGCCGTTCCCAACATACGATCGGGATATATATTCCCCCATATCTTTTATCATCGGAATCTCGAATATCGATATCTTTCCATCGCTCGCGTCGTGCAGCAGTTGCAGGTAGTCGTACATTTTTCCTGCCGCGTGTCCCCAGTAGGATGGCCCCTCTTCGCAGGCCCCATCTTCTTTCGAGTAGTTGATAAACTGGTCAACCGATTGCATGGTCCTGATTACCGCGTCGGTCAGCCGCTGCTCGTCGTTCTCCAAAAGCAGGAAGCTCTGTAACACGTTAAAGTTACACCACACGTTCCAATTATTGATAATCATTCCGGGTTGGTAATTAAAACCCATCCACCAGAACTCTTTCTCTAAAAATGGCTTTAACATCCTCTCCTCCAGTTCGTGGCGAAGACGGTGGGAAATAGTGGGATCCACTTTGTTGAACTCCTCCTGAAAGAAGTAGTAAATCCACGAGAACACGCTGCCCATATCGCCCGATGCCAACTCGATAAGATGTTCATCTTTCAGGGGCAGCGAACGCCCGTTACTTTGGCGTACCTGATGGGCGGCGATAGACCATGAGGTCATCTCGCAGCTGAAATAGACTCCGTTGATGAGTTGATCGATAAAACGCCCCTTCCCTTCGGCCAGCTCTGCCATGAACAGATCTATAATGGCCTGATTATTTCTGCCATAAGGCGACTCCATGGTGGTACGAGCACCCGTTCGTTCGAAGTCGAGGTAATCGGTGGCCCTGATCACGATCCAGTTATAATCCAGGGCCTGCTCACCCCGCGCGATATAGTCCGATTTGAATGAACCCGTGAGTCGATCCCATCCATCTCGGTCGTTGTAATCGGGGTAGGGCACCCATGCTTGATTTTTAATTAATACCTCTTTCACGTTTACCTCTTCTATCGATTTCTGTAGAAGATTCTTTTCCGTGAAAGCATAGCCTTGCAGCAATGAAAGGCAAAAAAAGAGTAGAATTAAAGATTCTTTTTTCATTGAGCTTTTCCTAAAATAGGCCTTTAAATTTTATTTCCATGAAGATAACTTGGCATACTCTTTTCGCGCGTGTTGATCAACGCGTGCTTTATCGCTTCCGGCCAAAACATTGAGTGGAACCTCTTTTATTTCCTTGGAGCTGACCGTGATTTTCAGCATTTGGTAGCCTGTTAGTGAGTTTTCGATCTCCGAAAAAGTTTTCGCTTCTTCCACGTGTAAACGTGCACCCGCGGGCGACACCGCTTTGATGAAAAACTGCTTCCCTCCCGACTTTAGTATGGCCGTGGTTCCCTCCACGTCGATCTCCGCGCTCGTGATGAGCGACCAGGTAATCGATTGGTTATCCGTTAAAGGTGTTATCTCGTCCTGTATAAGCATGGTATGATTATCCAGGAACTTAAATCCTCTAAGAGCAGACGCGGCTTGATCTTTATATACCGTGGTCATGTCGATAACGCCGAAGGGTTCCTCCCCCTCCGTCCGGTATTGCGCGAGCGTGCCCTTACCTCCCGAGTGTTGGAGCTGGTTGTCGATTGCCAACGTGTTGTGACTAAAGTTGGTGTTCCGGAAGTAAGTCCACCTCCTGCCATCGGGGCGGTATTCCCAGAAACCGGGTAGGCTATAGCTATCGGATCCTAAATCGTCGGCCCAGCGCACACCCTCCGCGTCGATAATGAAGGAGCCCACGTCTAATTGCTGATGCGCCTCGTCCGGATCCCCTCCTTTTGCAGTGAGAAAAATGGACCCGTCCACCGACCGGTCGCCATTAAACGCGAGAATCGGGTTCATATCGTTTTTGAACACCTGAAGTGGTGGGAAAGTGGCTTCTTTTGTTCCTGCCGCCGGTTGGTACCAGGCGACGGACAAGAAGAAATGCCATTTCGAGTGATTTCGCTCTCCTTCCACGATATCGGTTAACACGTTCCGGTAATGGTTAATCACCTCCGGTTGATTGAACTTGTCGCCAAAATAGAAAAAGAGCGGGCTTGCCGATGATCCCCCTCTCCCCGAGTTGGCGAAATTGAATTCACGCATGATGGGCGACATCGACTGCACGTAATAAGAGACTGTTTTGTCTACTCCCGATAGTGATGATATTTCAAAATCATGGCCAATATTATCGTTCAGGCTCTTTAACAACAGAGATAGGTAAACATTGGTGTAATTCCAATAACCCGGTCCTTCGTAGCAGACGCCATCCGGGGCGTAATGCTTTAAGCAGTTGGGTACGAACCGGGCCGAATAAGAAATAATCTTCTCCGCTAAGGCGGGATCTTTTTCAGCAATGGCTAACGCGCCCAGGGTCATACCCGTGTTACACACCACGTTCCAGTTAGTCTCCCGTTTAGCCCATGAGCCCTCGTTACCGGTAGCCTCGTAAACCGGAATTGCCAAGGTTAATGCCTTCTCTCGAATCGCTTTTTCTACCTGCTCTTTTGCCTCGTCGCTCAGGTAGTCATACAGCCAATCGTACCCGATAGCCACGGCGGTAGTTGTTTCCGCTACATCCAGGTAGTGTGCCGGGTTCCAATCAGGGTATTGGCATAAGTTCATTAATATTTTTTCCACCCCCTCCGCGTAGGCTACATCTTCAAAAATGCGGTAGGCGGTACCCAGTGTGATAACGCGATACACGTGCTCCCTGCTTTTGCTCAAGTCGTTAGGCGGTGCTATCATGGGAAGCTCGAGTGCTTTATCGGCCTCTTCTTTTAGTAACTGCACGAGCTTACCCAGGAGAGGGTCTGATTTGCTTTGTTCTTTTATTTTCTCCTCATCGGCTTTAGAAAAAAGCAGCCGAGGATGTTCAGGAATGGGTTCTTCAAATAGAATAGTTGAACTTAAAGGAATTTCATTCTCCTGTTTCTCGGAGCAAAAAGTGAAAAAGAGAAAGAGAGAAATGACAAGATAGAAATGATTCATATACTTAGCTTGTTTTTAGATTACCATGCATATCGCGTACACGCGTTAAGTGAATCTGCAAAGATAATTTTTTTTCGCGTATAAAGGCGCGAACCGGCTCATGTAGTTATCTTTTAAAATTTAGAGTTTCGAAAAAAAAGGCAAAAAAAAGCCGGAAGTGGCGATTTAACACGCGGCACTTCCGGCTAAAAGAAATTAGAACCAGCCCGGGTTTTGAGTCAACAATTCGTTGGTCTCGATTTCCTGGCCCGGTATTGGCCATAAGAGGTCACGGTCTTCAAATTTGCGGGTATAGAGATTACCGCCCGTGATGGTTTTCTCTACCACGTCGCTAAGCATTGATTCCGCGAGCCCCCATCTCTTGAGGTCGAAGAAGCGATGTCCTTCTGCTGCGAGCTCCACGGCTCTTTCGTGCATGATGCGATCGAACATATCTTCCTTCGATCCGACGCTCAACCACTCGGGGCCACTATTAAGTGCCGGCATGTTGGTGGATGGACGCTGCCGCACTTTATTCAATTCGGTCACCGCGTCCGCCAGTTGATTATTTTCGTTATACGCTTCAGCCAACATCAGTAAAACATCGGCATAGCGGATAAGCGGGAAATTAAACGGCGTATGCGCGCGGTTGGTCAACTCGCCATCCATATTTCCTTCCGGAACAAATTTACGCCATAGGTAGGTGTACCATCCACGGTTGTTTCTTATCTGTCCGAAGTTTTCATTCGTTCCGGGTGCTATCACGAACAACATTTCCCTGGCTTGGTTCGCGTTCCAACCCACGTAGGTAGAGTAGGGAACGATTATTGTTTCCGTCAAGCGGGGGTCTCTCTGTTCGTAGATCGATATTAGCAGGGCAGTGTCGGGAACGGAAGTGAGTTCACCGCTCGTGTGCGCGGCAACGAAAGCATCCTCTTTCACCGCGTT
>Ga0209075_1003922_pt1 | contig 12132 bp, 12 predicted proteins | sample Stecom2011_FD_187523 | JGI IMG/M metagenome (GOLD analysis project Ga0209075, IMG submission 187523) | Agricultural soil microbial communities from Utah to study Nitrogen management - Steer compost 2011 (SPAdes) (version 2) | ecosystem: Environmental > Terrestrial > Soil > Agricultural land...
ATGATGAGTTGTTGCGCGAATACGATGGCATCGCTTTCGGCGGTATCCAGGTGCGCAATGAGGCCGTGCACGAAACGGTGAATGGAAAGCGGTATTGGGTGGTGCACGGTGATGAGTATGATCAGGTGACGCGCCACCATCGCTGGGTGGCGATGGTGGGCGATGTGGCCTACAACATGCTGGTTCGATTGAATCAGTCGTTGTCACGCATTCGCCGTTTGCTGCGCAGGCCGGGTTACTGGTCGCTTGCCGGCTACGCCAAAAAGAAGGTGAAAAAAGCGGTGAATTTCATCTTTGATTTTGAGGATGCCGTCGTTCATGCAGCGCGCCAGCGTAAAATGGACGGGGTGGTTTGCGGGCATATCCACTGGTCGGCGGATCGCATGGTGGAGGGGATTCATTATCTCAACTGTGGAGATTGGGTGGATACCTGCAGCGGAATTGTCGAGCATCATGACGGACGCATCGAGATTGTTCATTGGTCGGAACTCGACGGAATCGATGAGGACGATCAGAACGATGACTTCGATGTCGGCAGAACGGCGGAAATCGTACCACTACCGCGTCCGGCAGCATTCAGCGCAAATGCATGAATGATTGATCCTGACCGTTGTATGCGGGTGACTTTGGTGCCCGGCTGCGGCAGAATGGCACGATCTTTTCGGCCCGGTTTTCCTCATGGAATTCGATGTCATCATCGTCGGCGGTGGGCTGGCTGGCGCCAGCCTGGCGGTTTCCCTACGTACGACACAGCGCAGAATCGCGTTAATTGAATCAACCCCACCTCGGCTTCCGCAGGGATGGGATCAGCGTGTCTACGCGGTCAGCGCCGCGAGCCGCAATTTTCTCTCCAAACTCGGCGTCTGGGAACGACTCGATTCTGATCGAGTGCAAAGCGTTCGTGAGATGCACGTGTATGGCGATGATGGCGGGAAATTGCATTTTTCTGCGTATGAAGCCGGTCTGGGCAGTCTGGCGTGGATCGTCGAATCCGCCCGTCTGCAGCATGAATTGTGGGAAACCCTCAAACGGCAACACAATGTGGAGCTGTTTTCGCCCGCAAACGCCGAAAATATCGTGATCGATGAGGATGCCGTAGCAGTACAACTTGCAGGCGGACGATCCTTGCGCGCGCGCTTGCTGGTGGGGGCGGACGGTGGCCGTTCCCGAGTGCGTGAGGCGGCTGGCATTGGCGCGAACGTTCGGCCCTACGGGGAGCTTGGCGTGGTGGCGAACTTCCTGTGCGAAAAACCGCATCATGGGGTGGCACGCCAGTGGTTTCGCGATGATGCGGTGCTTGCCTGGCTGCCGTTGCCGGGCAAGCGGATTTCAATTGTGTGGTCCGCACCTGAAGAACGGGCACGTGAACTGCTTTCCCTCGATCCACAATCGTTTTCCCAGACTGTTTCCGCGGGCGGTGATGATGAACTCGGGAGGCTTGAGCTCGAAGGAGAACGGGCCGCCTTCCCGCTGCATTTGATGCGCGTTTCCGAATATGTGCGTGCCAGAGTTGCACTGATCGGTGACGCAGCGCATGGCATTCATCCCTTGTCTGGCCATGGCATCAATCTTGGTTTCAGTGACGCGGCAGAATTGGCTGTGAGGCTTGAAAATCTGCCCGAATGGCGAGACCCGGGGGAACTGTCCGTGCTGCGTGGCTACGCGCGGGCTCGGGCCGAGGAGCCGGTGATGCTGCAAAGCATGACGCACATGCTCAATCGTTTGTTCCGAGGACGTCATCCAGTGTTGCGCTTCGTGCGGAACGAGGGGATGAACCTTACCGGCTGTCTGCCTGTCTTACGAAGCGCGCTCATTCGCTACGCGACGAGCGGAAAATTCTGAATACGGAGACTTTATGTCAGCAAGATTCGTGCAGCCGTGGCTGCTCGCAAGTGCCCTGGTGGCCACATCCTCCTTCGCCGATGAAGCCGCGGTGAAGAAAGCCATGGAAGAATTCATCGGTGGCCCGGGGGTGGAGATGGTTACCAAGACCCCTTACGGTGAGCTGTACGAAGTCCTGCTACGTGGCGGTGACATTGTCTATACCGACGAAGCGGTGAGCTTTCTTGTTGACGGTCGTATCATCGACACCGAAAGTCGCAGTGACGTGACACAAGCGCGCAAGAACGAGTTGTCGTCCATCGACTTTTCCATGTTGCCGCTCGACCAGGCCATCAAACGGGTGCAGGGGGATGGCGAGCGCATCATCGTGAGCTTCGAAGATCCCAATTGCATTTACTGCAAACGCCTTGCGCAGGATCTGGCGACGATGGATAACGTGACGCTGTACACCTTCCTTTATCCGGTGCTAGGGGAGAGTTCAGAGAACAGGGCGCGCAACATCTGGTGTGCGGAAGATTCCGCCACGGTGTGGGAAGAATGGATGCTGGATGGCCGAGAGCCGCCAGAGGTCAGCTGCGACAGTTCGGTGATCGAAGCCAATCTAGCAGTGGGCAAACAACTGCGCGTTGTAGGAACGCCGACGATGTTTCTCGCCAATGGTCGGCGTATCGGCGGCTACAAGAGCGCAGATCAGTTGGAACAGGATCTTGCGGAAGTCCAGTAGGCCGCATCCATCTTTCAAGGCTTGACGCCGCGCGGAAGCAGTAGCCACATCTTGCCCTGCTGACGCATGCGTCCGGCCAATTCGCCGCTCTGAGAGCCTGACCCCCAGAAAAAGTCTGCACGCACTACGCCCTTGATCGCGCCGCCGGTGTCCTGAGTCATCATCAACCGGCGCAGCGGTGTATCTGAAAGCGGCTCGGTGGTGGCGAGAAAGACCGGCGCACCCGGCGGTACATACCTCGGATCGGTGGCGATGCTGCGTTCATCGGTCAACGGCACCCCAAGTGCTCCGATCGGGCCTCCTCCGCCCGGAGAAAGCGGAAGTTCACGGAAAAAGACGTAGCTTGGATTCGCCGCAAGCAGTTCATCCAGGCGTTCCGGATTGTTCTGCGCCCAATTGCGGATGCCCTGCATGGAAGCTTGATGCGTTTCCAACTCGCCTTGATCGATCAGCCAGCGTCCGATCGACACATATTGATGGCCGTTTTGATCGGCGTAGCCGATGCGTGTGCGTGAGCCGTCAGCAAGTTGCAACTGGCCTGAGCCCTGCACATGCAAAAAGAACAGGGCCACCGGATCTTTTGCCCAGAACAGGGTTCGTGCAGGGATCTCGTTTTCTTTTTCGCTGATTTCGCCACGGGTCCAGTAGGGCACCAGATTGCGGCCTTCGATCCGGCCACGCAATCGCATGTGCTTCAGTTCCGGATGAGTCTTTGCAAGATCCACAACAATCATGTCCTCCGGGGGCGCATGAATCGGCCAGCGATAGGTGGATGATTTTTGCCGACTGGCCTCGATCACTGGCTCGAAATAACCCGTCACCAGCCCTTCGTCCGACCCGTCCGGATTGACCAATTTCCACGGCGTAAACCACTCGGTGAAGTAGCGGCGAGCGCTTTCATCCGAAGGCTGATCGCCGATTTTATCGGCTGCATCGCACGCGGCTTTCCAGTCCGGCTGCCGGCCGAGTACGGTACAGCTGCGCAGCAAGGCGGGCCAAACCTGCGCATGTCGGTCAGCCTCCCAGCCGATGAGCTCTGACCATTGCGCTGGCTGTACCGGATCTTCCGTGGGAGGAGCTTCCGGCTCCGCGCCCGGGCACACTGGACAGGCCGGACACGGTTGGGCGGAGGCGCAAATGCTTTCCTCACGGGTGCTGGCACATCCGGACAAAATGCCGACGACGGTCAGCGCGGTCAGGGCAATACACAAAGGGCGAGGAATCATGGCTGCTTCGGGTAAACTCGGGACAGATCACAGTATACGGATCGATCGCGTTCGCAAGGAGCCGATATGTGGGTAATTATTATGGAGGTGGTGGTCGCCGTCTCCCTGCTGTTTCTCATTGTCTGGGCGACGCGCCCGAGGCGTCGCAAGTCGAAACAACAGGAAAAGCCGGATGACTGAGCTGGAACGTTTTCTTTCTCGCGCCGAGCGCCTGCTTGAGCGCGTCGAACGCCTGTTGCCGCAGGAGACGGAAGCGCCCGATTGGGAGGCCAACGCTTTCCGTTGGCGCAGGATCAACGGGCGAGGCAGGCTCCAAGCCATCCACAAACCCCATGTTATCCGCCTTGAAGACCTGCATGATATCGATGAACAAAAAGCGTTGATCGAACGCAATACCCGTCAGTTTGTGGAAGGGCGTTTTGCCAACAACGTGTTATTGACGGGCGCGCGTGGCACGGGGAAATCTTCACTGGTCAAGGGCTTGCTCAATGCGTATGCGGGGCGCGGTCTGCGTTTGATCGAAATTGACAAGGAAGAGCTGACCGACCTGCCCGAGCTGATCGAGCTCATTCAAGACCGGCCAGAACGCTTCATTTTGTTCTGCGACGACATGTCTTTCGAAGAAGCCGAGCCCGGCTATAAAACGCTCAAGAGCGTCCTCGACGGTTCGATCGCCGCCTTGCCCGACAACGCCCTGATTTATGCTACTTCGAATCGCCGTCATTTGATGCCCGAATATCATGATGAGAATCTGCAGGCCCGTCATGTCGGGGGTGAAATTCATCCGGGGGAAGCGACCGAGGAGAAGATTTCATTGTCCGAACGATTTGGACTGTGGATCTCCTTTTATCCGTTCAGCCAAGAGGAATATCTGAAAATCGTGGGTCATTGGTTGAAAGTCTTCGGCGTGTCGCGTACGGCCATTGATGACGCAAGCCAGGAAGCCCTGCAATGGGCGCTACAGCGCGGCTCTCGCTCCGGTCGGGTCGCTTGGCAGTTCGCCCGTGATTACGCCGGGCGTCTGGCGCAATAAAGGGCGGATATGGTGAAACGAATCGAAGTCGCCGCGGGCGTGATTGTTCGCGATGACGGGGCTTTTCTGCTCGGCCAACGCGCACAGAACACCTTCTGTCCCGGGCACTGGGAATTTCCTGGCGGCAAGGTCGAGCCCGATGAGACGCCGGCCGATGCCTTGGTACGTGAGTTGGATGAAGAACTCGGCATCCGGGTGCTTGAATTGCGGCCGTGGATCGTGCGCCGTCATGAATACGCACACGCCCGTGTGGCCCTGCATTTTTTTGAGGTGGTCCGCTGGGAGGGAGAAATCAATAGCTGCGTTCATGACGCATTGGCTTGGCAGTTCGCCGGACGATGCAGGGTCGGGCCGATGCTGGAGGCGAATGGGCCGGTGTTGAAGGCGCTTGAGTTGCCGCGTTTCATGGCGATCACCCAGGCCGGCGCGATCGGTGTGGAGGCGCAGCTTGAACGGCTCGACGCCGCGCTGGAAAGCGGAGTACGCCTGGTGCAGGTGCGCGAAGCCATTTTGCCGCAAGATGTGTTGGAGCGTTTTGCCGCAGAAGTCGTTGTACGGGCGCATCGGCACGGTGCACTCGTACTGGTCAATGGCGATGCGAGCCTCGCACGTCAGGTCGGCGCGGATGGCGTGCATCTCAAGAGCGCAGTGCTCGCGCGGACCGACGTGCGACCGGATTTCTCCTGGGTGGGCGCCTCGTGTCATGCGCGGGATGAACTGGAGCGTGCAGCCGGGCTGGGGCTGGATTACGCGCTGCTCGGCCCGGTCAAGGCCACGCTGACACATCCGGGGGCCGCAGGAATGGGGTGGGAGCGTTTCGCTGCACTCACAGCGGATCTGCCGTTACCGGTGTTGGGTCTGGGCGGCCTGAGCGCTGCGGATATGAAGGATGCCCGTGCGGCGGGTGCACATGGAATCGCCACGATTCGGGGCGTGGTTTCATGTACTTCGCGCCCGGAAAACCCGGACCGTCGCGGTCAATCGTTGGTGGACGAGTCGTCGTTGTCGGGCGGGGCGTCGGCGGGCACTCGGTAGGCTTCTGACGCCCATGCGCCGAGATCGATCTGCCGGCAGCGCTCGGAGCAAAACGGGCGCCATTTACTCTCCGGCAGCCATTTGACTGGCGCATTGCACTGCGGGCATTTCACTGTAAGCGTGTCGTTCGCGCTCATTTTAAAGATTGAAGAAGGTGAGTTCGAAAGGAATGTCGCGATCTGTCGCAGCCGCACGTCCGGCGGTATCGGGGATGCGGAAGCGAATGTTCAACGCGTATTTGTTGGCGCTGATTTCCGGAATGACCTGGGTGCTGTCGATGCGAACCCGCACCATTTGTGCGGGTCGGCCGGAATTCATCATGTGCTGATAGTTGCCGCCGCGCGCCAACATTTGTTCTGAACCGCCACTCGCACGCAGCAATCGTAGCAGGATCAACGCGCCGTCACGCAACGGTAGCAACGGCGCGGCCCAGCGGTCGAGGTCATGACGACGGGTCGCAAGCTCGCGGTGCAGCCAAGCATGATACGACGGTAGATCGAATTGACAGACTCCGCCTGGAATGGACGCGCGGCTGCGAATGGCCATCAACCATTCGTTTTCGCGCAGGTGCTGGCCAATCTTCCCGGACATTGCACGCAGGGCGCCGGATGCCTGCTCGATCTCGTCCAGCGCTTCATTGAGGGCCTGTTCGGAAATATCCGGATTGTTGCGGAAGCCGATGAGAAACTGGCGTTGCCGTTCAAGCTCCTGCATCAGATCGACCTTGAGTTCGGCACGTCCGGCCACTTCAAGGATGTCAAACAAGATCAGCAGGGCTGTGTGGTGTTCAAGAGGACCGTCGCTGCTGCGGAAGTGCTCGAATCTGGCATACAGATCTTCAAGCCGCAGTAGCGTGCGAATGCGTTCGTTCAGAGGGTATTCGTAACTGATCACCGCGTCGCGCCTGGAGTGCATGGAAGGGCTGTAACGCCCGATTTACGCGGCCGATCATAGCACAGCGATCGGCCTGTACCGGCTGTGTTTCACTCCGTTGCGAGTTCGATGTAATGCTGATGCAGCATGTCGATCTGCTCATACAGGGCAGCCAGGTCGGCCGAATTGTCGAGTACGTCATCCGCCGCCGCGAGACGTTCTGAGCGGCTGGCCTGCGTATTCATGATGGCGAGCACCTCCTCCCCGGTCAGTCCGCTGCGGCGTTGCACGCGACGGATTTGCACTTCTTCCGGACAGTCGACCACACAGATGCGGTCGCAGCGTTCCCGCCAATGGTTGGACTCGATCAACAGCGGCGCTGACAACACCACATAGGGCGACTGGGCGGCAAGGGTGCGATGGTGCGCTTCGGTACGAATCATCGGATGGAGAATGGATTCAAGACGAAGGCGGACCTCTTCGTTGTTAAAGGCCCGGGCTCGCATGGCGACACGGTCAAGCGCGCCTTCGTGCGTGATCACCGTGTCGCCGAAAGCTTCGCGGATTGCCTGCATGGCTTTGCCGCCAGCGGCGGTGAGCGCATGGGCGATCTCATCGGCATCCACAATGCAGATGCCAAGCCTGGAGAAATAGTCAGTGGCGGCGCTTTTTCCGCTGCCAATGCCACCGGTCAGGCCAACGATGAAGGGTCGATCCCGTTTGCTCATGGCGTGCAACTGCGATGCGCGGTGTTGGGGAAAGAGACGTCAAAACGCTGGATGAGCGCCTCGATGCGCGGCTGCGGCCCGCGAAATTCGATGCGTACCGGCGCGATGGGCGGGGCAATCAGCTCTGCGTCGGTCACGCCACGGCTGTGCAGGTCGTCCAAACGTTGAAGAGCATGCTTTTCAGACGAAAACAAACCGAGTGAAATGGTGTTGTGCGTGACGTTGTTGTTACGTATCACGAACAGATCCGTGATGCCCTGTTCGCTCAACTCACGTGCCCGTCGGGTAGCCGCCTCGGTACTGTTTGCGGGCGGAATCTGTACGCGCCAGCTACCCCCGTTCTGAGACGGATGACGGACGGAGGTGATCTCTGCGTGGAGCTCTCCCGCGATGCGTTCAGCCTCGCTCCCTTGTTCATGCGCCAAGGTGTAGGCGACGCACTCCAGTTTGTTCGAAGACGTTTTTTCGGCAGGGAGCCGCGGGGCCGGGCCCGGCTGGATGTATTCCGGGTGCAATTGGTTGCTCAGCCGTTCAGGCTCGCCGCGCGCGCCTGAATCGCCAAGCCAGCCCATATAGCCACCGGAGAACAGCAGCAGGTTGGCAAAGAGCAGGATGAAAAATAGAGTGCGCAACGGCATGGTGCGAAACTTTACCCCAATCCGGTGCAGGGCGGTGTCATGGGACGCGATTGCGTGCGACATGGGCCAGCCCGTGCAGGACGAGCTGATCCTCGCGTCGGCAAGGAATGGTGAGCAAGGGTTCGAGCCGCGCGGCGGCGCCTCCGGCAAGTAAACACAATGCATTGGGCTCGCTCGCGATGCGGTGGAACATGCGTTCGATGGCCCCGACCTGGGCGAACAGGCAGCCGGTGACAATGGCGCTTTCCGTGTTGCGCGGCAGATCCGCTGCTTCACCGTCGGCGAGTGGCAGACAGGCGGTATCGCGGGCGAGCGCGTGCCGCATCAGGAATTCTCCGGGCAGGATCAGACCGCCATGGAAGCGACCGCCGTCATCGAGCTGGTCGATCGTGGTGGCGGTGCCGGCACTGACCACAATGCACGATCCCCTATGCAGGCTGCGCGCGCCAATCAGCGCGGCCCATCGGTCGGCACCGAGCTGGGTGGGCTCATCGTAGCTGTTTTTCACTCCGCACAGAGTGCGCGTCGGCACCAGCCAGTCGGGCGAGAGCGGGGCGATGGCCGCGGCGATGGCGGCGGCGATGTCCTCGCCGGCAACGTTGGCACCGAACATGCGTTGCGGACGGTGCTGTTGGACAACATCGTTCAGTTGCGCGGCCTCGTCATGGTTGAACGTGCCGTGGGCGCGCCATTGCGTGCCGTGCGTGACGGCCCATTTGATGCGGGTGTTGCCAGCATCGATCAGAAGGGTGGCGGAAGATAGCGTCATGGATGAAAGCGTAACGAGACTTCGCCCGCGAAGATGCGGACGAGCCCCTCGGAGGTGAGCAGGCGCAGCGCGCCGTCCGGATCGACACCGTCGCCAGTGCCTGTGAGGCGGCGGGTGCCGTCGATGATTTCGATGTTTTGCCCGCGGCAGGCGTCAAAGTGTTGCCATGCGTCGCGCAGGGCAGGAAACCCTGCTGCGGCGAAGGTGTCCAGCCGGCTTGCGAGCTGGACCAGTATATGGGCAAGCAAGCGACCGTGCGACGGAACGTCAATGACATGCTCGGCGAGCGCGGTGGCAGGAATCGAGCCTTCAGACAGTTTCGGCGCATCCAGCAGATTGATGCCGATGCCAATGACCGCCTGACGAGTGCGCCGGTGTGCGGAAACCAGTTCAATCAGGATGCCACCGAGTTTGCGTCCGGAAATCAGGATGTCGTTGGGCCATTTCAATTGCACGTCCCCGATGCCGAGAGCGGTGATTGCCTCCGCGACGGCAAGTCCGGTGGCCAATGACAGGGCGGCGGGCGGGGGCGTGTCTGGTGCGAGCGGCCATGCACAGGAGAAGGTCAGGCCCGCGCCCGGGTTGGTGAGCCAGGAACGTCCGTGTCGTCCGCGACCGGCGTGCTGATCGAGGGCAACAAGCACCGCGATGCGGTGCCCATCGGGTTTCGGACGACGCGTGATTTCGTCGTTGGTGGAGGCGCAGCGCGCGATCACTTCAAGTGCAAAGCGAGCGGCGCACGGCCCGAGATGTGTGAGGGTCTCCGCCGCGAGGGTTTCCGGGGTGCTGTGGGTCATGTCCGGAGGATTATCCGGTATGCGACGCCGGACGTCATCTTTACGCCCGAATGGCCTCAATTCGTGCCGTGGTCGGATGGATCGTCTCGCTGGCCGTCAATGTCCAGCTCCCGGATCTTGCGCGAAATCGTGTTGCGGCCGATGCCGAGCAGCTGGGCCGCTTCAATTTTGCGGCCTCCGGTGGACGACAAGGCGCCGCGAATCAAGGTGTCCTCGAATTCGCGTGAAAGCTGGTCGAACACTTCGCCCGGGCTGTGCGCAATCAAACGATTGACCTCCTGGCCAAGCGCTTCTTTCCAGTCTGGACCCTCCGTCTGCATGGGTGCCTCACGCAGCTCCGGGGGCAGATCGGTGATATTGATGACCTGACCCGGCGCCATCACGGTGAGCCAATGACAGACATTTTCGAGTTGGCGCACGTTGCCGGAAAAGGGGGTGTTTTGCAGATACTGCAGGGCGTCGTCGGTAATGCGCTTGGTGGCAACATCAAGCTCTTGCGCGCTCTTTTGCAGAAAATGCTGCACCAGCAGCGGAATATCTTCCCGACGCTCGCGCAGTGGGGGCAAACGTAGCCGAACAACGTTGAGACGATGGAAAAGATCTTCGCGGAACAGGCCCTCCTGGACGCGCTGGTCAAGGTTCTGGTGCGTGGCGGCGATGACCCGCACGTTGGCGCGGATGGGACGCTGACCACCGATGCGATAAAAGTGTCCGTCGGAAAGCACGCGTAACAGCCGCGTTTGCAGTTCGGCTGGCATGTCGCCGATCTCATCGAGAAACAGCGTGCCGCCTTCGGCTTGTTCGAAATGGCCGAGACGTTGCGCCGCAGCACCGGTGAACGCGCCTCGCTCGTGGCCAAACAGTTCGGATTCAAGCAAGTCACGCGGAATTGCCGCCGTGTTGATGGCGATGAAAGGGGCGTCGTGGCGCGGACTGTGACGGTAGAGCGCGCGCGCCACGAGCTCCTTGCCTGTTCCGGATTCGCCATTGATGAGCACGGTTGCATGCGACTGCGACAGACGTCCGATGGCGCGAAAAACGGCTTGCATCGCCGGCGCCTGTCCCAAAATTTCCGGCGCCAAAACGGGTGCGGGTTCTGCGCTATGCGGGTGCGTGGCCTGCTCCAGCGCGCGTTGAACCAGCTCAACCGCTTGATTCACGTCGAAGGGCTTGGGCAGATATTCGAATGCGCCGCCTTGAAACGTTGCCACCGCGCTATCGAGGTCTGAATACGCGGTCATGATGATGACCGGCACATGCGCCCACTCCTGCTTCATGCGTTGCAGAAGTTCAAGGCCGGAGCGCCCTGGCATGCGGATGTCCGAAATCAGGGCGTGGGGCGGCGCCTCGGCCGATTCGAGGGCGTCTAACGCATCGTCGGCGGAGGCGAAGCTCTTGAATGAAATGTTTTTGCGCGCAAGCGCTTTTTCGAGCACCCAGCGGATGGAGCGGTCATCATCGACGATCCAGACTGTATTCATGGTTCAGGCGTGGTCCTGATGTGTCGTGGCGAGGTGTTCACAACGAGCGGTTGGAAATCGGCAGGAGGACGGTAAAGCAGGTTCGACCGGGCTGGCTTTGCACATCGATCATCCCCTGATGTTGTTCGATGAATCCTTGGGCAATCGACAATCCGAGGCCGCTGCCGCCACTGCCGGACACCAGGGGATAGAAGATTTTGCTGCAGATTTCTTCCGGAATGCCGGGGCCGTTGTCGATAATCTGCAATTCCAGCGCCAGAAGGAAGCGTCGTTTGGCGAGGGTTACCTGGCGGGCAATGCGGGTGCGCAGATGAATTTCGCCGTGGCCGTTGATGGCCTGGGCGGCGTTCCGAACGATGTTCAGAATGGACTGGATCAGTTGCTCAGGGTCGGCGGTGAGGTTGGGCAGACTGATGTCGTAGTCGCGACGGATTGTCACGCCGGGAAATTCGGCGAGAATCAATTTTCGGACCCGTTCGAGAATCTCGTGAATGTTGAGCGGTGTGGGCCGCATGGCATTGTGCGAAGACAACATCCGGTTCAGCAAATCCTGAAGCCGGTCGGCTTCGGCAATGATGACTTCGGTGAATTCTCTGAGTTGCGGATCGTCCAGCTCATCTTTGAGCAACTGCGCCGACCCGCGGATGCCGCCGAGCGGGTTTTTGATCTCGTGCGCCAGATTGCGGATCAATTCGCGATTGGCGCGCTGTTGTTGGAGCAACTGTTCCTCGCGCGCGACTCGGAGCTGGGCGTCAATCGGACGGAATTCCAGCAACAAGGCGATGCCTTCAGCGTCGGCGGGCGTGACCGTGCAATCCAGCCGTAAAATGCCGTTGCCCGGCCGCGTTACCTGAATGTCCTGCCCCGTGTAGCTCCAGTTCTGATGCAGCGCCTGATTGAGGGCTTCATCAAGTGTTGCCGAGGCGCCGATCAGGTGGAAGAGCGGAGCGCCCAGCAGTTTTCGCTGGCTGATGGCGAAAAGGTTT
>Ga0209075_1003923_pt1 | contig 12131 bp, 6 predicted proteins | sample Stecom2011_FD_187523 | JGI IMG/M metagenome (GOLD analysis project Ga0209075, IMG submission 187523) | Agricultural soil microbial communities from Utah to study Nitrogen management - Steer compost 2011 (SPAdes) (version 2) | ecosystem: Environmental > Terrestrial > Soil > Agricultural land...
ATAAGGTTTTACCACGGTAGTCAGAGGCCATAATATTGTTAAATATTAAGCCTGTATGACGGTCCATGATCTCGCCAATTTCGTCCGTGTCGCGTGCCAAGTTGAGCGCAAGCCAATGGTCAAGCAACTCTAGGTTAGGTAGGTTGGAGTCATAAAGAGCAAACGCAGAGGTTGTTCCTTGGAAATCCATACCCCATTGGAACGCGCCTGGAATACTCAATAATGGTCCAAAATCACTGCTATAGAAGGTACGTTCCATGTCAATGCTAGTGCCTGGGCCCGTTGCCACTGTTATGGTGACCGTTTTTTCTTCCATTTGGCGCGGTTCACCGTCAACTAAGTAGGTTTTACCTGTTGCGTCGGACTCGTCTAGTTCTAGTTGGTAAACCACAAAGCGTTCAGCGGTTGAGAAAGTGTGAGTCCAAGCAATGTGCTCGTTAAAACCAATGTTTACTGGACCTGGCATACCTGAAAGTGAACCGCCAACAACTTTCATTTCTCCAGGGATTTCTGCGCCAAAGCGCCAGAATCGTTGGTTGCCCGTGTGCGGAAAGTGAGGATTCGCTAAAAGCATACCTTGACCATTTTCGGTCATGTCACTACCTAATGCCCAACCGTTAGAGCCAAGCTCTTCTGGGTTTTTTTCAGGTGGTGTAATGCTGGCTAAGTCGATACCCATTTCAAATGCAGCAGCGCCAGCCATAACTGGTGTTGGGTTGTAGCTTTCACCCGGTGCCACGGCTATAAACATTGGGTCAAGGAAGTTTGCTGCGCCAGGTAATAAGGCCACACCCAATGCATAGGTCAGCATGTCTTCAGGCTCAATACTACGCACATGCGGCATACCACGGCATGGTGGTGCAATACCCATGGCGCCAACACTGTCAAGATAGGCGTTATAGCCCGCCGCGTACCCTTCAACTAATGCGCGTGAGTTTTGGCTCAGGTTTTCCATATTAGCGTCTGCAATATCGCGTAGCCCAAGTGCCTTGTAAACAAAGTCATTAATAACGTTCGCTGTATCGCCTGAGCCTGGTACTGCGTCTGGCCCGAAATACATGGATCGTTCGCCATTAAACCGAACAATTTGATCGGCTAATACACAAATATTGTCCTCAGCAAACGCGTACGCAGTTCCGTAGCCAATACCTTCAAGGCTATCCGACTTTATATAAGGAACACCAAAGTCAGTTCTACGAATGGTTGCGGTTAGTTCGCCTGGGGCAAATGCGGTAACTGAAACAGGATCACGCGGAGTAGGTGGAGCAGGTGGTTTGGGTGGGTTGACGGCAACACTACCATCGAGCCCAGAAGATTTGGAGGAGCTACCCAAACAGCCGCTAAGTGCTAAGACACAAGCGGTGGCAAGCAGACTCCATTTTAAGGCTTTAAGCTTCTGCATATAAGAACCCTTGATTGTTGTTTTTAAGTTATTGTTTTATTCAACATCCAGTATTAGCAAAAATAGTGCTCTGGTCAAACCTGTTCTTAAGAATAAAAAAAAGAGCGGCCAAAGCCGCTCTTTTTAACGTTCATGTTTTACTTACTCTTTAGTTTCTGGGTCGAGTAAACCACGGCTAATAAGTAAGTGACGTGTGTCTGGCTCTTGACCACGGAAGTCGATATACAGCTCTAAAGCTTCTTTAGTGCCACCTTTCGACAAAATATGGTCGCGATAGTCTTGTAATGCTTGGCTGCCAATACCGCCGTTTGCCATAACATAGGCAAAGGCGTCAGAAGCAAGTACGTCTGACCACATGTAAGCGTAGTACGACGATGCATAACCACCAGAGAACACGTGTGAGAAGTAACCAGAGCGGTAGCGTGGCGGCACATAACTAATGTCCATACCGTATTTCGCTAGAGCTTGTTTCTCGAATGCTTCCACATCGGTAATGGTTTCACCTTCTGCAAGCGCATGATATTCCAGGTCAATTAAAGCTGCACCCATATATTCTAAGGTGCTAAAGCCTTGGTTAAAGCTCATTGCGGCAAGAACGCGATCAAGTAGTGCCTTCGGAATAGGTTCGCCGGTTTTATAGTGTTTAGCGAAGTGAGGTAAAATTTTCGGGTCAAGCGCAAAACCTTCATGAAAGGTCGATGGCGATTCCACAAAGTCACGTGGAACAGATGTTCCTGACAAGCTTGGATAGTACACATCAGAGAACAGACCATGCACACCGTGGCCCATTTCATGGAACATAGTCGTCACGTTATCCCAAGAAATAAGTGTTGGTTGGCCAGCGGGCGCTTTAGGAATATTCATCACGTTATAAACAACAGGCTTGGTGCCTTCAAGATGTGATTGGTCCACAAATGAGCTCATCCATGCACCACCACGTTTGCCTTCGCGGGCAAAATAGTCAGCATAGAAAATACCTAAGCTTGACTTGTCTTTGTCGAATACTTCATATACTTCCACGTCTGGGTGGTAGCCAGGTAAGTCGTTACGGCGCTCGAAGCTAATGCCATATACTTGGCCCATGCCATAGAACAAACCGTCTTGTAACACGCGGTTGTATTCAAAATACTGGGCAACTTCTGCTGGGTCTAAGTCGTAGTCGGCTTCACGTACACGTTCGGCGTAAAATTCCCAGTCCCAAGGCTCTAGCTCGTGGTCCATGCCCATGTCTTTAATTTGCTTGCGTAAGCGGTTTGCTTCGCGTTCTACTTGTTTAAGTACAGCAGGAACCATATCAACAAGCATTTGGCGTGCACGTTCAGGTGTTTTGATCATGGCCGCTTCTAAGCGGTAATGGCCAAATGAGTCATAACCTAAAATGGCAGCTTTTTCTGCACGTAATTCCGCTAAGCGAGTAATAATAGGGCGGTTATCAATACCACCGTCTCGGCCTAAACCACGATACGCAGAAGCTTCCCATAATTTCTTACGTGAATCACGGTTGGTCAATTCAGCGAGAGCTGCTTGGCGAGTCGTATTGCTGAGGCTTAATACATATTTGCCCTCGAGACCTAGTTCAGCTGCACGGCTTGCGGCGTTTTGAATTGTGGCATCACTTAAGCCAGCAAGTTCTTCTACTGAATCAAAAATAGGTGCGCTTTCAGCGGCAACTTCTAATGTATTGCGTTGGAAGTCAGTAGTGAGCGAAGACTCTTCTTTGTTTAGCGCTCGAATTTGTAGCATTTGTTCTTCAGTTAAGTTGGCTCCAGCGCGCACAAAGCGTTCGTGGTACACCTCAACTAAACGTTTGCTTTCAGCATCTAAATTAAGGTTGTCACGGTTTTGGTATAAATCATCAACGCGTGAGAACAGCTTTTTATTTAGGTAAATGTCGTCGTTATGTGATGACATTTTTGGCGCAAGCTCGCCTTGTAAATTGCGAATAACTTCATTGCTGGTCGACGAAGACATGGCGTAAAACACAGCAGCAACACGGCCTAATAACTGGCCACTTTGTTCCATGGCAAGAATAGTGTTGTCGAATGTAGGTGCGTTGGTGTTGTTTGCAATGGCGCGAATTTCTGCAGCATGTTGCGACATACCAGCTTCAAATGCAGGAGCATAATCCGCGTCGCTAATTTTAGTAAAATCGGGAGCACCGTATTGTAAGGTACTAGTAGCATAAAATGGATTGCTACTGCTTAACTGAACAACCGATTCCTGCTGGCTTGTTTTTTGCTGGCTTGATTCGGAAACTTGGCTTTCATAGTCACTGCAAGCGCTCAGGGAAACTGCTAACCCGACCGCTGCGGCTATCATTGATAAACGCATGGTGCTCTCCTCTGGAAATATGATGCATGCCAGTAAAGCTGGCTGCGAGTTCAGCAGAATAACATAACAGGCTGAAGGCGAACGCTCAATCACTTCCGTAATAGCGACCACTGAGTAACACGACAACAAAACAGAAAAAGGGTAGGCTATGTGCTTTCCATTTCGCCATGTGAAGTTTGAGTATGCTTAGTTATCAACACGGTTACCATGCGGGCAATCCTGCAGACATCCATAAACACCTAACCCTTATTGCGGTTAGCCAGTATTTGCTGAAGAAAGAAGCAGGCATTCATTTTTTTGACACTCATGCAGGTAAAGGTTTGTACGACCTGCACGACGCACAAGCGCAGAAAAGACAAGAGTACGTAAGCGGCGTAAGTGAAACGATAGCCCACCGAGAAAAACTGACAGCAGCAGATTCGAGCGCTCAGGCTTGGCAACATTACTTTGCGGAACTCGACCATCTTCATCGTGGTGCTGTCAGCGACACAAACCTTGCAAAGTATCCAGGCTCGCCCCATTGGGTTTCTTCGCTGCGGCGTGGGCATGATCGCCATACGGTATTTGAACTGCATCCAGGCGAACATCAAGCGCTTGCCGAGCTAAACAACAACCACACGGGGTTTGTTGTGCATGGCGACGGTTTAGCTGGTGTAGTGCGCATGTTGCCGGCAAAAACACCGCGTTTGCTCGTATTGATAGATCCTGCTTATGAATTGCCCACTGAATATACGGATGTAGCAACCACAGTGCAGGACATTTTAAAGAAAAGTCGGCATGCCGTTGTTTTAGTGTGGTACCCACTACTGCCTGCAGACAAGCACTTGGAAATGTGTGAAAAGCTAACAAGTCAGCTTGATGCTCCTGTATTACAAAGTGAGTGGGTTCATAAAGAGCGCACCAGCGACTGGGGCATGTATGGTTCGGGCGTACTTATCGTTAACCCACCGTGGCAACTTGACCAACAGTTAGCTGAATTATTCCAGCCCTTAGCTAAAGCATTGGGGAAACCTACCGAACATCGTTTACAACACTTTAATAGCAGCGAATAAGCGAGGGTTACTATGAACACGAGATCCATAAAGCCTTGGTTGCGTATTGGTATCGCAGGCCTATTTTTAACCCTTGCTGCGGGTTGCGCTAGCCAATTTACAAGTGCGCCAGTACAGGTTCAAGTGCGCTTGTTGGAAACTAGCGACTTGCACGCTTATATGATGGGTTACGACTACACCCGCCAACAGCCCACGGAAAGTTATGGCTTGGCGCATACGGCAGCATTAATCCATCAAGCCCGAGCAGAACAACCAAACACATTATTGTTCGATAATGGTGATCTTATCCAAGGCAGTGCACTCGGAGACTGGGTTGCAGAACAGGGCACGGAATACCTCATTAATCATGTGCACCCGGTAATTGCGGCGTTGAACTATTTACAATACGACGCTGCCAACTTGGGTAATCATGAATTTAACTTTGGTCTTGAATTTCTGCAGAAAAGCATTGCTGGCGCTAATTTCCCCTATGTGAATGCCAGTGTGTTTCTGGCGGCTAATCAAAGGCAATCAGGTATGCGCACTGAGGGGTGGAGTCAGCCTTTGGTGTCACCTTATGTCATTCTAGAACGTAAATTTATTGACCAATACGGACATAAACAAACCATCCATATTGGGGTGATTGGTTTTGTACCACCACAAATTATGAACTGGGACGCCATGCATTTGAAAGGGCGTGTGTATGTACGCGACATTGTGGCGTCGGCGCAGCACTTCGTACCACAAATGCGTGCTGAAGGCGCCGATATTGTGGTTGCCATTCCACACTCTGGCTTGAACGACCACGCGCGGTATGCCGAGTTTACCGAGCAGGCCACGCGTCAGTTAGCCGATGTACCAGGTATCGATGCTATTTTATTTGGGCATCAACATCGCCGATTTCCAGGCGATCCTAGCTACAATAATTTACCCTTAGTTGATAATGAAAACGGCTTAGTAAATGGTATCCCTGCGGTGTCGCCCGGTTATTGGGGAAGTCACCTTGGGGTGATTGACCTAACCCTTGTGAAGGGGGCATCTGGTTGGCAAGTCAGGGAAGCTGGCGCAGAGTTGCGCGCAATAACTGCAGAATACGATAAGGGCCTCGAGCGCTTATTACAGCAGCCACACCTTGCAACGGTCGGCATGCTAAACAAGCCGTTGACCACGATGAAAACACCGGTGAATAGCTTTTTTGCGCGTGTCTTTCCTGATACATCAACAGCACTTATTAATGCGGCACAAACTTGGTATGGGCAAGAGCTTAAAGAAAAGGGGCTATTACCCACTGGCTTGCCTATCTTGTCGGCGGCAGCGCCGTTTAGGAATGGCTTTCAAAGTGCCGATGATTACACCAATATACCGGCCGGTGAAATCACCTTAGGTCATTTAGCCGACCTTTATGTTTACCCCAATTTATTACAAGCGGTTCGTGTAACAGGTAAGTTATTGCGGGAATGGCTAGAAATGTCAGCCTTGGCATTTAACACTCTGGAAATAAATAACAACGATAGCCAACCGCTTTTAAGTAATTATCCGAGTTTTAACTTCGACGTTATATCGGGTGTTGAATATGTATTCGATGTCACTCAACCCCCTCGTTATAATAAAAGCGGAGAGCTGGTTAATTCAAAAGCTCGCCGAGTAAAAGAACTTCGTTATAACGGTCAGCCGATAAATGATAACGATGAGTTTATTGTTATGGTGAATAATTACCGTGCTGGCGGTGGTGGTCATTTCCCAGGTTTGAATGGTGACAGCATAATCTATTCAGGCACCATGGAAGTGCGTGAAGTTATTGCTTCGTTTGGCCGTGCGAGGGCGCGAACAAAAGACCCAATCGAAGTTAAACGTCAATGGCATTGGCAGCTTTATAGCCCCACGCCTATTATGGCAACAGTGCGTTCCGCTGCGAGCCTGGAAGCTAGCACCGAAGCTGACTTATATAAACCTCTTAAGTTTTTACAGCAAGATGTCGATGGCTATGGGCATTATCAGTTAAAAATTAGCCAGTAATAAGAGTAGTAAAGCTTGCGGTTCATTTAATGTACGCTTATGCTCAACAGCGCTATGTATGTGATCTCTGAAGAAATAAACTGCATACAATAAGTTATCAACAGCAAATAATGAGGTGAACTACAATGAAGTCCATAGTAGAACAATTAGCTATGTATTCTTGTTACCACCGTGACGGCCGTAATGTTGTAACGCATATGATTGGTATACCATTGATTGTTATATCATTACTTGCGTTACTCTCACGCCCAGAGTGGATAGTTGGTTATGTCTTTATTACGCCAGCCATCGTTATTACCGTAATAGGTGTCATTTATTATTCAATGCTTGATACTGTCCTAGGCTTTATAATGGCTGTCATACTGGCTTTATGCATTTGGCTTGCAAGTTGGATTGCAGCATTAAGTACGCAAATGTGGATCGCCGTTGGAGTAAGCTTTTTTATTGTAGGCTGGATTCTTCAATTTGTAGGGCATGCGTATGAAGGCCGTAAACCTGCATTCGTTGACGACATAATGGGATTAGTCATAGGCCCACTTTTTGTTGTCGCCGAGCTGGTTTTTTTGTTAGGCTTTAACAAGCCGCTTTATTTAGCAGTTGAAAATCGAGTAGCAGAACTATTGACGAAGATGCCATTAGCGTCTAAAAGAAGAAATTAGTATAACAAATGGAAATAAATGCAAATTAATTGCAAGTACCCCTATTGTTTTACACAATATGTGTCTAAAATAAGTAACAATTAATAAGAATACTCACCAATTCGGTGCTTTTGCTATTGTTTGGGCGTCTATGTCTTGGTACTGTGGTCAGCAAATGTACAATTGCTTATCGCTTAGTACTCAAAGGTAGACCGAATCGCCTAAGACTGGTTTTACCTCATTTGTTGTCGGTAAAAGATGTTTGCGGAAAAATGAAATTAAAAAGGAATATTAATATGATAAAATCTGCCCGTTTTACGCTGCCTGCGCTGCTGGCAGGTGTTATGGCAGTCAGTCCCCAGGCACTGGCGTCCTTTGACAAAGAAGAATTGTCAGTGGGCTTGCGCTTAGGTCTATACAACCTAGACAGCGACCGTGTATTCCCTGGAGCTCCGGCGCCAACCACCTCACACATCGCGAGTGGTTTCAAAAATATCGTTCCTGGTATTCAGTTGAATGTTCCGCTAACTGAATCATGGTCTGTGCGTACACACTTAGACTATATAAAAGCTGATGTTAAAGGTGCTAGCGGTAGCAAGTCAGGTTTTGGTGTGGGTCTAGACGCCTTATATCGCCTCGACAACGGTGTTTACTTCGGTCCAGGTGTTGGCTCTACAAAAGTAGGCTCTTACACAAACCGTAACTTCCGTGGTACAGCGGGTTACCGTCGTGCAATTAAAGACAATCTTTCATGGTCAGGTGAGTACACCCTTCAAGCAGGTGGTGGCTTCACAGATCACGCAGTTATGTTCGGTTTGATCATGAGCTTTGGTGATGGCGGTTCAGCTCTTAACCAAATTCGTAGCTCAGCAGAAGAAGAAGCGCGTCGTGAAGCGATTTCATCTACAAACCGCGATACGACAGCTGCAGTTTCAGAGCGCGACACTGGTAAAGTGAAAACAGAAGAGCGCACTGAACAACCTACTCGTTCAGACCAAGAGTTCGCACCACAAATTCGTGCAGCTTTAGTTAATGTTGACCGTACCACAGACGCAGATGGCGACGGCGTAGCAGACTACCGTGATGTGTGCCCTAACACTCCACGTGGTCATGCAGTTGACGAGCGCGGTTGTAGCGTTTATGAGCAACAGTCACAAGTTCATCACTTACGTGTAACTTTCGGCTTTGACTCTGCACGTGTACCAGAGCGCTACTATGACGCGATTCGCGATTTAGCAGTACTTGTTGGTGTTAACCCAGAATTAGATATTCTAATTGAAGGTCACACTGACTTAATCGGTACAGCTGAATATAACAAATCTCTGTCAGAGCGTCGTGCAAATGCGGTAGCTGATATTCTTAAGAACCAATACGGTATTGAGAAAGCTCGCATTACTACAGTTGGTCACGGTATGGACAAACCAGTTGTTAACCGTATCACTTTAGATGCTAACGCACGTAACCGTCGTATTGAAACAACAGTAACTGTTTCTTCACGCGACTAATATTACGAAGCATGTTAAAAAGGAGCCTAAGGGCTCCTTTTTTTATGCCTGCAAAAACATAATAACGCGGCGTAACGACTACGCGATAACGAAAGTTATAAGTTGAGGATTTATCATGTTTAAACGACATATAAGTATTTTATTACTCATTCTTGTTGTTCTGCCCTGGGTAGCCACAGCAGAAAGCATTGACAAATTCACTACGAAAATGGAGCGTGTAAGCGGCTACTATACATTTTATGTAGATAAGGAAACGGATAAAGTATATTTAGAAATTCCTCGTAGCACCGAAGCCTTTATATTCCAAAGTAGCTTACCGCGTGGTGTTGGCTCTAACGATTTGGGCTTAGATCGTGGCCAATTGGGTAGCACTCGGCTGGTTCAGTTCAGTGTGCATGGCCCACGCGTGCTGCTTACAGAAAAAAACACTCAGTTTGGCGCACGAGCTAACAACCCAGCGGAACAGTTAAGCGTTGAAGAAGCATTTGCCGACTCGGTATTATTTGGCTTTGAAGTAAGCGCTTATAATGATCAGGCGGTGTTAGTTGATTACACCCCATTTTTGATGACAGATATTCACGGTTTAGCCGAACGTTTAAAACGCCAAAATGAGGGTAACTTCAGTGTTGATCGCTCGCGTTCTGTGCTGTGGTTGGAACGAACGAAGTCTTTTGCTAATAACACTGAGTTTGAAGCGAAAGTAACCTTCACTGGTAACGGAGCTGGTCGCTATGTGCGTTCCGTTACACCCGATTCTTCAGCTATCACTGTTCATTTACATCATTCATTTATTAAGCTTCCAGATGAAGGTTATACACCGCGAGCATTTCACCCGAACAGTGGTTATTACGCCCGAGGCTTTCAAGACTATGCAGCGCCACTAGGCGAAACCATGGACTACCGTTTTATCCCACGCCACCGGCTACAGAAAAAAAACCCAAATGCAGCGCAAAGCGAAGCGGTAGAACCCATTGTCTATTACCTCGACCCTGGCGTACCCGAGCCTATGCGTAGTGCATTGTTAGACGGAGCACGCTGGTGGAACGAAGCTTTCAAAGAGCTTGGTTATATTGATGCATTTCAAGTTCGAGAATTACCCGCCGATGCCGATCCAATGGACGTACGCTATAACGTTGTACAGTGGGTACACCGCGCTACGCGGGGTTGGTCGTATGGTTATTCGGTGGTCGACCCGCGCACCGGTGAAATTATAAAGGGCCACGTAACGCTTGGTTCACTACGTGTACGCCAAGACATGTTGCTGGCGCAAGGCATGTTGCCACCTTATGAAGCAGGGAAAAATACCGGTGATCGGCTAAAAATAATTCAAGACATGGCCATTAGCCGTATTCGTCAATTGTCAGCTCATGAAATAGGCCACACCCTTGGCATTGCGCATAACTTTGCGGCAAACCCGCAAAACCGCGCGTCTGTGATGGACTATCCGCACCCGTTGGTTGAGTTTAATGACGAAGGTGAACTAAGCTTTCAGCGCGCTTATTCAGTTGGTATGGGCCCTTGGGATAAGTTTTCTATTGCTTATGGTTATACAGAGTTTGAGTCGGAGCAAGCTGAAGTTCAGGGCTTAAAGCAGTTGCTTAATGAAGCCGCAGAGAAGAACTATGCCTTTATTTCCGACCGCGATGCCCGTACCGACGGTGGTGGCCATCCAACTGCGCATTTATGGGACAACGGCGCCAATGCAAGTAATGAATTGCTTCGTTTATTCGAAGTTCGCCGCTATGCATTAGAAAATTTCGGCGCGCATAATTTAGCACCGGGCCGGCCGTTAGACGAGCTCGAACAAATGTTAGTGCCTATGTATTTATTACACCGTTACCAAGTGGACGCGACAGCGAAACTGATAGGTGGCATGCATTACAAATACTTTGTGAATAGCGAAGGCGCAGTTGATTACCGTCCTGTGGTGGCTGAAGAACAACAGAAAGCATTGGCGGCACTACTCCACACCTTACATGCAGACTTTTTACGTTTACCTGCTCATATTCAAGGTTTATTAGTACCCAAAGCGATGGGTTCAGCGGTATCGCGAGAAGACTTTGCAAGCCGTATGGGAATTTTTAGCGACCCAGTAACCATTGCCGAAGCAAGCGCAAACCAAACACTCAGCATGCTGTTAAACAGTGAGCGTTTGAATCGAGTGCAATGGCAACACCAGCATGACGAAACTATAGCCGGCACCGAGAAAATAGTAGCACAGCTTATAGCCGCTACGTTTACGCCATTGACGTCGAGTCACGACGCCATAGCGCAACGAGTTGCTTACTTAACCGCGTACCGCTTAGGCAGCACACTACAAAATGAAGGCACAGCACCAGAAGTACGCGCAGTAATACGTGCGCAACTTGGCCAATTACAACAGCGTTTGGCTAGCGACAGTCGTTCACGCCGTTATAGCAGTCGTGATTTTGCAGGGCACTTGGCGCATTGTATCGACGAGTTGTTAAGCAATAACGTTTGGCCTGAGTCGTTCACACCAGTTGCTTTACCACCAGGCTCGCCTATTTAAAGGGCGAGTTGTATTAACGTAATAAGAGTTAACGCCAACATGAATTAGCACAAACAGGGAGAGGTTATGAACCGTTATGTACATGTGATTTATTTGGTGATTATTTTGGCTGCGGCGGGGTGGTTTATGTTAACCAAACAACAGCCACACATGAGGGCGCCGACTTCGGCGCCCGCAGCGCAAGAAAGGGCAAAGATTAAAAATAGTGAAGGTGCTGAGTGGCCTGCAATGAACTCGGCGTCCGCTGAGCAAAACCTGTTAGCGGAGCAATTACTAGCCCAAGTACAGGAGCTAGAGCAAGACAATGCTCGGCTGTTAGCGCTTGTTGACCGTTTAGAGCTGCAACTAGCACCGAGCCAGCATCAGCCTCGGAATGATGAAAACCGTCGCACGGTTCAGTTTGACCAAGTGTCACAGGAAGAGTTGAACGCACTGGTAAAGAACGGCCCGCCAGGCTTGTTAACTCCCGAAGAGGTGGAACTCAGGTTGGCGAACGAGCCGGCCGATCAAGAATGGGCGTACAACGTAGACATACTCGTTCAAGACTTAGTACTTACCCATAATGAACTCAGTAACCTAAAACTGGAAAACGTAAAATGCACTACCAGTTTATGTGCTGTTGACCTGTCCAGTTACGACAAAAGCAAAAACTTCGACATGATGAACTTTCACCAAGTG
>Ga0209075_1003925_pt1 | contig 12127 bp, 9 predicted proteins | sample Stecom2011_FD_187523 | JGI IMG/M metagenome (GOLD analysis project Ga0209075, IMG submission 187523) | Agricultural soil microbial communities from Utah to study Nitrogen management - Steer compost 2011 (SPAdes) (version 2) | ecosystem: Environmental > Terrestrial > Soil > Agricultural land...
TTGCCTCTGTGAATTAGCTTTTACGGGTAAGGGAACTTGTGCTTTGTTGCATCGAAAAGCCGTGCAAAATCAGCAAAACAGCACAGGTTCAGACACAAAAAAAGCAGTAGTCGTAAAAATTACTGCTGATATATCTTAAAGCTCCACTACGAAAACTCCATAATACGTATTAAGCTCCCAAAGGTTCCGTTCAACGGGCTTTCATCTCGTGCCCTCCGGGCAAGACGAAAGCTTAGTTATTACCTGCAGTTTTTAATATCCGCCACCACCGCCACCACTAAAGATTTGTTTTGCGGTTTCGTAATCAACTTTTACATCTTTATTTTCTTCATCAATTTTATTTGCTGATTTTACTGTAAATGTTGGGATGGTTGCAGATTCATCGTAAAAATATATAGCGTTATCTTTTAATATTTTAAAATACTCATTTGTGCTAAGTATATTTGAAGGTGATGTTAGCCAACCTTTATAAGTAGATTCATAAGTAAATAACCAAAATTCATTAATCAAATTATCTTCAATTAATTCATTTTCTAGAAATGATGTGTCAACTGTTGAATTTATTAAACCTTTATTTTTTAAATCTAAAGCAACAAGAATAGAAATATAATCATTTGATTCAAAAATTAGTTTTGATGTGTTGTTTTTTAGTTTAATGTTAAATTCCTTGCAGAGAGTTAAAGCCCAAGCAATTTCAAAGTTATGACCTTTTGTTACATGATTTTCAATTATCTTGGTTAGTACGCCCTTTAATTTATTTTTATTTACTCTTGATTTATTACTACAAAGAATTTGAGCAACAACATCAAAAGTTCGTGGTTCTGTTAAAAGAACTTTAAGAATAACAGATTCATAAAAATCCCAGTTTTCATCATAAAGAGAAATACCTTTCAAAACTTGAATTGAAAATAATAATACAGAGTCTTTAGGATTTTTGATTGAAAAATCAAATGATAGACTTGTAAACCTTTCCAAATCCGTTATCTGCGATTTAGGATTTTTCCTAAATTTAAAATTGCCTAATTCAATAGACCAAATTGTATCAAATACAAAAGGAGTTTTTGATATTTCAGTCTTTTCTTCGTTTATATCTAATTGATATTCTGATAGTGTTTTTTGATAGTACTTAAAAGCTTGTTCAGCTTCTGTATATGAATCACAATAAATATAAATGTCATCAATGAAGCGGAAAAATTTAATATTATGATTTCTAAATTTATTTTGAAGTATATTGTCTATTTCACAGTTAATAATTTCCGCAATTATTAGAGATGTATCGGGCCCAATAGGAATACCAACAGTTTGCCCCGAATTTCCTGTTCTTAAAATTTTATCAAGTAGATTACCTAATAATGTAAAGTCGGTTCTATTTGCTTTTGCAACTGCTTTAGTATGAATTATCCAAGGTATGGAATGTGTGTAGATTGATCCGTAGAATTTTGAAATATCAGATTTTACTTGATGGTAATTATCAAATGAACCAATAAACCTTGAACGTTTAAAAGAACTAAAATTATGTTCAGTTACAAACGCTCTTTTTTTATCAGTATCTTCTTTAGGTTTGCTAAAAGATGAGTTGGATTTTGCATATATTGTATCTATTTCAGTCCATCTATTTATAATTGTTTCAACTAGGTTTGTTTGATGAATTGGATTTGGAATAGAAATAACTCTTCTAGAAAGACCAACTTTAGGAATATTATAAATTGTTGATTTAGTTTCAAAGAAAAATTGTTTTCTTGGTTTTGTTAAGCTACTAAGTTTACTATTCCACGTTGAATTAATTAATGCCAATTTATTTGCGAGTGGATATGTTACAAATTGAGGAGGTAACTCTTTTGCAAAGTATCCCTTTTCAATTAATTTTTCTTCAGTCATTTTTATCGGTTATTTTTCTATGAGCGTTTTTCTAAAATTGCAGGTAACGCCCGGAGGCTTTGCGAAGTGTTTTGCATTTTGCAAAACCTTCAGATGTACGAAGTCCCTGAAAGGGCTTCGGACGGCAAAGCCTCCGGGCGATGTGACGGAAGCCCGAAGGGATTTCGTCACATCGGCCAAGTATAAGAGCAGTAGCGGATTTCAAGGCGATTACTCGTCCGCCACCACAAAAGTTTATTAAATGCACAGACCTTGATTTTACCACTTCACCCGCTATTGCTCTTATACAATGTTGTGTGCCCGTGCTTTCTTTTCGTCCGTGCGTTGGGGCAGCCATACTCTTTGGCAAGTTTTGGCTTGCGGGTCGGCTTTGAGTGACTTGCCAATGTGTATGGATGCTAAGCGTTGGCTTTGATGTCATTTTACATCTTCAAGATTTCCTTTACTAATTCTTTATCCTCGTTTTTCGCTGAGGCCAATAAATCCTTCTTAATATCATCACTGACTTTCTCAGCAGACACTTCTTCTTCTATATTTTGATTGCCAGGATATTGATTCCTATCATAAAAATGAATTATCGCGCCATCGTCATATACATAGTAATCATTGTCAAGCATACCACCTTTCATAGAATGATATTGGGCTATCTTTTTTCTCATATTTTCAAGGATTAATTGTTTCTTCCTTACTATTTGCTGAATATTTCAAGTCTGTCAATTCTGATTTTAAGTAGTCGTCATTTAGAACTTTAATCAGTTGTTTAGCTTCTGCTTTGCTTGAGATATTGAATTTTCCGTTTTCTTCATCCACAGTCACAGGAACACCATAGTCACGAATTATTCTGTGATAGTCAGCAAAGGTTTTCTGTCTGAAGTATTCTTTCTCTCTCAATTTGTTGAGCTTATTAATAGAATGCTTGTCATCTTCTAAAAATCCTCTCAATTCGTCAAAGTTCTCAATGATGTCAATGGATTGTATGTCGTCCAAGGTCTCATTGGCTACTTGCCTCTTTACTTCTTCGTAAAGGAGAGTCTTTTCAAAATTTGTCTTGTTCTCAAAAATCAATGTGCCATTCAATGCAAACACATCAAAATTTCCATCAATGGTTAAAACGTTTTGGTCTAGCTTTCGGAAAACAGTTTGGCTGAAAATTAAAGCAAGTTTTCCTCCAGTGTTTAAAACTTTCTGAGGTGTAATTTTTCTGAGGAAATAGAAATCATTGCCTTGAATGCTAATCTTTATCCATAATGCCCAAATATCTGAATATGGCAATGTTGTGTTGTCGTAATAGGTCGGGTCTTCATCTTCTAGTTCCGCTAACTTTTCGAGAACAATACCATAGAAAGGAACTTCATCACTCGGATAAAACCAATTAACAGTTCTATCTGGTGTAAGTGCTGGATTATAGGAAACTAGGTCATATTGTCGTCTTACTAGGCGACTTCTTATTTTAGGGTAAAATGTATCAATGATTTGTTGATCTAAATCTTCATGCATTCTGCCTTTGTAAATATTTAAGTCAATTCCGTTTTCAGAATCGACAGGCTGGTCAAGAATGTAAACTTCTACCGTAGGTGTTTCCTCTAATTCAAGGAATGCTAAGTGATTTAATAGTTCTTCTCTAGTCATTCTGTTATCTTTTGTAGGTAAACATTAGAAGTCAAGTGAACCACCTTTTCTGTTTGCCCTTTCTTTAATGCTTGCTTATGAATAATGATTTTCATTTTCTCCTTATCGTTCTCAATCTTTGAAATATGATATCCGAACAAGGTCAGTGTTGGATTTGTAAGAATGAGATTGGTTTTAATATATATGTGTCCAAGAATGTAGAACAATGCCACAGTTGACAGGATATTTTGCCAAGTATCAAATTTCAAACCTATAAACGGCAAAATATAAGTTGCCAAATAGGAGAGATGTTCTGCATGATTATCCTGAATACTAACAACTTGAATTTCTTCGTGAGATGACTTAATGACAATTTTGTAAAGGATAAAATAAAGTGAAACTGAACCGATAATCAATATCAAAAAGGCAAGTGAAACTTTATTTAGGATTAGTGCTTCCTTGAGACCGATAAATTGATTTGCTTTTGACCAAAGCTTGTCATCCAGGTTCTGAAAAAACAGAATGAAGTACAAAGGGACGTACGAAATAACGAAAAGCAATATTTGAATTGTTAGTCTCATCCTTTACTTCTGTGCGTTAATTCCTCTATTGATTAATTCTTTCACAACACCGAACATCATTGCGGAAAAGTCTTCTTTGAATTCATTGTTGTCCGAATACAGCTTGTATAGGTCAAAGTTGGTAGTGATGTGTTTGAGCAGTTCTTCTCCCACAATTTTGTCGCTGGTGATTCTTGCATTCTGTTCGTCTGAATGTTGAATAGAACTTATTAGCTCTTTATTCTTGGCTACATCAGACGCAATGTTCTCTGCCATTTGACGGACTTTATCTGCATCTTCAAATTCAGTTCCGTAGCGTTCATTGAAAGTTTGGAGAATATTTGAAAGTCGGTCAATTTCGGGTTCACTTACTCCGCCTCTCATATCCGTTGGAATTGGTTTTAAGTCTTCGCCTTGCTCCAAAACCACATTGGTTGTAGATTCCAATTGCAGGCGGTAGCTGTCCATGTCAATATTTTCCAAAACGCCTTTTGCTAAATCCACTGAAGTATCACCGCCAAGCTTGTTTTGCAGGTGATTCAGGAAGATGTAAAGACGCTCTAAATAAGGATTCTCAAACGGAACAATTTGAGAAAGGAAAATGTAAAGACGAACGTAAGTTTTGACTTTAGCCCTGAAATCGGCTTGTTGCTCTTCTTCCAAGTCGTCTCTGAAAATAGCAGCCGATTCATCCAGAGAAGCGTGTAATTGGTCAACAGGCACATTTGCCAGTATCTTGTTGGAGAAGTCTTCGACTTGCTCACGAGAATAGACCTGATAATTATCCAAAGCATCTTGTAAATCAAAAAGCTTGTTCGGATCTGTGGCTTCTCCAAGGATTGTGCTTTCAAAATAAGGCTTGAATGCATTTTCTATGTCTTCCGCTGTATTGGCAAAGTCGAGTACAAAAGTGTCTTTCTTCAATGGGTGACTTCTATTGAGCCTTGATAGTGTTTGAACTGCATTAACTCCACCTAGCTTTTTATCTACATACATGGTATGAAGAAGTGGCTGGTCAAAACCAGTTTGGTATTTATTAGCGACCAATAAAAAACGATATTCATTCTTTTCAAACTCAGATGGAATTGAACTACTTGAAAAGCCATTCAAACTCGCTTCTGTTTCTCCGTCAATTTCTCCTGAGAACGCTACAACCGCTTTGTATGGGCTGTTTATAGATTTCAAGTAAGCGTCAAAAGCCTTTTTGTATTGAACTGCATTTTTTCGGCTACTCGTTACCATCATGGCTTTTGCTTTGCCGCCCATTCGTTTTTTCTGAATCACGTTTTCCATGAAATGGTCAACCATCAGTTTTGACTTCTTCTTGATGGCGTGTTCGTGACTTTCTACATAGGCCTTGAGTTTCTTTTGTGCCTTTTTCTTGTCGTATTCAGGGTCATCTTCAATCTTCTTGAGTAAGGCGTAAAAACTTTGGTAGGTTGTGTAATTCTGTAAAACATCTTTGATGAAACCTTCTTCAATGGCTTGCTTCATGGAGTAGAGATGAAAAGCTCTGAATTTGGTTTTATCACCTTCTTGGTAAGGAACTCCAAAGAGTTCTAATGTTTTGTTTTTGGGTGTAGCCGTAAAAGCAAAGTAGCTGGCGTTAGGCAAAAGTTTTCTTGACTTCACCAAAGCCCTGATTAAATCTTCTCCAGTTACTTCACTGTTTTCATTTTCATCATAATCTGCCAGGTCAGATTTCAATTCGTCTTCATCATTTAGTTTGGATAATGATTCGTTGAGCTTTCTTGCCATTTGTCCGCTCAAACTACTGTGAGCTTCATCTATGACAATACCAAAGTTGTTTCCTGGCAATTCTCCAATTTCTTCTACAATGTGCGGGAACTTCTGAATGGTAGTAATGATGATTTTCTTACCATCTTCCAAAGCAGTCTTAAGCTGCTTACTTCCTTCGGTTATGGCTTCAACTACTCCGCCAACTTGTTGGAATTGCTTGATATTTTCACGGATTTGTGCATCCAACACTCTACGGTCTGTAACGACTATGACCGTATCAAAAATATTATTACTGCCTGACTTGTCATGCAAACCAATTAACTGGTGGGAAAGCCAAGCGATTGAATTGGATTTGCCTGATCCTGCCGAATGCTGAATTAAGTATTTCTGACCTGAACCTTTTTCTTGTGCATCTGCTAAAAGTTGCCTTACTGCCGATAGTTGGTGATACCTTGGAAAGATGAGTTTCTTCTCTTTCTTGGTTCGCTTTCTTCCTTTGTCGTCTGTGTATTGCTTTTCTTCAGTGATGAGTTGAGAGAAATTTTGAATGATGTCGGTTAGGCTGTTTTTGGTCAAAATCTCTTTCCAGAGATAATCGGTTTTGATGCCACCGTTTGGTGGATTTCCCGCACCGTTATTATTTCCCTTATTGAAAGGTAAGAAGTAAGAATTTTCACCTTTTAATTGCGTACACATCCAAACTTCTTCCGTGTCCACAGCAAAGTTTACCACTAAGCGACCTAATCGGAAAAGTTCTTCATTTGGGTCTCTGTCTTTTTTGTATTGATTAATGGCGTGCTTTACATTCTGGTTGGTCAGCTCATTTTTTAATTCAAAAGTGATAACTGGCAAACCGTTAATAAAAACGACCATGTCCAGTGAGTTCTTGTTTTTAGTTGAGTAGTAGACCTGACGAATGACTGAAAAGATATTGGCTTGGTATAAGGCGTTCGCATTGGCGTTGTAGGAAGAAACAGGCTTATCATAAAACAGCTTGAGTTTGGTGTCGGTAAAGCCGTCAACAATGCCTTTTCTTAAAACTTCAATTACGCCTTTGGCTTGTATGCGGTCATTTAGGCGTTTGATGATTTTTTGGCGATATAAGTCTTTGTGATACCGCTTGAGTTTCTCAACCGCTTTGGGTTGGGTCGCTTCTAAAAATTGAAATAACAAGTCTTCATCCAAGCAAGAAACATTATTGTAATCAGTGCTTTGTCTTTGCGTGTAGCTATTTGTGTCTACCAAATAATTGGTGATATGACTTTCTAAACCTTTTTCTGTGGTATCTGTGCTTTTACTCATTCTTCAATTTCTTCGGTTTGATATTCAGCTTCATCCTCAGCTGCTATACTCAATTTCTCTTCTAAATCTTCATAACTCTCTTCTTCAGTTGATTTAGGAATTTCAAAATCCCTGACATCTATTTTTCCTGTTACTGCTTCTGCGATAAGGGCTGTTTTGTATTCCTGAGTTAATGCAATTTCTTTTTCAATTGTTGAGATTGTTTTCTCAATCTTTCCTGTTTCATGATTTAAGAAATTGACAATTTTCTCTTGCTCTAGAAAAGGTGGTACTACAATTTGAGCATTTTTTATTAGCTTCTGATTCAATATTTTGGCTCCATAAATATTTTCATTGGCATTTTTATGAATTTGCTCTGGCAAAGAATAAAAGAAGTAGTCTATACTAATATCGTTACTAGGATGTATTGCAAAAATTGCTTCATTGGTATATAACTCCTTTGTTGTAATGGCTACTTTGCCAACAGATAATTTAAAACTGTATAATAACGAGCCGATAGGAACAATTTCTTTTTTTGTAATGCTTATATATTCTTCTGAAATACCTTGAGCAGAATTAGAAATGTATTTTGATGTTAAATCACTAATGTTTACCCATGTGTAATCTTCTGGGAAATAGTAGCTTGGTTTAGTTGTGTCGGGTGTAAATCCAACATCAAATTTGAAAACTTCTTTAACTTTTTTAAGGTGCCAGTGTTCAGGAATATTACCCAACCAATCAATACCGCTATCTTTCATTTGGGCGTTGGGGTCTAATCCCTTGGTAACAGCTTGGTTGATGATGACGGCTTTTTGCTCGTTGAGAAGTTTTATCAGTTGCTTTTTCTTTTGAATAAAACGGTTGATTTTGGTAAGCTTATAATCTAGAAAAGCAGCTATTTTAATTTGCTCTGATGGGCTTGGTTTTGGTAATTTCAATGAACGTAAATCATTTCTTGAAACTTTTAACCGCAAAGTATTGTATTTTCCATCTCCTCTATCTTTTGCAATTAGACCTCTACCCAATCCAAATAAAACACCTTGAACAATTTTACTTCTAAATAAATATTCATAATATTTTGTTGAATTGGGGTTATTAGGATCACTTGAGAATGTATAATAAACAGGGCTTACACAGCCATAATATTTAGAAACACCTACAGCACCAACAATCATGTTCATACTATTCAAAACCAAATCTCCTTCATGAGCGAGTTTATATTTTGTAAAGTCGTCTTTAAAACGGTCTAGATTTGTAGTTTTATCAGCATATAAAGTCACTCCTTTATTAATTGATAATGAAAGCCTTTCTTTACTTTTTATCGGACTGTTTTTTTCATTTCGTTCGACCAAAATATTTCTGAACGATAGTGTTTCCCAATGTTCAGGTATTTCGTTCAACCAGATGAGGTCACAATCTTTATACTGTTCGTATTTCTTGTATTTCTTCATTAGTCAATAATTTCCTGCAGTAAACCATCAGTTTCTTGTTCCAGCTTGAGAATATCTGATGCTATTTCTTCCAGTGAACGAAGGTTTCTGTGCTGATAAAAATATTTGCTGAACGGAATTTCAAAACCGACTTTCATTTTCTTTTTATCGTACCATGCGTCTGGATTGAATGGTAAAACCTCACGTTCAAAATATTCTTGAATATTCTCTAGCATTGGAACATTTTCAGAGTCTTTTAATTCTTTATCTGCTTTAGCTTTTCCTTTGGCATCCAATATAATATGGCCATTCTCATCTCTTTCAGGTTTATTTACTGTAATTTGATAGAATCCAAACTCTTCATTGGGAAAGATTTTGGAGTAATCATTTTCTTCAAAATCAAAGTAAAGTTTTTGAATAGATTCCATATGTTGGATTGTTAATTCATTACTCTTATCACCAATGGGTTTGTGCATTTTTTTAAAAAAGTTGTCAGAAGAAGCATTAATGAGTTGCACTTTACCTTTCCTTCTGTCTTCCTTTGTATTACTCAAAACCCATATATAAGTAGCAATACCAGTATTGTAAAATATATCATTAGGCAATTGTATAATGCATTCTAATAAGTCATTTTCTAGTATGTATTGGCGAATTCCACTTTCACTACTGCCTGCATCTCCTGTAAATAAAGCCGAACCATTGTGAACAGAAGCAATTCGACTACCGCCATCTTTTGGGTCTTTCATTTTTGAAAGCATATGCAGCATAAACATGAGCTGTCCGTCATTACTCCTAGAATTCAAGCATGTTTCTTCTAACTCACCTTTGAAATTTCTGATCGGTAGATTAAAGCGTCTATCAACTATACTGACTTTATTACCACTACCAACATTCAGTTTTGCAATATCCTCTTTCCAACTTGTTCCATAGGGCGGATTCGTTAACATGAAGTTGAACTTCAAATCAGGATCAAAGCCATATTCGCTCAAGGTGGAACCAAACTTAATTTTGTCTGGATCTTCGCTTTTCAGCAACATGTCCGATTTACATGTTGCATACATTTCGCCTGTATTCTCTTGACCGTATAAGTGAAAGGTCGCTTTCGATTTTATTTCACCATCTGGGTTGGTTGCATAGCGTTTAGATTGGGTCAACATAGCACCCGAACCAGCACAAGGGTCATACACCAAATAAGTTCCTTGCTGTATTTTATCCTTTACAGGCAAATACACCAAATGGGTCATCAGTTCAATGATTTCTCTTGGTGTAAAGTGTCGCCCTGCTGCGGCATTGGTCTTTTCGTTGAATCGTCTGATTAAGTCCTCAAACATGTAGCCCATTGCCATAGGCGAAATCTTGTCTGGGCTTAGCTCCACTTTTGGGCTACAGAATTTTTCAATCAAAGAAAAAGTGATTCCTGTATTTTCAAAAGTTTCTAATTGGTTTCTGAACTTGAATTTGGAAATAATGTCTTGCACATTTTCAGAAAAGCCGTTTAGATAGTCTAAAAAGTTGGCGTCAATATTTTTCGGGTCAGCCAACAATTTTTTCATGGTGTAAGGGGAAGTGTTGTAAAACGCTAATCCAGAACCATGTTCTTTGCTCGTCAGTAAACCTGAGAGGTTGTCAATTTTCCCTTTGAACTCATTATGTGTTTTGAGCACTTTGTCTTTTGTTGGCTCAAGTGCCAAGTCCAACCTTCTCAATACCGTCATTGGCAATATCACGTCCTGATACTGGTTTTCAAGGTATTTGTTAATCAATACATCATCCGCAACTGTCCAGATGAAGTTGATGATTGGTTGTAAACTTTGAGTATCTAAATTCATTTTATGTCTTTTGTTCTTTATTCGTTTCTGTCGAGCGTTGGCAAAAATTCAAGCTCTTTTGGTTTTTCAGCGTTTGCCTGTGTGTCGGCAAAAACCAAATGTGCTTGAATGTGCGTTGGCTTTTTATACTGACGCACAAACTTAATAATAGGGACAATAGTCAAACACTTGTAATTACTTATAAACACTTACTATTATCTAAACAAACATAATAAAAAAATGTTAAGATAATCTAACTCAACTCATATTTTTTAAATTTTGTTTCAAAGTACTAAAAAGACTAATTTCTTCCAAAAACTTAGTCATTAATCATTTGAAAAAAAATATACAAATTGGAAAATAAAAGTTTTTTGCTCTATGTAACGATTCACAATTAAATGGGATACCGAATATCCCACGCAAAAACGACGCAACCTATTTGACAAAATGTAAGGAAGGTAGTGTGTAAGGGTACATTTTGACAAAGTAGTTGCATCCTATTAAAAGCGAAAAGGCGTTTCCGACCAACGGAAGGAATTGCCTTTTCGCCCGCCCCGATAGCTATCGGGGCTCGGTTTTAAGCGATTTTTATAGGTTGTGTACGGAAGTCTTTCAAATTGAGAAAAAAACCTCTGTACTCGGTCATACCATTGCGAAACAAACTCCAAAGTAATGAGCACCCCATTTGAGTTAGTGAAGAATTGATAAACAATTCTTGATGTTCCAAAGCTTCAGCGAGTGAACAACTTGGCGTGTTATCGCCCTTCTCGGATTGCTTCAGCAATTCGCCAAATTCATCGGTAACAAAAGGCAGGTTTCCAACTGTTTTGTATTTCTCGGATTTGGGTTGTTTTATCTCTCCAATAGTAGCTAAAATCACTTGCCCTGTACGTTGACTGTTACCAAAATCCAGCCAATACTTTGGGTCGTTTTGGTAGTGTCTGCGGTAGCTAACTGCTTCCATAATTTCTGCAACATCAAACCTTGCCTGTACATTGTCCACACAAGTAATGGTAATGGTTGCCCTTGCTTTTTCGGGTATGTTACCCAAGCTGTCCTTTTCAAATTTTCGGGTTTCGGCTTTCCAATTCGTACCGATACACCGATTGATTCGGTTTATCAATGCTACGGATTTGTACAATCCAGTTTCACATTCAAAAAAACGCTGTCTGCCCAAGTTTGCAGTTGTGATAATATCATCGTCCCACAAACGAACTTGCAAACCTGCGTGTCCTAACGCAATTAAACTTTCGTTTATTTCCATTAAAGCGGTCAGTACTTTTGAACCTGTTCCACCTGCTCCAATAAGGTTTACCGAAATCGGGTTGGTGGGATTGAGCAGATAACTATCCGTAAAATGGACGGCTGTCTTTGTTGTTTGCTGTGTGTTCATCGCAATATATTTTTTAGAGTTTTGTTACTTTTCTTTAATACTTCAATCGGAAAAGGTTTATCTGTGCCAATAAGGGCTTTCCATAGGTTTACGATATTTGTTTTGGTCAAGTTTCCAGATAAGGAATGACTGAAATAACTGTTGAAAAAATAATCTTCCCAAGCAGTGGTAAATTCTTCTACGGAAGCCGAATTTTTGATGTTGACATCTACCGTTCCCATACAGACCTCTCCATCTTCGTACACGTTGAAAAATGGTGCATAATACAATGGTGTTTTATCGGTTGGTCTTATATTGCTTGTCAAAGCAAAAACTGAAAGATTTCCTTTATCAGCAAACCAAAGCATTGCAGGAACTTGTGCTTTTTCATTTGGTATTCCCAAACTGTTCACAAAATACAACTGTCGCTCTTGTGCTTTAGTGTACCAA
>Ga0209075_1003926_pt1 | contig 12127 bp, 10 predicted proteins | sample Stecom2011_FD_187523 | JGI IMG/M metagenome (GOLD analysis project Ga0209075, IMG submission 187523) | Agricultural soil microbial communities from Utah to study Nitrogen management - Steer compost 2011 (SPAdes) (version 2) | ecosystem: Environmental > Terrestrial > Soil > Agricultural land...
ATGACCCTGGTCAGCTACCCGATGATCGCCATCCCCTCGATGATCATGATGATGGGCATACTCTTCTATCTGTGGCGGACCATCCATGGTCTGACCGGGCTGAAGATGGAAGAGATAGTCGCCCAGCCGCCGAAACAGGACTGAGGTGCTGCCCGGCCGGGCAGCGGTTCAGGCGGGCAGTGTCTGCAGTGCGTCACGCAGCCGCTGTACTGCGCCCTCCACGTCCATCAGCTTGTCCAGGCCGAACAGGCCGATCCTGAAGGTCTTGAAACCATCCGGCTCGTCGCACATCAGCGGCACACCGCTGGCGGTCTGCAGCCCCTGTGCGGCGAAGGCGCGGCCGCTGTGGATGCCATCATCGGCGGTATAGCTGACGACCACGCCGGGGGCCTGGAAGCCGGGCGCCGCCACACTGGCGAAGCCACGCTCCTGCAGCAGGTTGCGCACCGCCTGACCCAGTGCCAGCTGCTGCTGGCGCAGGCGTTCGAAGCCGTAATCCGCGGTTTCCCGCATGGTGTCGCGGAAGCGCTTGAGCGAGTCGGTGGGCAGGGTGGCATGGTAGGCGTGGCCGCCGTCTTCGTAGGCGCGCATGATCTGCAGCCACTTCCTGAGGTCGCAGGCGAAGCTGTTGCTGCGGGTATGTTCGATGCGCTCCAGGGCCAGGGTGCTGAACATCACCAGGGCGCACCCGGGTGAGGCGCTCCAGCCCTTCTGCGGCGCGCTGATGAGCACATCCACGCCGCAGGCCTGCATGTCGACCCAGAGCGCGCCGGAGGCGACACAGTCGAGAACAAAGAGACCGCCCACCCCGTGCACCGCATCGGCCACCGCGCGCAGATAGTCGTCGGGCAGCAGGATGCCGGAGGCGGTTTCCACATGGGGAGCGAAGACCACGGCCGGCTTCTGCGTGCGTATGCTGGCGACCACCTCCTCGATGGGCGCGGGGGTGTAGGGTGCCTGGGCGCCGGGGCCGGTCGGACGGGCCTTGAGCACCAGCTCCTCGCTCGGCAGCTCTGCCATCTCGAAGATCTGTGACCAGCGGTAGCTGAACCAGCCGTTGCGCAGTACCAGACAGCGCTGATCCCGCGCGAACTGCCGAGCCACCGCCTCCATGCCGTAGGTGCCGCCGCCGGGTACCAGGGCCACGCCGTCGGCATGGTAGACCTGGCGCAGGGTGGCGGAGATATCCCGCATGACCTGCTGGAATTCGGCGGACATGTGGTTCAGCGAGCGGTCGGTGAACACCACCGAATATTCATACAGACCTTCGGGATCGATACTGGGAACCAGGCGGGACACGGGCAACTCCTCGGCAGAAAAGGGCATCGCCGGGCGAGCCGGCGATCTTATAGAACCCTATCCCAATTCCCCGGGAAAGCAAGTTACCCTCACTGGCGCTGCAGGTAGAAGAAGAAATCGGTGGGCTTGCCCTTGATGTCGCCGAGCCCGATCACCAGGTCGTCATTGACCCGGCGGAAGTAGTCCATGATCGGCTGGCTGTCGTAGATCAGCGCCGCCGAGACCTTGCCGTCGAACTCCACCATGCGCATCTGCGCCCCGCCCAGGCGGTCGTAGGTGACCACCTCGCCGGCGGCATTGGTCACCAGCAGGGGTTCGACGTCGGTAAGGGAAGTGAAACGCTTGCCATACCAGTTGATCGGGTCGGGTTCCTGACCGCCATCGAACTTGCCGCCTTTCCAGGTACCTATCATGAAGTCGGTATCCACCGGCTCCAGCTGACGGTACAGCGGCATCAGGGTGTCCGCCGAATAGGCATCACCGCTGGCAATCATGTCCAGCCACTGCTGCTGCAGATCGTCGGCCGATGCGGCGGTGCTGAAGAGGGCACCCAATCCCAGTGCGGCCAGTGTTGTTGTTATCGCTCGCATGTCGTTCCTCTCTCGGAGTGCGTCATACGAAGGGTCGATCAGCCCGTACACAGCTCCCAGCATGCATCCCGCGCTGCCCTGATGTCGTCTTCGTGCAGACTGATGTGGCCATCGCGCTCGGCCCGGATCAGATTGACGAAGGCGCCCCAGACCAGGGTCATCAGCACCTCGGCGCGGATGTCCTTGCGGAACACGCCGCGCTTCTGCAGCGCGCGGTACTGGCCCACGATGGGGCTCAGCGCCTCGCGCTCGACTGCCCGGCTCTGTTCATCGAGGTAGGGCCGGTGGTCCTGCAGTTCGAGAAAGCGGTAGATATCCGGCTCCTCCCGGGTGTAGCGGACCATGCGTTGCCACAGCTCGTCGAACACCTCCCGGGGCTGTCGATGCAGGTCCAGGTCGGCATACAGACGTCGGTTGACCAGTACCTTGAGTTCGCGGAACAGCTCGTTGACCAGCAACTCCTTGCTCGCGAAATACCGGTAGATGGTGCCGGTGCCGACCCCGGCCTGCTCGGCTACCAGGGGCATGGGTATTCCGTTGACCCCGCCTTCGGCGAACAGCTCGAGGGCGGCACGGAGTATGGCGCTGCGCTTGTCCCTGACCCGTGGCCGGTTACCCTCGGCGGAGGCGGATTGCGGGGAGTTGGCGGTAGGGGAATGATTGTTCATTGCCGCATTCTAGCCGCTGTGACCCTTCGTTTAACAGGTTTATGAAACATCATTGAATGAACGTTCATTCATTTTGCAGCATAGCGACAAGTGTGCGGCTTGCCAAGGGGTGGGGGAAAAGCGCAATGAAATACGGCACCCCGAGGGGTGCCGCGAGTTCAGGCCGGTGTGCGCTGGCGGCTGGTCTCTTCCGGTGGCGGCAGCTGACTGCGCTTGTCGGCGCGCCGGAAGATGAACCACACCAGCAGGGTAAACATGGACACGGCGAACAGGATGACACTGGCGATGGCGTTGATCTCGGGCTTCACGCCCAGACGCACCGCCGAGAAGATCTCCATCGGCAGGGTGGTCGAGCCGGGCCCGGAGACAAAGCTGGCCAGTACCAGGTCATCCAGCGACAGGGTAAAGGACAGCAGCCAGCCCGCCACGATCGAGGGCGCGATCATCGGCACGGTGATCAGCAGGAAGGTCTTCCACGGCGGGGCGCCCAGATCCATCGCCGCCTCTTCGATGGACTGATCCAGCTCGCCCAGGCGGCTGCTGACAACGATCGCCACATAGGCCACCGAGAAGGTGGTGTGGGCAATCCAGATGGTCAGCATGCCGCGGTCGAAGGTAACGCCGAGGAAGAACTCCAGTACCTGGGCCAGCGCCACGAACAGCAGCAGCAGCGACAGGCCGGTGATCACCTCGGGCATCACCAGCGGCGCGGTGACCATCCCCGAGAACAGGGTGCGACCGCGGAACTGCTGGATGCGGGTCATGGCAAAGGCCGCCAGGGTGCCCAGCGCCACCGCCGCGGTGGCGGTGTAGAAGGCGATCTGCAGACTGCGTTTGACCGCATTCATCAGCTGGGTGTTGTCCAGCAGACCCAGATACCAGTGGATCGACCAGCCACCCCATACCGTCACCAGCCGCGAGGCATTGAAGGAGTAGATGACCAGGATGACCATCGGCAGGTAGATGAACAGCAGGCCCAGCCACAGGACGACGCTGGAGAAATCGGGACGTCTCATCACTTCTTCTCCATCTCGCGAGCCTGGTTGTAGTGGAACAGCGTGATGGGGATCAGCAGTATGGCCAGCATCACGATTGCCAGCGCCGAGGCCACCGGCCAGTCGCGGTTGTTGAAGAACTCCTGCCACAGCACCTTGCCGATCATCAGGGTTTCCGGGCCGCCGAGCAGTTCGGGCACGACGAACTCGCCGACAACGGGAATGAACACCAGCATGGAGCCGGCGACGATACCGGCACGCGACAGCGGTACCGTCACTTTCCAGAATGCCTTGATGCGGCCGGCGCCGAGATCCTGCGCCGCTTCCAGCAGGGTCGGATCATGCTTGACCAGGTTGGCGTACAGCGGCAGCACCATGAAGGGCAGGTAGGCGTAGACCAGGCCGATATAGACCGCGGTATTGGTGTTGAGAATCTGCAGCGGCGTGCTGATCAGTCCGAGTGACATCAGCGTCGAGTTGAGCAGGCCGTTGGCGCTGAGAATGCCCATCCAGGCGTAGACGCGGATGAGGATCGCCGTCCAGGTCGGCATCATGATCAGCAGCAGATAGATCAGCTGGCGGTCCCGCGGCGCACGGGCGATGGCGTAGGCCATGGGATAGCCCAGCAGCAGGCACACCAGGGTGGTGATCAGGGCGATCTTCAGCGACCCGAGGTAGGCAGCGTAGTAGAGGCTGTCCTGGGTCAGGAAGATGTAGTTGCCCATGTTCAGCACTATGGTCAGTGCCTGGTTGCTGTACTCGAACAGCCGCTCGTAGGGCGGGATGGCAATGGCCGCCTGGGAGAAGCTGATCTTCAGGACGATGACGAAGGGCAACAGGAAGAACAGGAACATCCACAGGTAGGGGATGCTGATGACCAGTGTCTTGCCGTTGGGCAGGGGCAGGCGTCTTCTCATGTCGGCAGTACCACGCCCCCGTCGTCATCCCAGCTGATGTAGACCTGATCTTCCCAGGTCGGGCGGGGCAGACGACGTTCCGAGTTGGCGAAGAAGGCCTGGACTATCTTGCCGCTGTCCAGCTTGATGTAATACATCGAATGGCCGCCCAGGTAGGCGATGTCGTGCACCACGCCGTGGGCCCAGTTGTATTCCTGTTCCGGCTGTTCGGTGGTGACGAAGACCTTTTCGGGGCGCAGGGCGTAGATGGCGCTCTTGTCCTCGGCGCGGGTAGAGACCCCGTGGCCGATGTAGATATGCCGACCCAGCTGCGGGCACTCGATGATCACGTGGTCTTCCATGTCGGTGATGATCTGGCCCTCGAAGATGTTCACGCTGCCCACGAACTCGGCAACGTGGCGGTTGACCGGGCTTTCGTAGATGTCCATCGGCGTGCCGACCTGGACGATCCAGCCCTGATCCATGATGGCGATGCGCTGGGCCATGGTCATGGCCTCTTCCTGGTCGTGGGTGACCATGATGCAGGTCACGCCGACCCGCTCGATGATCTCCACCAGCTCCAGCTGCATCTGCGAGCGCAGCTTCTTGTCCAGGGCGCCCATGGGCTCGTCGAGCAGCAGCAGCTTGGGCCGCTTGGCCAGGGAGCGGGCCAGGGCCACGCGCTGCCGCTGGCCACCGGACAGCTGGTGCGGCTTGCGCTTGGCAAACTTGCTCATGTGCACCAGCTTGAGCATCTCGGCAACGCGCTCGGTGATTTCCTGCTTGCTGAGCTTGTCCTGTTTCAGTCCGAAAGCAATGTTCTGTTCCACCGTCATGTGCGGGAACAGGGCGTAGGACTGGAACATCATGTTGATCGGCCGCTTGTGCGGCGGCAGGTCGGTAATGTTCTGCCCATCCAGCAGGACCCGGCCCTCTGTGGGTTTCTCGAAACCGGCGAGGATCCGCAGCAGGGTGGATTTACCCGAGCCGGACCCGCCGAGCAGGGCAAAGATCTCGCCCCGGTTGATGGTGAGGGTGACGTCATCCACGGCGACCGCATCATCGAACTGCTTGCTGACGCGCTCGATCTTGACGAACTCCACCTGCTCCTTCTTGGCCATGGCCTGCTTCATGGCCCCTGCTGCACCCACCATAATTCACTCCCCAGCAAAAGAGGGGCTGCAGTGCAGCCCCCGGTAAGGTTCAACGGCCCGACTTGATCCTGTTCCAGGCGCGGGTGATGATCCGTTGAGATGCCAGCGGGCGGGGTTTGGCCACATAGAGCTTGGCCATGACCTCGTCGGTGGGGTAGATCGCCGGGTCGTTCAGCACCTCGGGGTCAACAAACTCGTTGGCCGCCAGGTTGGGGTTGGCATAGGCCACGTAGTCGGTGATCGGGGCCACGACTTCCGGACGCAGGATGTAGTTGATGAAGGCGTGGGCGTTGTCCGGGTTCGGCGCATCCTTGGGGATGGCCATCATGTCAAACCACAGGGCGGTACCTTCCTTGGGAATGGTGTAGCCGATGTTCACGCCGTTCTCGGCTTCCTCGGCGCGGGCAGCGGCCTGGAAGATGTCGCCGGAGTAACCTGCGGCCACGCAGATCTCGCCGTTGGCCAGGTCGGAGATGTAGCGCGAGGAGTGGAAGTAGGCCACGTGGCCGCGCACGCTCATCAGCAGCTCCTCGGCCTTCTTCAGGTCATCGGCGTCGTTGCTGTTGGGATCCAGGCCCAGATAGCGCAGGGCCGAGGTCAGCATCTCGTCACCGGAGTCGAGCATGGTGATACCGCAGCTGGCCAGTTTGGCGGCAATCTCCGGCTTGAACATCAGGTCCCAGGAATCCAGCGGGGCGTCATCGCCGAGGATCGCCTTGACCTTGTCGATGTTGTAGCCGATGCCGTTGGTGCCCCACATGTAGGGAATGGAGTACTGGCTGCCCGGATCGATGCTCTCCATGTCGTCCATCAGGTCCGGGTTGAGGTTCTTCATGTTCGGCAGCTTGCTGTGATCCAGCCGCTGATAGACGCCTGCCTCGATCTGCTTGGTCAGGTAGTGGTTGGACGGCACCACGATGTCGAAGCCGGAGCGGCCGGTCAGCAGCTTGGCGTCCAGTACCTCGTTGGAATCGTAGACGTCATAGGTCACCTTGATGCCGGTTTCCTTCTCGAAATTGGCAATGGTGTCCTCGGCGATGTAGTCGGACCAGTTGTAGATTTTCAGCTCGCCCGCTGCATGGGCAGCTCCAGCGAACAGTCCGGTAACGGCCAAAGCCAGCAGAGTCTTGTGCAATGTCGGTTTCATGCGTTCTCCTTACGAACACCGTCCAGGGTGGACCGGTCAGTTCTCAATCGGGCCGATCGGACCGGCCGTTATCGGTGGATCAAACAACTTCCGGAAATATCCGGCACATCACTGGGAACCTTCCTTGCAGACGCTGGTTCGCCAGCGCCTAGTGTATTCAAGCTGTGTTCGCGCGGATAGGGGTACGGACCCCAATCAGCGCAGCTCTTCGGCGGCCATGTTCAGGGTGCGCCAGGCCTTGTCGAACAGCTCATCGATTTCCTGCGGTTGAATGACCAGCGGCGGTGACATGATCAGGGTGTCACCCACCGCTCGCATGACCAGACCGTTGCGGATGCACAGGTCGCGGCACAGGGTGCCGGCGGCGCCCTTGCCGGGAAAACGCTCGCGGGTGCGCTTGTCGCGCACCAGCTCCAGGGCGCCGAGCATGCCGACGCCGCGGACCTGACCCACCAGCGGGTGCTCGGCCAGGGCGGCGATCTTCTGCTGCAGATAGGGCGCGGCCTGTTCCCGGGCGTAGTCGACGATCCCTTCCTCGCGCAGGATGCGCAGGTTCTCCAGCCCCACGGCGGCGGCGACCGGGTGGCCGGAATAGGTATAGCCGTGGAAGAATTCGCCGCCCTGATCGATCAGGCAGGAGGCGACCCTGTCGCCGACGATCACCCCGCCCATCGGCAGGTAGCCGGAGGTCATGCCCTTGGCGATGGGCATCAGGTCCGGGCGGATGCCGTAGTACTGGCTGCCGAACCATTCGCCGGTACGGCCGAAGCCGCAGATCACCTCGTCGACCACCAGCAGGATGCCGTACTGATCGACGATGCGCTGGATCTCCGGCCAGTAGGTGGCCGGGGGCACTATCACGCCGCCGGCACCCTGGATGGGTTCGGCGATAAAGGCCGCAACCCTGTCCGCACCCAGTTCGAGGATCTTCTGCTCCAGCTGGCGCGCGGCCCAGAGGCCGAACTCGCCCTCTTCCATGTCGCCGCCCTCGCCGTACCAGTAGGGCTGGGGGATATGGACGATACCGGGAATCGGCAGGTCGCCCTGTTCGTGCATGGCGCTCATGCCACCGAGGCTGGCCCCGGCGACGGTGGAACCATGGTAGCCGTTGACGCGGCTGATCACCGTCTTGCGCTGGGGCTGGCCCTGCAGGTCCCAGTAGCGGCGCACCATGCGCAGCACGGTATCGTTGGCTTCCGAGCCGGAGCCGGTGAAGAACACCCGGTTCATGTGTGCCGGCGCCTGTTCGGCGATGGCGCTGGCCAGCTCCACCGCCGGGGGATGGGTGCATTGGAAGAAGCTGTTGTAGTAGGGCAGCTCGAGCATCTGCCGATGGGCCGCGTCGGCCAGCTCGCGCCGGCCGTAGCCGATATTCACGCACCAGAGCCCGGCCATGCCGTCGAGCAGCCTGTTGCCCTCACTGTCCCACAGGTAGACGCCGGAGGCGCGTTCGATGATGCGGGTGCCGCGTCCCCCCAGGTCCCGGTGATCGGTGAAGGGGTGCAGGTGGTGGGCTGCGTCCAGCGCCTGCAGTTGGGCCGTGTTGCGTTTGCCTGCTGTCATGCTCGGTACTCCCATGATCCGCGCCCCCGGGGGCGATGCCTAGACGGTGAGCAAAAGGAACTCCCGCTCCCAGGAACTGATTACCCGCTTGTAGTTCTCGTTCTCCACCCGCTTGACCGCGATATAGCCGCGGCAGAATTTCTCGCCCAGCACCTCCTGGATATCCCGGCACTGTTCCATCCGCTCCAGCGCCGACTCGAGGGAGAAGGGCAGGCGCAGGTTGCGGCGCTCGTAGGCGCGACCCTGCACCGGGGCGGAGGGGGCGATGCGCTTGACCATTCCCAGATAGCCGCACATCAGACTGGCGGCAATGGCGATGTAGGGGTTGGCATCGGCGCCCGGCAGACGGTTCTCCAGGCGCATGTTCTGCGGCGTCGAGTCGGGTACCCGCAGTCCGGCTGTGCGGTTCTCCACGCCCCATTCGACGTTGACCGGTGCCGAGGTATCAGGCAGGAAGCGGCGGAAGGAATTCACGTTGGGAGCGAACATCGGCAGCACTTCCGGGATATAGCGCTGCAGCCCGCCGATATGGTTGAGGAACAGCTCGCTCATGCTGCCGTCGGGATTGGAGAAGATGTTTTCGCCGGTTTTGGCATCGACGATGCTCTGGTGCAGGTGCATGGCGCTGCCCGGCTCGTTGGTGATGGGCTTGGCCATGAAGGTGGCGGTCACGTCGTGCTTGAGCGCGGCTTCGCGCATGGTGCGCTTGAATACCAGTACCTGGTCGGCCAGGTGCAGCGGATCACCGTGACGGAAGTTGATCTCCATCTGCGCGGTGCCTTCCTCGTGGATCAGAGTATCCAGATCCAGTCCCTGGGCCTCGCTCCAGTCGTACATATCCTCGAACAGCGGATCGAACTCGTTGGCAGCGTCGATGGAGAAGGACTGGCGGCCGGTCTCCTGGCGCCCGGAGCGACCGATCGGCGGCTGCAGCGGCAGGTCGGGGTCGTCGTTGCGCTTGGTCAGATAGAACTCCATCTCCGGTGCCACCAGGGGCTTCCAGCCCTTTTCGGCGTACAGCCGCAGCACCTTCTTCAGCAGATTGCGTGGTGACATCTCGATCGGCACGCCGTGCTTGTCGTAGCAGTCGTGGATGATCTGGGCGGTGGGCTCGATGGCCCAGGGCACCAGGTAGATGCCGTCATCATCGGGCTTGCAGATCATGTCGATGTCCGCCGGGTCCAGCAGGTCGTAGTAGACATCATCATCGACATAGTCGCCGGTTACCGACTGCAGCAGGATGCTCTCGGGCAGGCGCATGCCCTTTTCCGACATGAACTTGGCGGTGGGCGCGATCTTGCCGCGGGCAATACCGGTGAGGTCGCTGACCATGCACTCGACCTCGGTGATCCTGTGTTCCTTCAGAAAGGCTTCAATCTTGTTCATAAGGTCCTCTTGGGCCGGGCAGCGCGTGCCCGGCAGGCGTCACCAAACGCCTTGAATATACTCAGGTAGAACGGGTTTTCCATCACCTTCCATTCCGGGTGCCACTGCACGCCGAGGGCAAAGGTGCTCGCTGCCGACACGGAAAACGCCTCGATCAGTCCGTCGGGCGCCACGGCTTCCGGCTGCAGTCCGGGGGCCAGACGGTCCACGCCCTGATTGTGCAGGGAGTTGACCATTGCCGAGCTGCAGCCGGTGGCCCGATCAAGCAGGCCTCCCGGTTCGATGCGTACCTCATGGGCTGGCCCGTACTGCACCGGCAACGGCTGACTGGTGTCCTCCCGGTGCTCGAGCAGTCCGGGCACCTCGTTCAGGCGCTGGTGCAGGGTGCCGCCGAAGGCCACGTTCATTTCCTGGAAGCCGCGGCAGATCCCCAGCAGGGGTACCCCCAGCTCCACGGCGCGGCGGATCAGCGGCAGGGTGGTGGCGTCGCGGCCCGGATCATGCTGGGTGCCGGGTGCACTGGCCGGGCCGGTGTAGTGATGGGGTTCCACGTTGGAGGGTGAGCCGGTCAGCAGCAGTCCGTCGAGCTGTTCCAGCAGGGCGTCCATGGGGATATGAGCGCCCACGGCGGGGATCAGCAGGGGGATGCCCCCGGCCCCCTGCAGGGCGCCAAGGATGTATTTCTCGCCGGCCATGTGGAAAGGATGCGGGCCAACGCTGGTGGTACAGCAGGAGATGCCGATCAACGGCTGACGGGTCTCGGACATGGTCTCGTCTGTGCGGTCACAGCTGCAGGGTCTTGTTCAATTTTTCATACAATAGCAGCAAAAAATCCCTATCACCAACTGCCGCCCCGCTGAGCCGCGGCGGGAATCTCCGAGCCGGTACTCAGAGCCCTCGTCGGGCTGGTGCTGCTCGGCTTCGGGGCTCTATTGACTCGCCGGGGCCTTTCGGGATTTACTCTCAATCGTGAGAGTGATGGTTGATATATTTTACAAATAACAGGTGAAGAACATGCACTCCCCAGCCGATGTTCCGAGCGTCGGTAGCGAACCCGCCAAGGTGGTGAACCTTGACGCCGACGTGACCGCTCCCCATCCTCTGCATGAGCCGGAGAGCTTCCTAGCAACCTATCCTGACGTTCACTTCATCGACCTGCTGATTGCTGACATGAACGGCATCGTCCGGGGCAAGCGCATCGACCGTTCGGCGCTGACCCGTGCCTTCGAGAGGGGCATCGCACTGCCGGCATCGCTCTTCGCCCTCAATATCCAGGGCACCACAGTGGAAGAGACCGGTCTGGGGATGGAAATCGGCGATGCCGACCGCATCTGCCTGCCGATCCCCGGCACCCTGTGCCTGGAACCCTGGCAGAAGCGCCCTACCGGGCAGCTGCTGATGACCATGTACGAGCTGGATCGCAAGACCCCCTTCTTCGCCGACCCGCGCTATGTCCTGCAGCGGGTGGTCGAGCGTTTCCGCGAACTGGGCCTCAAGCCGGTCTCGGCCTTCGAGCTGGAGTTCTTCCTGATCGACCAGGAAAACATCACCGGTCGCCCGCAGCCGCCGCGCTCGCCGATTTCCGGCAAGCGGCCGGCCTCGGTTCAGGTCTACTCGATGGATGATCTGGACGAATACGCCGAGTTTCTCGAGGACGTCATCGAAGCTGCCCACGAGCAGGGCATCCCCGCTGACGCCATCGTCGCCGAATCCGCCCCCGGGCAGTTCGAGGTCAACCTTCATCACGTGGAGGACCCGGTCAAGGCCTGCGACTATGCGGTGCTGCTCAAGCGGGTGATCAAGAACGTGGCCTATGACCATGAGATGGACACCACCTTCATGGCCAAGCCCTACCACGATCAGGCCGGCAACGGCATGCATGTGCATATCAGTCTGGAGCGCGATGGCCACAACGCCTTCGCCCCGGATGAACAGGGTAATCTGTCGGACCACCTGCGCTGGGCCATCGGCGGGCTGCTGGAGGTGCTGCCCCAGTACATGGCCTTCCTCTGTCCCAACGTCAACTCCTACCGCCGGTTCAGTCCCAACTTCTATGTTCCCTGTTCTCCGACCTGGGGTATCGACAACCGCACGGTGGCGGTGCGGGTACCCGGCGGCGATGCCGAGAACATGCGGATCGAACACCGGCTGGCTGGCGCCGACGCCAACCCCTACCTGCTGATGGCAGCACTGCTGTCGGCCATCCACTACGGCATCACCAACCGCATCGAGCCGCCGCCGATGACCGAGGGTAATGCCTATGAACAGCACGAGCCCTCGCTGCCTACCAACCTGCGCGACGCCCTGCGTCAGCTGGAAGGGTCGGAGATGATGAAGGACTACATCGGCGAGGAGTATCTGGACGTCTTCGTGCTGTGCAAGGAAAACGAGCTGGAGGAGTTCGAGCGCACCATCTCCGATCTGGAGTA
>Ga0209075_1003927_pt1 | contig 12120 bp, 9 predicted proteins | sample Stecom2011_FD_187523 | JGI IMG/M metagenome (GOLD analysis project Ga0209075, IMG submission 187523) | Agricultural soil microbial communities from Utah to study Nitrogen management - Steer compost 2011 (SPAdes) (version 2) | ecosystem: Environmental > Terrestrial > Soil > Agricultural land...
CACAGCGAAGGTTATGCTCTTTAAGCTGCTGTTGGATTTCGACAATAGGCGTGTCGTACGGAAACTGTATTTCGACAGCGCTAAAACCGTCCGCTGCAGCACAAGCGAAACGCTCTAAAAATGGTACTTCGTTATAAAGTAACGTTAGATTGGCACAAAATTTCACCCCTTTTTCTCCCTGTAGAGGTCTATTAACGTACTAGGATCATGATCAGCATGTCCTTGGCTTGCATGCAGACGCATGATTTCTGCGCCCAACCCACTCATGGGGATAGCACTCTGCATACTAGCAGACAGCGTATTGGCCATATCCAAGTCTTTGAGCAAGGTTTTCACATGCCATTTAACAGGTTCAAATTCACTGTTAGCCATGCGTGGTCCTGTTAACTGCAACGGAATAGAGTCGGCAAAACCGCCTTGTAGTGCCGTTGGAATTAAACTAGCATCCACTCCTGATTTTTCAGCCAACGCCATCATCTCGGCCATAACTAATACATTACAACTGACAATCATCTGATTGCATACTTTAGTGACTTGTCCTGATCCAACCGGCCCCATATGAGTAACGCGCTGCGATAAGCGCTCTAGCACTGGCCGAACCGTATTCAAGCTCTGTTCATCGCCACCAGCCATAATCGCTAAAGTTCCCTGCTCGGCACCGGCAACCCCACCAGATACAGGTGAGTCTATCCATTGCATACCGGTACGTTGCAATAACTCAGCCGCCATTTTCTTGGTTTCAGCAGGGTCGATACTGGAGAAGTCGACCAATATTTTTCGATTGTCGCCTTTGCTTATAATACCGCCCTCAGAAAACACAACACTTTTAACGGCATGAGTGTCGGTGACGCAAAGCATAATAATATCTGATTGTTCAACTAACTCAGCAATAGTGGCGGCAACTTGAGCACCGGCATTTTTTAGTGGCTGTGTTTTCTCAAGCGTACGATTCCAAACGGTTAAGGGGAAGCCAGCCGCTAAAATGCGCTGACACATAGGAACACCCATTAACCCTAAGCCAATAAAACCAACACGAAGTGATGTCATAACTGTTCTCTAACTACAATTTCTATTACAGAGGTGTGAGCAGCGCTTACAAAAGATTTTCTTTTTCACTGGCAAACCATTGCTGGCTTAATGCGGCACGTTGGTCGGCATCTAAACTTAGCTCTTTTTTGCTCAGCGAATCAATCTTTCTTAATCGATGCAATAAGCCTTCACCGTTGGCTAGCTGAATGGCTAAACCAGGACGGGCATTAAGCTCTAACAGCATAGGACCTCTTTTGCTATCTAATACTATATCTGTACCTAAATAGCCAAGCCCGGAAATATCATAACAACGCGCAGCGAGCTTCAGAAGTGTTTGCCAATCAGGAATGGCCAGTTCGGAAAGATTTTTTCCTGAATCTGGATGGTGGGTGACTTGCTCGCCAAATTGAACGGCGTTTAGCGGTCGGCCGGTGGCAATATCTAACCCTACCCCAACAGCGCCTTGGTGAAGGTTTGCTTTACCATCTGACGCGCGAGTCGCTAGGCGGATCATTGCCATTACTGGAAAACCCCGACAAACAATAACGCGAATGTCTGGCACGCCTTCGTAGGAATAGTCCGATAAAAAAGTATCAACTTCAATAAGGTCTTCAATCAACGCGACATCAGGGCTACCACCCAAGCTGTGTAAGCCAGCCAAGGTATTCGACACATGGCGCTGCAGTTGACGTAGGCTAACCACTGAGCCACTGCTCTTAACAAACTCACCCTCTGCATTACGCTTTAATACCATAATGCCTTTACCACCACTGCCATTAGCAGGTTTGATGGCAAAGCCATTGATGCCTTCTAAAATTTCATCAAGACGAGTGACATCGTATTGGCTTTCGACTAAACCAATGAGTTTTGGGGTATTGATACAAGCAGCCTCCGCCAACACTTTGGTTTTGAGCTTGTTATCAACCAACGGGAAAAGGCGGCGTTCGTTATAACGGCTGATATAGCTGATATTACGACGGTTCATACCCAGTATGCCGCGCTTTCTAAGTGTCCATGGCATTACAAACATGGCTAGCCAAGCTCTTTAAAGCGTTTCAATTCTAATAAGCGGTAACCTGTGTAGGAACCAATCATTAGTACCAATGCCAATACAACAAACTGTATCCCTAAGAAGTTAAAGGTTAAGTGACGTACCCAAGGGTCAGTCATTACCCAGTAAGCTAATACCGCTGTAAACAGGCTACCTGTGCCTTGTTTGAATACTTCTTTGCTGCCTTCTTCTTCCCACAAAATAGACATACGCTCAATGGTCCAAGACAGAATAATCATTGGGAAGAAAGTAATTCTTAAGCCTTCAGTCAGCCCTAACTTATAAGAGAACACACTGAAGACACCAATAATAGCAATCACCGTAATGATGACCGCGGTTATTCGGGGCACTAAGAGCAAGTTAAGCTTAGACAGATAACTCCTTAGCACTAGGCCAGTAGCAACCACTAACAAGAAGCCAATTAAGCCAGTCACTAAAGACGTTTGCACAAAGGCCAAAGCAATTAACACCGGCATAAAAGTGCCCGACGTTTTTAAACCAATCAATACTCGTAATATGCACACCACTAAGGCGCCAATTGGAATAATTAAAATGGTTTTAAACAGGGCTTGCTCTTCAATGGGTAAGCTATGGATAGAAAAGTTAAAGAAACTGTATTGGTTAGATAAGTTTTGAGCGACGTTAGCAAAGGTAGATTCTTCACGTTTAATCATAGAGAAACGCACGCTAGAATCTGTTGCACCTATGACATCGAGCACTGGGGCGCCAGTTTGTTGCCATAAGAGGACAGGCGCATCTTGTTGATCTAATACCGACTTTGACTCATCGGGGAAGTGAAATATTCTGCTGGTGCTGCCTTGCCACACGCGCAATAAAGGCAACAACGCTTGACGACGTCGACCATCTCTCAGCTCTAAGCCATACACTATACTGGCGGGTACATTAGCCTTATGCAGCATGTCGACAACAAGTTCTGGCAAACTGTTATTAAAATGAGTTTTAAGCAGCTCTACGTGCTGTCCTCTGTCGACACCCTTAAATTGTTTTAAAAGCTCTTTGGTAAGACTGTAATTGTCTGCTGAGGTCGTGTAAGCGCGTTGTAATATGGCATTAATAGCGGTTTCGTATGGTTCTTGCCAACTGACCGCTCGAATGGCAGGGGCGGGAATCACTTGGTTACTAATAGTTTGCTGGGTAGCCAAAATATCGGCACGGTAAAACAACTCTTGGCGCCCTGTAGCTGCGCGCTTAGTCCACTCTGCGGTGGGTGATGCCCCTTCCGAAAAGTTTAAGCCATACCCAGGTGATGCACCGGCTTCGTTTAATACGGCGTAACCTTCTTGCTCGCCAGGTCGTGATAACGATACTTTAACGGGCTTGCCATTGGCAGTGAACTCTACCTTAGCTTCCACCGACCAAACCGTTTGAGTTTCACCGTACAGTAAAGGCACTTCATATACTAAGTGTCTGTGCAGCGTTAACCCTATACCTATCACTAATAAGGTAACAACTAAGATAAATAGGGAGATTTTTGTGTCGAATTGCTTTTTTACAGTCATGAATCACTCTAATCGGGTTGTCGAACCCAAAGCCTGCATCAATGACTGCTACGAATGCATTCGTAGCAGGGGTTTAAATCGTTTTATCTTCGTTGGTATCAGGCTTTTGGATCTTTATCGTATTATTTACCGTTTGATTTAACTCATCACTGCTTTCCAGTGCAGGTAGAGACACAGTTTCAGGCAAAAACTTTGGCTGAACCATATTACGACCCACATCAATTAAAGTGACATCTTGTAAAAAGTTACGACCTAACAGCACGGGGTACGTCATTTTCGAACGATCGGTAAGCGTAAACTCACTGTCTTGCTGTAAACCACCTAAGTTAACCGTTAAGGTGACGACCGAGCGGCGCTCTGGTTCTTCTGCTGAGGCTTGGCGTATCAATACTGTTCGCGTTAACGGCGTTTCAACTTCGATAGGTTCTGAGTCGTCATCTTCTCTGATTTCAAAGCGAACCCATTTTTTACCATCACGCTCAAAGCGTAAGATATTATCAGCATGAATGGAGGACGTAGTAGCACCACTGTCTATACGTGCTTGATAATGATGTGCGATAGCGGGTAAATACACCCACTCTAAAGCCCCGACGATGATTCTGCCATCGTATTGAGCACCAGGAGCTGCCACAGTTGGGCAAAACTCGCCGCCAAAGGAAGGGTTTTCTGCAGTCAATACTGTCACCTTTTTATTAATGGCCTCTAATTGGCTATTTTGTTGTTCAAGCTGAAGATTCACATCGCCCATACGGTCGCACTCCAATGCTTCAAGTTGCGCTTTTTGAACTTGCTCGCTATTTTCTTCATGCTCGTTAATCAAGTTTCGTATGCTCTCTAAAGTAACGGCTCTATGCTCTACACTGGGCCAATGGGCACAGCCAGATAAAAAAAACGCCATTAATACAGTACAACTTTTGGCCCAGATAGGCATAAACTAGTTCCTATTGAGGCTATTATATTTGCCTCAGTTTATCTGAAAACTTTAACTTTAATTTAAATGTAACTAAATTACTGCATTATCAAATAATAATAACTGTTCCAGTCTTATTGCAGCCAACCACAGCATATATTCAGTTAAATCATCTTGCATCTGTTTAACGCATAAGCCCCTACAACTTAACCAATTATTCATTTTTAGTTATAGCGCCACATCATTTTTTCGAACAAATGACTTGGTTTATCTGACATTTATTCTGTAATAAGTTCCTACTTTAGAAAGCGTTAGGACGAAAAAAACGGTAAGCAATATTATCTGTCATTGGGTTTAAAACCTATAGGGTTTTATAGGTCTCTTTTTATTATTATATTTTATAACGACTCACTTTTGTCAAAAAGGCGCCGATTGGCGCCCTCTTACTTTAAAAACAATGCTTAGTCTTTAAAGGTGTGATCAGCAATAAACTGATGGATCGTTTTAAGATCGGCAGGCAGTTCCACCAGACGCTCTTCACGCTCCATTAAGTCTGTTAAGTGGTGTGGCAGTTTTGGTAATTCGTAACCTGCACGCTTAACTGCTTCTTCAAACTTCACTGGATGCGCTGTACCTAAAGTAATCATAGGAATATCAGCATAACGACGACAAGCACGTGCCGCTTGAACACCAACCGCAGTGTGTGGGTCTAGCAAATAGCCAGTTTCGCCAAACACTTCTTGCATCATGGCAACTGTACCCTCTTCGTCTACCGCATGGCTATCGAATAGTTCACGAGCTTTGGCAAGCTTGTCTTCTTCTAAACTAACAACTTCTTTTTTAGCGCTCATCTTCGCCATTAAGTCGGCCAGTTTTGCGCCGTCACGGTCATATAAGTCAAACAGTAAGCGCTCAAAGTTACTCGATACGGCAATATCCATAGAAGGTGTAATAGTGTGCTGCAACGGCAGAACTTCGTATTGGTTTTTGCTCATTAGGCGGTGTAGTACGTCGTTGCTGTTAGTAGCAATAATTAACTGCTTAATAGGTAGGCCCATTTTATACGCCATGTAACCGGCAAAAATATCACCGAAGTTACCAGTAGGCACTGAGTACGCCATCGGACGTAATGGACCACCTAGGTTGAGTGCAGAGTAGAAGTAGTAAACAATCTGCGACATGATACGTGCCCAGTTAATACTGTTTACTGCTACCAGTTTACGTTCACCACGTAGGAATGATTGGTCTGAGAAGCTGGCTTTAACCATTTCTTGTGCTTGGTCAAAGTTACCATCGATTGCAATATTATAAATATTGTCGCCAGCAACAGTGGTCATTTGTTTACGCTGAACATCAGACACTTTACCGCTTGGGTGAAGAATAAAGATATCGACGTTTTTACAACGCTTAGTCCCTTCAATGGCTGCTGACCCAGTATCACCTGAGGTTGCCCCCATAATAACGACTTTCTCTTGGCGTTTTTCTAGAACGTAATCAAGCAACTGCCCCAACATTTGTAGCGCAAAGTCTTTAAATGCCAAGGTTGGGCCGTGGAATAATTCTAATACGTATTCGTTATGGTCAATTTGCTGTAATGGCGCAATAGCCTTATGACCAAACACGCTGTTGTTATACACAGAAGCCAACATTTTCTTTAGGGCTTCGGCATCAACACTGCCTTCCACAAAAGGATAAATAACTTTAAATGCTAATTCTGTGTATGGCAGGTCACGCCAAGATTCAATTTCTTCCAAGCTAAACTGAGGAAGCTCTTTAGGTACGTATAGACCACCATCAGAGGCTAGACCTGTTAGCAGTACGTCTTCAAAACTTAATTCCGGGGCATTACCACGGGTAGAGATGTATTTCATCATGGGCGAAAGCCTAACTATTCATCAAAGAAAATGTGGTTAGTTTACATGTTTCAACAGCAAATGTTGAATACTAAATTTATTGCAGTATATAGTTCACAGGCTGCAAATGCTTGGGCGGAACCTGACCAAGAGATTCTGCAATTGATATCTCGTTAATTCTACACAGTGCGTCTAACGGCAAGTCGTTGGCTTCACGCCCGAAGGGGCCTTCTAACTCTTGTGATAGCACGTCTAACCCCAGAAAGGTGTAGGCCACAATCGAGGTAAACAATACCGAGTAGTATCCCATAGGGGCAACCAACGCAAAGGGTAAGGTATAGCAATACAAATACGCAGTGCGGTGCGTTAGCAAAGTAAAAGCAAAAGGCAATGGCGTGGTGGCAATGCGTTCACAGGCCGCTTGTACTCGAGCCAACTCGGTTAAGTGTTCATCTAAAATACGCAGGCCAATGCTATCAATGTACCCCTGACTATAAAGCAGGCCAACAATGCGACCAGCGCGGCGTAAACAGTAGTCGGCGGCATTGTCATGAGTAAGCGCATGTTTTGCATGCTCTTCGCCTAACCATGCAATCATGTTGGCAGAACAATCTTCAGCGCGCACACTCGCTCGCAGGGCGTGCGTATGGGCGGCTACCCAGCTTAATAGTTCGCGCCTTAGCTCACCGGCCTGTGTTTGCTCGGCCTCTAGGTTTAATAAAGTTTCACTGGAACGCGCTAAGCTACGTATTTCAAAAATCATATCGCCCCAGAGCTTACGAGCTTCCCACCAACGGTCATAGGCTGCTTGGTTACGAAAGCCTAGAAACAAAGACAGAGCAATACCCAAAATAGTAAAAGGCGCCAGAGCAAAGTGCGGTAACACCACCACCTGCTGTGTATGCAAAAACGCCACCAGCGTCGCAAAGCAAGCAAGTACAAGCACTATAGGCGCAATACGAGGAACGATGGAGCCACGAATGGTAAACATGAGTGTTAGAAAATCAGGACGCAGGCGAACAATCACAAAAACTTCCTCGTAGACTGCTAAGTTTGAAAAAATGACTTACCTTAAAGAAAAACACAGAGCCGACTAGTGGCTCTGTGTTCTTGGTATTAGCTAGAGATGAACGTTGTAGACAACCATCTTAACGCATGGGAGGCATGCCACCACCAAACGGATTCCCACCTTTCGCAGCTCCGCCCATAGCACGCATCATTTTCTGCATGCCACCTTTGGCCGTCATTTTCTTCATCATTTTTTGCATTTGATTGTGTTGCTTTAATACGCGGTTAACGTCTTGTATCTGATTGCCCGAACCCGCAGCAATACGACGCTTGCGAGAACCGTTAATTTTATCTGGGAAACGACGTTCTTCAGGCGTCATGGAGTAAATAATGGACTCCATTTGTTTGAAGTTTTTCTCGGCGGCGTCGGTCTGCTTAGCCATATTGCCTAAGTTACCCATGCCAGGCAGCTTGTCTAACATAGAGGTGATCCCCCCCATGTTTTTCATCTGCTGAATTTGGTCTAGGAAGTCTTCTAAATCAAAGCCTTTACCGGTTTTGATTTTCTTGGCTAATTTGTCTGCCTTTTTCTTATCGACGGTGCGCTCGGCCTGCTCGATTAACGACAGTACGTCACCTAGGTCTAAAATACGAGAAGCAACACGGTCTGGGTGGAAAGGCTCTAGGGCATCAATCTTCTCACCCATACCCATAAACTTAATGGGCTTACCGGTAATATGACGCACAGAAAGTGCTGCACCACCACGCGCATCACCATCGGCTTTGGTAAGCACCACACCAGTTAAAGGCAATGCTTCGTTAAAGGCTTTAGCGGTGTTAGCGGCGTCCTGACCTGTCATGGCGTCAACCACGAACAAGGTTTCAATGGGGTTCAAGGCTTTATGCAGCGCTTGAATCTCGGCCATCATATCGGCATCAACGGCCAAACGACCGGCGGTATCTACTAGTAAAACATCGGCACCGGCACGCTTAGCAGCGGCAATAGCATTAACGGCAATATCAACTGGCTTTTGGCTCAGGTCTGATGGGAAGAACAGTGCATCTACTTCTGTAGCTAAGGTTTCTAGCTGTTTAATAGCGGCTGGGCGATAAACGTCGGCCGACACCACCATCACTTTTTTCTTTTCACGTTCTTGTAAATACTTAGCAAGCTTTGCCACAGTGGTGGTTTTACCCGCACCCTGCAAACCCGCCATTAACACAATGGCCGGAGGCTGCGTGGCTAGGTTCAGCTTTTCGTTGGCTTCACCCATGACGCTTTGCAGCTCTTCATGGACAATTTTAAGGAAAACTTGGCCAGGATTTAGGCTCTTTAAAACCTCTGTGCCAATAGCGCGCGCTCTTACTTGGTCGGTAAAGGCTTTTACAACAGGTAGGGCAACGTCGGCCTCTAATAACGCCATACGTACTTCGCGTACGGTGTCTTTAATATTGTCTTCGGTAAGCTTAGATTGGCCGCTAATACTCTTTAACGCACCACCTAAGCGGTCGGTTAGGCTCTCAAACATAACTATTAACTCAAGATTTTATATAATTCGCGCAAGTATAACCTGCTTATACTGTTAGCCAAAATTTATACGGCTTTCATTCTCTGACTGTTTTATGATGTCGCTACTACTAGATAGGTAATAATATTTAGTGAAACTCAAAACTAGGTACTTAAAACTTTCCGGTGCTTGTGCGAAACTAAGCCATCGGTTCTGTTCGTTTTATGATCTTGTTTGTTTTTTGTCGGGGATTTAATTCTTATGTCTGCTTTAGTGTTTGCAATTCCTGCCGTTGGTTTCTATCTGTGGGCGGCATACCGTCAGTGGTTAGGTCTGTCTGGACGTGCAGCTATTAATCGTTCTCAAGTATTAATCAGCACCATGATTGGCGCTTTACTCCACTTTGGTTTTATTGGTTATAGTACGCTTGGTCAGCAACAGATTAATTTTGAAGTATTTGAAGTAGGCTCGCTTACCAGTTGGGTAATTGTCTTATTGCTATTATTTTCTAGCTGGCGCAAACCCATAGACAACCTGTTTATTGGTCTTTTGCCAATGGCCTCCGTTATTTTATTGATCGCAGCCATTAACGACGACTATATACCCTTAGCCGATCTAAGCTACGGTTTAGCTTGGCACATTTTGCTTTCTATTCTTGCCTACAGCGTACTAACCATTGCAGCGGTACAGTCCATATTATTGTACTTACAAGACAACGCTCTTAAAAAACGTCAAACCAAAGGCTTTATTCAGTCTTTACCGCCTTTGCAGTTAATGGACCGACTACTGTTTGAAATGATTTGGCTGGGCATGATCTTACTCACCGCCAGTTATATTATTGGTTGGCCCTATGTGTTTGATTTAAAAGGCCAACAGCTAAGTCATAAGGTCATTTTTGCTCTGATTAGCTGGATAATTTTTGCAGGTTTATTATTCGGTCGTTATCGCTTTGGCTGGCGTGGCATTATTGCCAGTCGTTGGACGCTGATTGGCACTGGCTTTATGATTTTATCGTACTTCGGTAGTAAAGTTGTTTTAGAGTTGGTGCTAGGACGAGTTTAAATCTGTCAACTTCTCTTGCTACAGAGCGCTCAAATTTAAAGCTTGAGCCTCTTACCTAAACCTTCACCCCTACCCTCTAGCGGCTATCTTCGCTACAATGCCCGCCTTTCTTAAATCCATATAACTTGTAGCGAATTGTCATGACCGCACAGAATTCTCGTAAAATTTTAGTAACCAGCGCCTTACCCTATGCCAATGGCTCCATTCATTTGGGCCACTTATTGGAATACATTCAAACCGATATTTGGGCACGCTTTCAAAAGTCACGTGGCCACGAATGCTATTACGTCTGCGCTGATGACGCTCACGGCACGGCTATTATGCTGCGTGCTCAGCAAGAAGGAATTACCTCTGAAGAGTTGATTGCCAGAATTAAAAAAGAACACGAAACCGACTTCGCTGACTTTCATATTGCCTTCGATAATTACCACAGCACCCACAGCGAAGAAAACCGCATTTTTTCTGAAGAAATTTACAAAGCCTGTCGTGATAACGGTCATATTGCCGTACGTAACATCAAGCAGCTGTTTGACCCAGTCAAAGAAATATTTTTAGCCGACCGTTACATTAAAGGCGAATGCCCTAAGTGTAAGGCCGCCGACCAGTACGGCGATAACTGCGAAGCCTGTGGTGCTACTTATACTCCAGCAGAGCTTATCAATCCGTTTTCTACCATCTCTGGCGCCACACCTATTGAAAAAGAATCTGAACATTACTTTTTCAAACTGCCCGACTTTCAAGACTTCTTAAAAGAATGGACGCGCTCTGGTACTTTACAAGACGAAGTTGCCAACAAGCTGGCTGAATGGCTAGACAGCGGCTTACAAGAGTGGGATATCTCGCGCGACGCACCCTACTTTGGTTTTGAAATTCCAGACGCACCCGGCAAATACTTTTATGTATGGCTAGATGCGCCTATTGGCTACATGGCCAGTTTTAAAAACTTATGTGACCGTCGTGATGACCTAAACTTTGATGAGTTTTGGAACAAAGATTCAACCGCCGAGCTGTACCACTTTATTGGCAAAGACATTATTAACTTCCACGCTTTATTCTGGCCGGCGATGTTAACTACCGCAGGTTACCGTACGCCTACGGCTATTAATGCCCATGGGTTCGTTACCGTAAACGGCGCTAAGATGTCTAAGTCGCGTGGTACTTTTATTAAAGCTCGCACCTTTTTGAACCACCTAAACCCAACTTACCTGCGCTACTACTTTGCCGCTAAGTTAAACTCTGGCATTGATGACTTCGACTTAAACTTAGAAGACTTTGTGCAGCGAGTTAACTCAGACCTAGTGAATAAACTGGTTAATATAGCCAGCCGTACCGCCAGCTTTGTTGCTAAAGCCGGTGGTAAGTTAAGCGTTGAATGTGCAGAACCTGCCATGCTGCAAGACTTTGTCGATGCCGGTGACCGTATTGCTACGTTGTATGAAAAGCGTGAGTTTGGCCGTGCCATGAAAGAGATCATGACCCTAGCTGACCGTGCTAACGAATACATTCAGCAAAAAGCGCCTTGGGCGATGAACAAAGAAGAAGGTCGTGAGCAAGAAGTACTAGAAGTATGCTCGGTGGCACTTAACTTGTTCCACCAGCTGGCCACCTACCTTGCCCCTGTGCTGCCAGAAATTGCCGATAAGACTTGTGAGTTTTTAAACATCACCGACTTAAACTGGGAAAGCCGTAAGCAGCACTTATTAGGCCATGAAATTAATAAATTCAAACCGATGCTTGCCCGTGCCGAAATGGATAAAGTAACGGCTATGTTAGAAGAAACCAAAGAAGAACTGGCCAAAGAAGTTGGTATTAGCACTAAGAAAGACGGTGCTGGTAAAGACAACACAGCCAAGCAGAAAAAAGCCGACAAAAAGGCTGATAAAAAAGGCCCTGCGGTACGTGAAGATGGCTCTGAAGCAATTGCCGACACTATCGATTTTGGTGACTTTACCAAGGTGGATTTACGTGTCGCTAAGATTATCGATGCTCAGCACGTTGAAGGTGCCGACAAGCTACTGCAATTAACCTTAGACATAGGCAACGGTGAAACCCGTAACGTATTTTCTGGTATTAAAGCCGCTTATGCGCCTGAAGACTTAGTTGGTAAACTTACCATTATGGTGGCTAACCTTGCCGCCCGTAAGATGAAGTTTGGCTTGTCTGAAGGCATGGTATTGGC